>Ga0315543_1000425_pt1 | contig 51443 bp, 38 predicted proteins | sample SalMarSW160210MG_2_FD_203098 | JGI IMG/M metagenome (GOLD analysis project Ga0315543, IMG submission 203098) | Salt marsh sediment microbial communities from the Plum Island Ecosystem LTER, Massachusetts, United States - Salt Marsh Sediment SW1601-210 ...
ATCAGGACATTCACCGCTTCGTAGCATCGCAGATTTTCGACTGTCCCATCGAGAAGGTGACAAGTGAGATGCGGTCACGCTGCAAGGCGGTCAATTTCGGCATCATTTACGGCCAGGGACCGTTCGGCCTCTCACGAACAATCGGAATCACTCATGCGGAGGCGAAAAAATTCATTGCCGATTATTTCACCCGTTACGGCTCAATTCGCAAATTCATGGACGAATGCATCGACCGGGCGAAAAAAGTCGGCTACGCAGAGACAATCCTTCACCGCAGGCGGACTATTCTGAACCTCAACAGCAAAAATGCCGGCAGACGCTCGCAGGCCGAACGCCTCGCCGTCAATACCGTCATCCAGGGCTCCGCCGCGGATTTGATTAAAGTTGCAATGATAAAAATCCAGGAAAAAATCGAAGCTGAAAATCTGCCGGTAAAAATGATTCTGCAGGTGCACGATGAGCTGGTATTCGAGCTTCCCGAATCCGAGGTGAAGGAACATTCCCGGTGGATAGAGAGGCAGATGTCCGGCGCTATCAAGCTCGATGTCCCTATGAAGGTCGATATTACAATCGGCCCAACCTGGATGAAATAGTCTAAAAAGGCTCGATTTCCTTGTAAATTTTGGATTTACAATGGCCAGAAAAGACACATTAATATCAATTGCCATCATCTTTTGCTGTGTGGGGATTACTGCTGCTATTGTTTATACAAAGAAATCCAAAGAAAAAGAAATTTATTATCCTTTGGATGAATCTTCGCCGGAATACAGTGAAAACATGAGTTACCTGCTACATGCCGGTATGCGAAACCATCCCACCAATCCCAGGATTAACATGAGGGGCTTCATGTGCGGTCATGTTCCTGTGGCCCATGAGCGAGAGTTTCCCTGGTTTAAGAAGAAATTAAAAGAAGAATTTTATTACACGAGCTCATTATTTCATAGAATCATTGTCGGCGGAAAAACCACTCTGTACATCGACCGGCCGCTGCTCGAAGTGACGAAAAAAGTTAGCTCGTACCGGCTCTCGAATATAGAGATTGCCATCGTTGCACCAGTCAGAATTTCCAGTGACACAAAAGAGATTCTCGAAAAAAGGGGACTTCAAATTACTATCGTAGAAAATCCGCCGAACTAAATATCGAGCCTGAATTCCATAAGGAGAAAAACAATGCGTTCAGGAAAGTTTATCCGGATTGGTCTTGTTGTTATTTTTGTTACGGCGTCGATTTCGTTTGCGTCGGTGATTATCTGGCGAGAGGGAAAATGGCCGGGCCCCTGGCCGAAACAACTAAAGCCGTATCGTCAACAGACGACGACTATTGATGTAAGCGGTGACATTGAGGAAACGGTTTTCGAGATATCATTCGAAAAAAGGGATGAATTCGAGAAGGCATGGCCGGAGATTCTAAAGCTTAAAAGCGAAGGAGCGCCTCTTATCCTCGAAAAAGGCCCCTCGGAATACAAAGCCGGCAGTGCAATCATCGAAAAGGGTATTCGTATCCTGTGGCTGTCCACGCAAAAAATAATAATGGACGACGGCACAGAACTCCGAGACAATCCGGCGGAATTTGCATTCGTCCGGACTTCAACCGGCGAGCTGCCGGAGTACGTTATCGAAAAAGACGGCGAATGGATTCCCTACACCGGGCAGGATCAGCCGGGCCCTCGTCATCGGACCAGAGTGGACATCGTTCTGATAACCGATGCCAATATCGTCGATTTGAATCGAATACCTCTGCCAGCGGAAACGTCGATAATCGACAAGCGATTCACCGAATAACAACCACGAATCAGGAATTCGCTGTATCGAAGCAGCATTTCCTGTGTTCATCCTAAACATTCTTATTGTAATTATGGCTTAGATTATTTACCGGACTCGATTAAATCCGAAGGTGTTAGCGGTATTGTGAGCAGCAAGTTATCTCTAACAGGGTTGACGTCGTCTCTATCAGGTAATACAATCTTTTTATTCTTGCATAAAATATTATATTAACATGAACCAAGGATTATATATGACGTTGATTAATGAAAATTATCTGAAATTGCAGGCGGGATATTTATTCCCGGAAATCGGCAGAAGAAGGCGAGCTTTCCAGCAGGCCAATCCCAAGGCGAAAATCATCAGTATGGGAATCGGCGATGTGACCCAACCGCTTGCTCCCTCGGTCACCGAGGCGATGAAAAAGGCGGTCGAGGAAATGGGCCGAAAAGAGACTTTCCGGGGCTATGACGATGGCGGTATCGGTTACGAATTTTTACGAGAAGCCGTCAGTGAGAACGATTTCAAGAGCCGCGGCGTCGATATCGATATCGATGAAATCGTCGTCAGCGACGGGGCAAAATGCGATACCGGCAATATTCAGGAGATTTTCGCTCTTGGTAATGTCATCGCAGTATCCGACCCGGTTTATCCGGTCTATGTCGATACGAATGTAATGGCCGGAAGGACAGGCGGACCGGCGGAGAAGGGAAGGTACGCCGGAATCGTTTATATGCCCTGTACGGAGCAAAACCATTTTGTGCCGGAACCACCCAGGGAAAAAGCGGATTTGATTTATTTATGTTTCCCGAACAATCCTACCGGGGCGGTGGCAACAAAAGAGCAATTAGCCGAGTGGGTCGAATATGCCCGAAAGAATAAGGCGATTATTTTATTCGACGCCGCGTATGAGGAATATATATCCGAGCCGGACATTCCGCACTCGATATACGAGGTTGACGGTGCAAAAGAGGTCGCGATAGAATTCCGCAGCTTTTCCAAGACGGCGGGCTTTACCGGCGTTCGTTGCGCGTTTACCGTTGTGCCGGAGAAGTTGAAGGCCTATACGAAAGACGGCAGGGCGGTCGAGGTCGGCCCGATATGGAAGAGACGGCAGTGCACGAAGTTTAACGGCGTCTCTTATATCACCCAGGCCGGAGCGGCCGCCGTTTACACCGAGCAGGGCAAAAAGCAGATAAAAGAGGTCATCGACATCTATATGAGTAATGCCAGGCTTATCCGCGAGTCGCTGACTGATATGGGCTATATCGTTTACGGCGGTGTTAATGCACCATACATCTGGCTAAAAACTCCCGAAGGCACAGACTCGTGGGAATTTTTCGATAAATTGCTGACCCAGGCCCACGTTGTCACCACGCCGGGAGCCGGATTCGGCGCCGCCGGTGAAGGATTTGTCAGGTTGACGGCGTTCGGCCAGCCGGACGATGTAAAAGAGGCGATCGAGAGGATCAGGAAGATTTCTTAATGGCGACAAGTACGGCATATATCGGTTTGGGTGGCAACTTGGGCGACCGGAGGGAAACTATCGAGACGGCCGTCAAAATGTTGGCCGAAAATGAGCATATCGAGTCGGTCAGCGTCAGCGAACCGATTGAAACCCATCCTTTGGGCGGGGCCGAACAGCCGGATTATCTCAACGTCGTCGCAGAAGTACAAACGACTTTCAGCCCGAAAGAACTCCATCGAACAATGATTGAGATTGAAAATCAACTCGGTAGGGTCCGGGGGGAGAAATGGTCTCCGAGGACGATTGATTTAGACCTGTTACTGTTCGACAATCAGATAATTGATACCGCCGAATTGATTGTGCCGCATCCGCAAATGCACCTGCGTTCGTTCGTGCTGAAGGGGCTTTGCCGATTAAATCCGGATCTGATTCATCCGGTAATGAAAGTCACGGTAAAAGAATTAGAGGCCCGGTTGAACGGCGGTGATTTTGTCCCTGAGCCAGACAGGCCCCAGCTTATCAGCATCGCCGGAAATATCGGCGTAGGAAAAACCACGCTGACAAAAAAGTTAGCCGATCATTTTGAATGCCCGGTTTTTTATGAGCCTTACGATACGAATCCCTTTATGCCGGATGTCTATGCCGGCAGGAAAGATTTGGCCCTGGATTCGCAGCTTTTTTTCCTGACCAGCAGAGTAGAGCAGTTGGATCGGGAAAAATTGTCACCGGGCACAATCTACATCAGCGATTATGTATTCGACAAAGAGCTTATCTACGTCGGAACACTGCTGAATCCTCAACAATTTAAGTTATATAAGGGAATTTATAAACCATTAGCGGCAAAAGTCTCTGTGCCGGTGCTGGTTATATATATGCAGGATTCTCCGCAAAACTGCCTGGAACGAATCCACAACCGGAATCGTCCCTACGAGCAAAAGATTAAGCCGGATTTTTTACAACGGCTCGATTGCGAGTACGAGAGGCTTTTTGCCGATTGGAAAATATCGCCGGTCATTCGCGTACGAACCTCACAACTGGATTACAGTAATAAAAAAAGTATCGAGCATTTATTAAACCAGATAAAACATTATATCGCAGAAAAAAAACATTCGTCCTGTGATATTGCCACAGGTAAGGTTTGACATGGAAGTTGCAGAAACAATCGAAACGGCAAGAGCCGCCGTGAAAACCGCTCGCGGCAAAGGCGAGATAATCGGCCTTGTCCCGACGATGGGCGCGCTGCATATCGGCCATGTTTCCCTGATCGAGGCGGCAGTAAAAAAATGCGGATTTGTCATCGTGAGCATTTTTGTCAATCCGACGCAGTTCGGCCCCGGCGAAGATTTTGAAAAATACCCGCGGCCCGTCGAGGCGGACATGGATATTTGCAGAGAGGCGGGAGTAAATCTCGTTTTCGCACCGAAGCCGGGACAAATGTATCCCTGCGAAATTCTTACCTGGGTCAACGTCGAGAAATTGACGGAACCACTATGCGGCAAATCCCGGCCGGGACATTTTCGCGGAGTGACTACCGTCTGCGCCAAGCTTTTTAATATTGTCCAGCCTGATATCGCATTTTTCGGCCAAAAAGATGCTCAACAGGCGATTGTTATCAGGCGAATGGTCGCGGATTTAAATATGCCCCTCGAAATTGTTATTTGCCCGACAATTCGCGAGCCGGACGGCCTGGCGGTCAGCAGCAGAAACCAGTATCTCGACAGGCAACAAAGACAAGACGCTGCCTATATTTACAAATCGATTGAAAAATGCCGTGAAATGGTTAATGCAGGTAAGATCGAAACACGTGAAATTATAGAAGAGATGAAAAAAATACTGCGGCAAAAATCCTCGATAAAAATCGAATATATCAGTATCGTCGATTCCGATACACTTGAGGCTATCGATCGGATTGCCGGTAAAGCTCTCGCCGCCGTCGCCGTCAGGCTTGGCCCGGCCAGATTAATTGACAATATTATGATAGACACGAAAAAATAATATCATATAATGACGGTTTTGTGGCTGGCGTGTAGCCAATCTGAAACTTAAAAAGAATCTGAATTTATCAGTTATGTTTGTAAAGTTGATGAAAAGTAAGTTGCATCGCGCAACGGTTACCGAGACGAAGCTGGACTATCCGGGCAGTATCGCGATAGATTCTGCACTGATGGAAACGGCCGGTATTTTGCCTTACGAGTCTGTCTTAGTCGCCGATATAAACAACGGCAACAGACTGGAAACATACGTTGTTCCCGCAGACGCTAATTCCGGCAAAATTATAATACTCGGTGCCGCCGCACAATTGATAAAGCTGAAAGACCGGGTAATTATTATCGGCTTCGGCTTTTTCACTCCCGAGGAGGCCAAAGAACATAAACCGAAAGTAGTAGTGCTCGACGAAAACAACAGGATAATAAAGTAGATATTGTTTCCGGTATTTTTTTAATCCGTATTTTTTGCGGAATTTCTTTGGCAATGATCGATTAACAGGATGCATCCGAAACTTTTCGAGATACCTATAATCAACTGGCCTATCAGCACCTATGGTCCGATGCTGGTTGTTGGTTTTCTTGTAGCCATTACACTGATAAGACTCCTGAGCCGAAATTTCAAAACCGATCCCCAACATATAACCAACGCCGCCCTGTACGCTCTTATAGGCGGAGTCGTAGGGGCGCGTGTGTTTTATGTGATTCATTACTGCGAAAAGTATCAGGATAGTTTTCTTGACGTTTTCCGCGTCTGGCAGGGCGGTCTCGAACTTTTAGGCGGCGTCGTTGTTGCAGTGGCGGTCATACTCATATATATGATATATCATAAGCTGCCCATCCGCCATTACCTCGATGTTTTAGCTATCGGCCTGATGGCGGCTCTTGTTTTCGGAAGAATCGGCTGCTTTCTCAACGGCTGCTGTTTCGGAAAACCGACCGACTCGCCGTGTTCGGTCCGTTTCCCCTATGATTCATACCCATACAACAGCCAGGTCAATCCGGATTTGAAAAGGAATCGTTCCGAATCACAATTGAAATTGCCCATCTATTATTTTACCTACATCGATGATAATGGTTACGGATATCTCAAACCGTTCCATGAGCTCTCGACAAAACAACAATCGGAAGTCCTCGAAGGTAAATACCGATGCCTTCCCGTCCATCCGACCCAATTGTACACATCGGCTAGTGCCGCATTTCTTTGCCTGTTACTATACCTTTTCTGGCGCAGATCGCAAAAATCCGCCGGCAGATTCCTGACCAGCCCCGGCAGCACATTCAGCCTTATGCTCATACTATACGGCATAATGCGATTTATTATAGAATATTTGCGGGATGATAATCCCTTCGAGTACGGCTGGTGGGCGGTTTACAAAGGCGGCACGGTTTCCCAGAATCTGGCTATTTATATGACTGTCCTCGGTGTCGTTTTAATAGTAATATTTCAATTCATCAAACCCGTAAATCAAAAGTCCTGAACCTTCTGCTTTTTCAGTTGAACATCTCGCCCCGATTTACGATACTATACCGACAATAATGGCCGTCATAGTGACATAAAAGATATATTCCCTGTTTTCATTGGACTGTGGTAATATGACTCGACACTAAAATGCATCCCGAATTTTTCAAAATACCTTTTATTAATCACACTGTTTATAGTTTCGGGCCGATGACGGTTATCGGTTTTATTACGGCATATTTCCTCGTAAGGCGGCTCAGCCGTAACATTTCATCCGATCCCGGAGTAATTACCAATGTCATCCTGTATTGCTTGATTGCCGGAGTGGCGGGTGCTCGCGCATTCTATGTGATTCATCATTTTAACCAGTTTCGTGGAAACTTACCCGCTGTCTTTGCGACGTGGCGGGGGGGCCTGGAATTTTATGGCGGTGTTATATTAGCAGTTCCGGTTATTATCTTGTATCTGCGGCATCACAAGCAACCGATTCGCCGTTACCTCGATATCTTAGCTATCGGCTTGATGCTGGGACTTGCATTCGGCAGGATCGGCTGCTTCCTGAACGGCTGTTGCTTCGGAAAACCGACACGGGCGCCATGTGCGGTCCGCTTCCCTTATAATTCGTATGCGTATTTCAGCCAGGTAAATCCCAATTTAAAAAGAAATCGTCCCGAGCCGCAATTGCTGTTACCTGCCGATTACTGCATCTACATCGACGAAAAGGGAAAAAGGTATCCCAAACCACTGGAAGAATTAAATCCGGCACAAAAATTCGAAGTTACTCAAGGTAAATACAGATGCCTGCCCGTCTATCCGTCCCAATTGTTTTCATCCGCAAATGCCGCTATTATATGTTTTATTCTTTACCTCTTTTGGCTAAGGACCATAAAAAATCCGAACTCCAACGGAAAAAACAAGCTTTTTACCCAACCCGGTACCGCATTTTCCCTGGCATTCATACTTTACGGCATTACCCGGTTCTTCATGGAATATCTCCGGGATGATAATCCGTTCGAATATGCCTGGTGGGCGGTTTATAAAGGCGGTACGGTTTCACAAAACATCGGGATATATATGGTCGTGCTCGGTGTAGCTTTAATACTCGTTTTCCGGAAATTCAAATCAAAAATACGGAACTATTAAGCCTTGAGGCCTTTTTCTGTTGAACATTGCACCGAAATTGACGATATAATAATTGAATGACAATTTATTAATCTGTATTAGTAGAAGTGCATACTTATGGGATTATACGACAGAGACTATACCCAGGCTGATTTCCAATCACAGCAACACTATGCGCCCCAGATGCGGTTGAACTTTCCGCGACTGACCCCTGTGGTCAAATGGTTTTTGATAGCAAATATAACCATCTATATTTTGTCGGTTCTGACTCCTCTGGGTGTTTACATCTATGACTGGTTCCAGCTCGATACAACATCGACAGGTCGCTTTTTCCAGCTTTGGAGGTTGATAAGCTACCAATTCCTACATTCTCCTAATTACATATTGCATATTGTATTTAATATGGTAGGCCTTTATTTTTTAGGCCCGACCCTCGAGCGTCATTGGGGCAGCAAAAAATTCCTGATATTTTATCTCGGTTGCGGCATTGCCGGCGGCTTGTTTTATATGCTGCTTGTCGCTGTCGGATTTTTGTCTAACAGTCCAATGGTAGGAGCATCGGGAGCGATCCTCGGCATGTTAGCTGCATGCGCGATTTTATTTCCTCAGTTTGTGGTCTTTTTCTTCATATTCCCCGTCCCTATAAGAATCGCAACGGTTGTTCTGACATTTGTATATTTTTTGATAGTTATTACAAGAGGCGATAATGCCGGCGGTAACGCCTGTCATCTTGCGGGAATGGCGGCAGGCGCCGCTTATGTCCTCTCCGGGCCGTGGCGGAGCAAATTTAAAATTAGAAAAACCGCCGGACAACGATGGGAAAAGAAAATGACCGAGCAACGAAACCTGCGAATCGAGCTTGACCGAATTTTAGACAAAGTCCACAAATCCGGCATTCACGGCCTCACCTCGAAAGAAAAACGCATACTCAGGAAAGCCACAAAAGCCGAACAGATGCGAAACAGATTCTAAGTAAATTTGGCTTGAAAATCGGCTTTAATCCGGTATAAAAAAATACCCCGCAAAGAACTCGCGGGGTAGATATGGATTGGCACCAAGAGTGTGATATCAGTGCCATCCTTGGGCAGCAGTTTCTATAATTGATAAGAGTCTTAGTCTTATAAAACTAATATCTCCAGTTGAATCCCCGTCCCCTCTCGCTTGTCAGGTCGTCAACTCGTTCCTTTACTCTATCTGCTTTAACTTTTTCGTCTCTCCATTCGTCAATATCCGCCAGAGACGCCTTGACCACGTTTTGCAGGGCCTCAAGCCGTCTGAGTAATTCTTTATATTCGATTTGTTTTCTTCTTACAATAAGGTCGTATTTGTCGAATTCCACCTTTTCCAACTGGTTCATCAACTCGGTTTTTTGCTGTTCGTCTTTTTCAGCCTTGATTTTTTTTACCAGCTCATCCTCTCTTTCAGCCAACTGTAAATCTTCGATAAGAACCGGGACCAGCTCCGGACTCCTCCTGGTCCGATCGTAAATCGGACGATATTTATCCCATACCAGCTCGAATTTCTGTGCATAAAGTTTCGGATCACTTTCTTTCAATTTAGCTAACGACTCAGCCTCCTTCGGAACATATTTTTCAAGCCATACCAGGAATCGGTTTTGTCGTTCCACTCTAAGGCCATCAACAATCACCTTACTTATTTCCGGCCAGGCATTCTTTCTTAGCTCGCTTCTGAATTCATTCGGATCTTTTTTGCGCATTTCGGTCAGCTCTTTCGCCGCATTTGGATCACGCTTTTGAAGTTCTTGTAAAACGGTATCGATTTGCTCATCCGTTAGTTCCGGCCGTCTCCTTATATCCTCGGGCCGTGGAAATCTTGCCCCTCCTCGCAGTGATCCTCCACGACCACCTCTTTCATCCGGTCCGCCTCGCGAGCCCCTTTGAAATCCCGGACGGTCACCGGGTCTTGACATTCTTTGACCCTGCCGGCCTCGTCCGTTATTTTCGTCATTATTATCCTGAGCAAAAGCACATGGCAAAGAAGCCAAAAGAACAACTGCCGCAACTACTAAAACTGTTAGGATTCTGTGTTTCGACTCCATTTTTTATCCCTTCCAGAAATCACCGGCAATTTCGGTCACTTTTATCTCTAATTCGGTTATGGCGCTGTCATTATCAACATCCTCATCGCCCATTTCAAGAGCCTGCAGATCATTTTCAATCTGTTCGAGTCTCGTATTGAAAACAGCGCTATCATGATGGTCCCACGGAAAAACCGAGGCGTATTCTACAGGCTGCTGAGACCTGGGAATGGTATGCTCATTAAACAAACTCGTCCATACAGCGGCGAGTACAATCGCCGCCGCTGCTACGGCTGCCACTCTATAAGAAATCCATTTAAAGGCAGTTGCCCTATGAGGCAGGACATGCAGGGCGATTTGGGCCTTGATATTGGCTAAAAGCATATCGTCAGGCTCGGGAGCCGGATGCTCGCGGAGGATTTGCTCGCCTCTTTCGATATCCTCGAGGCGCATTCGGGCCTGTTCGGAGCCCATAAACTGCTCGAGCAGCTCTTTTAAATTTTCTTGGTTTCGATCATTCACAATATTATCCCTCCATAATCTCCCGCAGTTTTTTCAGCCCTCGATGAAGCTTTGCCAAAGTTGTTCCGATCGGTTCGGACCGCATTTTTGCCATCTCCTTAAAGCTTAACTGCGAATAAAACCTCAACATTATCAACTCTCTTGTATCGGTATCCAGTCTTTTAAGCTGTATTTGTAATTTATCTATTTGCTCATCGCCCGATTTTTTATATTCGGTAAATTCCGCCTCAAGCTGCCCTTTTCGGACCTCAAGCAGCTTTTTTCGACGCTGCTTGCTCCGGAGAAAATCGTGAAAAATATTCGTCGCGATTTTGAAAAGCCAGCTCTCGAAAGAACCACCATTATATGTGGCGATTTTTTCTACCAATTTGACAAATAGCTCACTAAGAAGCTCATCACTGATGTCGCTATTACCCGTCAGCCGATAAAAATAGCCGTAACAACGACTTGCATACATATCGACCAACTGCGAAAAGCACTGAGAATCGCCTTTCCTGCAACCAACGATTATTTGGGCTAAATCAACACTTTCTGCCATCTTTCAGCGCTTTTTTCACATATTAAGACGGTATCTTTATACGATTTATTGCAAAAAACCGAAAATTCGACATGTTAAGAAAAAAACCAACAAATCAGGCAAAATCAGAATTTTCCTCTTCATCCTCCCCGATCTCCGGCTCATCGGTCTTCCAGCTATCTGCATCATCAATCTCGTTGATTTCCCGCTGCATAAATTTGAAAAGTTTATCCTGTAAAGGCGCTAACTTTCCATACCATCTGAGCATTCCCTGATAGCTGGCCAAGAGCATATCCAGGCGGATAAGCTGCCATTTATATAAACATTCAGGCTCTTTTATATTGGTAAAAGGATCACATTTCAATTTCCTTCTGCCGTCGGGCCCGAGCTCACAATATTCGCAATCTTTGCATTGAATCATTTTACACCCCAATTCGAACCGGCGAAAAATAAGTTTCCCGGCAATGGACCGATATTACACAGGCCGCTATGACTGTATTTGTCCGTCACTTAAAAATATCCCCTTAACGCGAAAACGCTATTTCTTCCCCGTAAACAATTGTTTATTTTTGTTTTTTTGCTTTTCAAGTGGTTTATAATATCATATATTCAAAATACCTGAAAGTTTTTTACTATAAAGATTTTAGTTGTTTGTGGAGAAATTAATGGCAAAATCAAGACGCAGACGAAAAATAGGCAGCAAAAAAAGACGCGCCAAGTGGAAAATACGGCATAAAATTACCTGATAACCGGTTTTAATTCGTTCGTATTGACTTCTCCGGCGTGACACGTCCAATATGGCAAATGAAACATTTCAACATTACCTTCGAGCCTGACGGCACACAAATAACCATTCACGCAGGCGCTACAGTCCTTGAAGCGGCAGCACAGGCGGGTATCATCCTGAATACCGCCTGCGGCGGCAGGGGCACCTGCAAAAAATGCCTCGTTAAAATTCAGCCACAAGACAGACCAATTCTTGCCTGCCAATACAGAATCCAGAGCGACCTTGTAATTTCAGTCCCTTCACAGTCCAGATACTTCCGGATGCAAATTCTCGAACAGGGGATCGAAGCGAAAATTGAGCCGTCAAACACAATATACGAGCAAATCCGCAAAAAAACCACCGTAGATAAAATTTTCGGCATAGCCATCGATATCGGCACAACAACCGTTGTGGCTAAATTGATTAACATGGCCGACGGTCAATGTCCGGCGACGGAATCCACCCTTAATCCACAAACGCGATATGGAGATGACGTAATCAGCAGAATTGCATACGCCGAAACGCCGGAAAAACTTGCCCATCTCCACAAAGCCATCGTCGATTGCATTAACGAGCTTATTACCACGCTCTGTGTAAAAGCCTCGATTGTTCCCGATGATATATATGAACTCTGTGCCGTCGGCAATACGACGATGAACCACATCCTCCTCGAATTCCCGATTGTCCAGCTTGGCCTGGCGCCTTATAAAGCACATTCACTCGATTCTTTCGACATACCCGCCGTGCAGTTGGGTATGAAAATCAATCCCCGGGGCAATATACACACCGTCGAAAATATCGCCGGTTTCGTAGGCTCGGACACTACCGCCGTCACTCTTACCACGGACATCGATTCCGCCGATAAAGTGACACTCATTGTCGATATCGGCACCAACGGCGAAATTGTTCTCGGCACGAAAGACAGACTCTTCGCCGCAAGCTGTGCCGCCGGTCCGGCACTCGAAGGTGCTCGTATGAGCTGCGGCGGCAGGGCGGCCGAAGGGGCGATTGAGGCGGTTGTTATCAATCAGGATGATATCGATCTGGATGTGATAGGAAATTGCCCGCCGCGAACGATATGCGGCTCAGGCCTTATCGATACCGTCGCCGTCCTTCTGGATTTGGGCGTTATCGATGCGACCGGGCGTATTAACGAACCGGATATACTCAAAGACACGTCATCGTCCCCAATTGTTTCACGAATCATAAAAACAAACGAGCAATTAAGTTTTGTCCTTCATAAAGCTGCGGACGAAAGCCGGCGGGACATCGTTCTGACACAAAGGGACATTCGCCAGTTGCAATTAGCCAAGGCCGCTATACTGGCCGGAATAAAAATCCTGATGCGAAAGCTCGACATAGCGGATGCGGATATCGAGCAGATTTTCTTAGCTGGCGCTTTCGGCAACTGTATCCGTCCGGAAAGCGCACTGCGGATCGGGCTTCTGCCGGCCGGTGATACCCAGCGGATTCATTTCATCGGCAACGCCGCAGCCTCCGGTGCGCAGATGATTCTGCTCTCAGGTCACAGCCGGGATCATGCACGAGAGCTGGCCGGTAAAATCGAATACGTAGAAATCGCACATGAGCCGGACTTCCAGAATATTTACGCCGATTGCATGATGTTTTAATCCACTTCCTGCGCAGCGGAATAGGGACCCGAATTCACATCGGTCCTAACGAACTTTCGAATAAAAATATCAGGTAAAAGAATCCGGATATTTCTACGGCGCTACGCTTTCAAGCCATTCGTCGAAGAAGCTGATGAAATCATCGTATTCGACAATCCCGTCGCGGTTCCAGTCAACGACGGTACCGAGACTGCCTATGGCCAGCTTCCACGCCTGTTCGTACTTCGGCAGGGCGGTATCGCAAATTTCACTGCTCAGCTTCTCGGCGATGGTATCGGCCTCCCTGATGAGCATTTTGGCCTGATCAACGGTAGACGCATCGATAATCTGGAAATCGGCGTCGGAAAGGGCCGTTTCCGCGAGCTTCTTATGCGCTTTCGCCACGAGCAGCCACACATCGTATATATCGTTGGTATAGGCGGCTCCCTGGCCCTGGAGGTACGTCTTTAATGCAGAGCACGCCTGCTGCTGATAATCGAGAACATTCGCACCGGCAAAACCTCCCTGCCACTGGGCGATACGGTCCGGCCCGGCCCAGACAACCTGTGTTCGGTCGTTTTCGGCGATAGTATTATACGGGGCACTTTCGCCGAGACTGGCGTTCAGATAATCGATGGCCTCCTTGAGCTGCTCGGAGGTCGGGTCCTGGGAAATAAGGTACCAGAGCCGATCGAGGGCGTCGATTGTGTAACAGTAAGCGGTTGCCATCACTCTCACCGTCGATGTGCAGGTGTCCACAGCTCCCTTGTCGTCGGTCACGGTCAGTGTCACGGTATGTACTCCGACCGGATACGGCCCGGTCGAATCTATCGCGAGTGTGATGGGGTCGCCGTTAGGGTCGTAAGAGTGCCAGTCAACGTCGTCAACCGTCAAAAACACCTGACAGCTCCTGTCCGCGGTGACGGTGACATCACGACACAGCGCTACCGGTGGGTCGGTTATTCTGAACGACCATACAGGACCGGGCGTCGCAAGGCAGGGATTCTTAATGTTGACACGCCAATAATACCTCGTTCCGGCTCTCAGCGGTCCGGGACAATAGCTAAGTTCCGTCAAATCGGAGGCTATACGGACAAGCGAATTTTGACTTGTACCGAGATAAAGGTCCCACGTGGAATCTTGCGATACATTACCGACCGACCACGAAAGACATATATTTACCGGCAAATCCGTGATGCCGTTGACAGGACTCGGATTACTCGCTGCCGGCGGGACCGGACACGGCTCGATAATTAAGCCCCATGAATATAAATACCCCTCGTCATCGGAGGCACTGTCTGCTACCTCAAGCTGCCATACGCCGTGCGGATTCGAACCGAAAAAATCCAGCAAATTACCTTCCGGCTGGTACGAGCCTGTAAATGGCGCTTCGCCGTCGTTTATTAATATATCCGCATCATCGTCTAAAATCGTTCCCTCGAAATTATCCCCGCTACTTCCGACACCTGAAAACAGCTCCACCCTTGTCCCATTCGGCGAAATTAAATATACGATAAGATCGGACACATACGTATGCTCTATGTTGAGAACAACGTTGACATCCTTAATCGAATAAGAATCCGGTACAACCAGAGTGGAAACGATTGTCTGATCGTCCAGAATCCAATATGATGCATCATTACTATCGTAAGTATAGACGACGGCCCTCGCTTCCGAGGATAAGAATAAAGAAATACAAGAAACTATTATGACCACTGTGAACCTGATTTTATCTTTCATTTTTCACCCCTCTTAATAATTCTCATAACTTTTTAATTCGATGTGGTAACTTTCTTTTTTAAAACCTCAGTCCATAACGACACTATCTCCCGTTCACAGCAGGTCCTTTCGTAAAAAAAGGATCAAACCGTATCTACATCCTGGAAACATCCGTGAAATTTGCCGATGAGTCTGCTAAAACCGGCTGACTATACCTTGCTGAACCAAACCTCCTCGCTGTCTGGTGGAACAAATGCACCTAACTAACAGGAACTTTTAATTTCCCTTGCCCCATATATGCCTATAGAATCCCCCTTTGTTTAGCATTATGAAACCAGTTAGCTTTGCATCAGAATTACGATATTATGTCCCCCGGACTGATAAGTCAAGGAATTTTTCCCCATTCCGCACATTTTGCCCGATAATATCGCCAAAATAGGGCTAAAATGCCGAATTCGACAGCTATCGACGTGTAATGCCGAAGCTTCGAATGGGAAGTATCTGCAACCACCGGGATGGCTCACGCCACAATCTTCATTAGAACATTTATATCAGTAAACGTCTTTGATTTTTCTGTCGAGTTTAGTTAAAAGGGGTCAGGAGCATTTTTATACAAATTCATATAAAAAAGTAAGATTTTTATTGCACTCCAAGGGAAAGTTAGTATAATACTTAACGAACTATGGAGAGTTCGTAGCGGAAAATTCATTTAATATTTAGCCCCCGGATTTATCCGGGGGTTCCCGTAGCCGTACCATCAACGGCTAAACAATCATTTTGAACAAATCTTAATAATGGGGAGAATTATCATGTCAAGCACAACTCAAATACTTGCCAACCGTCAAAATGCGCAGAAATCAACTGGGCCGAAGAGTGCCGAAGGAAAGGCAGTCGTGGCGAAAAATGCTATAAAACACGGCCTTTTCGCTATCGAAACAGTCATAAAAGGCGAAAACAGGGAAGATTTCGACCTCTTCCGGGAAAAATTGTTGGAAGAATTCGCTCCGCAGGGGGCTGTGGAAACAATGTTAACCGAGCGGATTGTCAGCCTTGGATGGCGGCTGAAACGCATTGTACGCGTCCAGGACCAGGTTTTCGACGTTATGATCGAAAAAGATGAGCCAAGCCCCATGCAAAAGCAGATCAATTCGATGAAGCCAAGGCAAATGCGGGATGACCGAAGAGGTACCGGTCCGGATTTGGTGCTCGGCAGGGCGGCTATTAAAGATATGTCGAATTCGCGGGTGTTAGAGAGGCTGTTAATGTACGAAAGGCGGATCGAAAACAGCCTGCATAAGACATTAGATGAGCTTCATAAGCGTAAGTTAGTGCGGGAATTGGAGCAGGCGAATAAGGCGGTCGAGGCGGAGGATTTTGATATGATGGATCATCCCCAGACCCATCCCCAAGCTTCGCTTGGGGTTGCCACCCTATCGACAGAAGTCGGAAGTCGGAGATCAGAAGGCAGAGGTCAGATGACAGAAGACAGAAAGCAGAAGTCAGAACACAGAGAAAAAATTGAAAACAAACCCAATTCCCGTGAGGCAACAATTAATATAACCTCTTTGAAAATAACATGATATATAATATGGCAGCATTTTACCGGCAGAAAAACAAAGCCAATCCGGCGTCGCCTTCGGTACCTATGGCACAAGCTATATCGGGACGTGTCCGGTTTAGTCTGCGACGGAGTTTATCCTGAGCAAAGTGTCGAGCAGGCTGGAATAAGTAAAAGCTAATACCATTGAATTGCAAATGATATATTTTGGTAGTATAATATTTATGCTAAAAAGATTAGCTTTCGTTAATAAATACATTTTCCAAAACCAAAAATATCTGAAGTTTCATCGTAAAAAACGGGCCGGAAATATAAATTAAGCGATATGATTATAAAAAAACATCATGGATTTACGCTAATAGAGCTTCTGGTGGTCATAGCAATCATTGCGCTACTGATGTCGATTATGATGCCGGCATTACAGCGGGTCAAAGGGCAGGCTAAGGCCGTTTCCTGCATGACGTTACTGAAACAGTGGAGCAATTTCTTCCTGATGTACACGAACGAAAATAACGGCTACTTCATGGAAGGTTTCGCCGGAGCCGTAAACAGAAATCACAACCGTTGGTGTAAAGCCCTGAGTCAATATTATCAATACGATACTAAAATGACCTGCTGTCCGAGTGCGACAAAGCCCTGGTACAACGAAAACGGCTATCCGAACAAACTGGAGGGCACATTCCTCGGCGGTGTCTCTGCATGGGGCTACTATACGGACGGCTCATGGGATAAACCTTTGAAGGGCAGTTACGGCATCAACGGATGGTGTAACAATCCTGTGCCGGGTCAGGGCCATAGTGACAAACCGGAGAAAGACCACTGGCGAACTCCCAATGTCGCCCAGGCGGGTTACGTGCCGCTGTTCCTGGACGCCCAGCGATATAATACCTGGCCGGAACACACCGATCCGCCGCCGGAAGTCGAAGGTCAAAGCTGGGAAGGAATTACACATATGGCCCGCGTCTGCCTTAATCGGCACGACGGCTTTGTAAATTGTCTTTTCCTGGACTTCTCCGCAAGGAAGGTCGGCCTGAAAGAGCTATGGACCTTGAAATGGCACCGCTCATACAACGTTACCGGTCCCTATACGCGGTCCGGCGGAATGCTATCGAGCGACTGGCCCGAATGGATGAGAAAATACAAAGAATATTAATACCCCGCAACAAAACGGATAAAAAAAAGGCCGTGATCGATGTTCACGGCCCCGTAGAATTTCAAATGTTATTTTGCATTTATAATATTCTGCTTTTACGCAACCAGCCAACAATACCGGTACCTATACCGAGAAGCACCAGAGCCGCCGGCGCGGGAATGGCCGTGATAGAAACATTATCCAATGCCGGGCCCCAGCCGGTGTCACCGACAAGCGATGTAAATTTCAACGTAGTCGTGGTTGCGTTTGCTATGAAAGACCACTGCATGGTCTGCCATCCCATGTCTGATTTCGTATGGCCCGTGATATCGAAATTAAAAGCATGTGCATCAACGCCGACCGCTTCGAGAACCAACTGTTTAAGAGTCGGGTCGCCGTCGGGATTGCCCGCCATATCGAAATTGACGATGTATGTATAACCGGCTATTGTATCAATATCCTGTTGAATGCTGCCGGCGGATAATCCGGAAAGATCAAGAGACCGGCTGCCGTCCGAGGCCTGCCAGTATGTGCCGATATAGTCGAGCTGGCCGGTGATTGTCCAGCCGGTAATGTCGGTTGCCCCCGGATTGAGTGTCTTATATGCACCCGGATCGGTTCCAAGCTCGAAGCTGCCGTTTATTAAACCCGCCCATGCGGAAGAACTGGTAAAAGTTAACGAGACCGAAATAATGATTACAATAGTTTGTAACTTTTTCATCATTCCCCCCATTCCTTTGCCGGTTTGCCTCCGGCTAAAAAAACAATATGACAGTTTACAAATTAAAGGAGCAGCTCGAGTATCTACAATGGAAATTTATCTCTCCCAACTGTGTTATATTTTATCCGTTTTGTCCCTGTTTGTCAATAGAATTACCCGTCGATGCCGGATATTGTCCCGTATATTTTCTATACCGGCCCGGTTGAAAATCGTTTTGCATGATTATGTTGGAAATCTCCGGTTGTTATTGGACTTACAAACAATATGGATGGAAGTAAAATGCGGATATTTCTTCGCATATTGCAGAATTTCAGCCAATATTCTTCCGGAAATATTGTCAATTTCAGAGACTTGTAGAATGAAAGTAATGTTGGTATAATCCAGTTTACAATTGTTCGTCTTTGAAGTTCCTTTTTGATGAAAATAAGCAAAAACAAAGGAATTTTACACAAACAAAACCATGGAGGGATAGAAAGGAAACCAGATATGAAAAGAGCGATATTTTTCACAGCCGTATTATTCTCCACTGCTCTGTTGCTGACAATATCATGCCAGGTAAGGTCGAGCCGAACAGAGCGTAGAACAATAATACCTTTCACCTCCAAAAAAGAACCCGCCGGCAGGATAACATATAAGAATCCTTCCGCGTCTATCGATGATCGTGTGGCGGATTTAATTTCCCGAATGACGTTAGAGGAGAAAGTCTCGCAGATGCTGTACAACAGTCCGGCGATTGAACGACTCGACGTGCCGGAATACAACTGGTGGAACGAGTGCCTTCACGGCGTGGGACGCGCCGGACGCGCAACCGTCTTTCCACAGGCCATCGGAATGGCCGCAACGTTCGACGAAGACCTTATCTTCCGTGTCTCTACGGCGATTTCCGATGAGGCCAGGGCCAAGTACAACGCAGCGGTCCGTAAAGGACGGCGTGTTCAATACGGCGGCCTGACATTCTGGACGCCCAATATCAACATCTTCCGTGACCCGCGATGGGGCAGGGGGCAGGAAACCTACGGCGAAGACCCGTACCTGACCTCCGTTCTGGGCGCTGCCTTTGTCAGGGGCCTGCAGGGTGACAATCCGAGATATCTCAAAGCGGCCGCATGCGCCAAGCACTATGCCGTTCACAGCGGACCCGAAACAAACCGGCACTCATTCAATGCAAAGGTAACCCCGAAAGATATGTTCGAAACATATATGCCTGCTTTCAAGGCATTGGTCGATGCCGGGGTGGAGTCGGTCATGTGTGCGTATAATCGCACGAACGACGAACCCTGCTGTGGCGGCGAAACCTTGCTAATCAAAATACTCCGCGAGCAGTGGGGATTCGAGGGACATGTCGTTTCCGACTGCGGGGCTATTTCGGATTTATACAGCGGACATAAGATCACAAAATCAGAGACCGAATCAGCTGCATTGGCGATTAACAACGGCGTCAACCTTAACTGCGGCCAGGTTTTCTCCAATTTAGTCGAAGCGGTCAACCAGGGCTTGGTAACAGAAGAAACGATAGATAACTCACTGGCGAAACTGCTTAAAACACGGTTCAAGCTCGGCCAGTTCGACCCGCCACAGCGAAATCCGTACACAAAGCTTTCCCCGGCCGTAGTTCGCTGCAAAAAACATACTCTGCTCGCCCGGGAAGCCGCCGTCAAATCCATCGTTATGCTTAAAAATAAAAATAACGTCCTGCCGTTGAAAAAAGATATGCGTTTCCTTTTCGTGACCGGCCCTTGTGCCAATGACACCGACGTATTGCTGGGAAACTACCATGGTCTCAGTGACGAAATGGTCACGGTTGTCGAAGGCCTGACCGGTAAACTCCAGCCCGGCAGTTTTATCGAGTACAGGCTGGGATTCCTGCTGGACCGGCAAAGTGCGAGTCTGAACCCGTGGGCCGCCAGGGTCGCCCGAAGTGCGGATGCAGTAGTCATTGTAATGGGCATCACAAACGAGCTGGAAGGCGAAGAGGGAGCCGCCCTGGGCTCGGCAACGAACGGAGATCGTGAAAAGATCGAATTACCCCCTAATCAGGTCGAGTGGCTGAGAAATCTCCGCAGCAGTAACGACAAACCGATAATCGTCGTACTGACCGGAGGAAGCCCGCTGGCCGTACCGGAGGTCGAAGAGCTTGCGGATGCGATTCTATTTGTCTGGTATCCCGGCGAGCAGGGTGGTAATGCCGTGGCCGACGTGATTTTCGGTGACGAAACTCCCTCGGGACGTTTGCCGGTGACCTTCCCCAAATCGACCGAACAGTTGCCGCCGTACGACGATTATTCGATGACCGGCAGAACTTACAGATATATGACCGAAGAGCCGCTTTATCCCTTCGGTTTTGGTTTGAGCTATACAAAATTCGAATACAGTAATATCAGATTGAGCAGCCGGGTTCGGCAAGGCAGACCGCTCCGCGTGAGTGTCACCCTGAGGAACGTCGGCGAATATTTCGGCGAGGAAGTCGTACAACTATATCTTTCCGACCTCGAAGCTTCCGTCGATACTCCGGTCTGTTCCTTGAAGGGATTCCAGCGTATTCGTCTCCAGCCGGGCCAGAGGCGTTCCGTCTCGTTCACGATTACGCCGGAGATGATGTCCATTGTCGATGAAAGCGGCAATAATGTATTAGAGCCGGGACGTATGATGATAACGATCGGCGGTTGTTCGCCCTCGGACAGGGGCGTCCAGATCGGTGCGCCTAAGCCGGTGCAGGCGATTTTTACAATAGAATGATTTGGTCGGAGTTATTTCTTAAACGGCCGCGATTTTATTGTTAAAAAAAGTCTTTGTCTTTACGGCTATGTTAGAGTACAATGTTAATTATTCGGGGCGTGGCGCAGTTTGGCTAGCGCGCTTGACTGGGGGTCAAGAGGTCGCAGGTTCAAGTCCTGTCGCCCCGATTAGATAGAGCGGTTTTGCGAGAACGAGCATAAAATGATAACAATATCAAGATTAACTTTCCTTTCTCTTATCGTTGTAAGTGTCTGTGGAACAGCCTTTGGAGACGGAAAAATCTATATCGGAGAGGGCGTACCGGCAGATATTCCGTATCAGAGGGCCTTTATCATATTTAACGAAAATACGGAAACCCTGATTCTCCAGAGCAAATATGAAATATCCCAGTCGGCATCTGTCGATTCATTAGGCTGGGTCGTTCCGGTACCATCGATTCCGGAGATAACGAGTGTAGATGCAGATACTGCACACTGGTTCTTCTTTTTGAGCTCTCGACGTGCGGGGCCAAAAATACATTATATATCACAGTATTTTTTCCTTATAATTTTATTAATTTTCATTACCTCTTTAGCTTTTTTGGGATTATGTCTTATTCAACGGCCATTCCTGAAGAGATGGCATTTATCGAAAGAACTCTGGAATCGCAGACTTAAGGACAGCTTAATAATAACAAGTTTATTTTTCCTTGTAACCTTATTGACTACGCAACACTTAGGTACGAGCATTGGTGTAGAAGTCGTCAAAGCAGAAAAGGCGGGAATATACGATATTAAGGTCATTCAAAGTGATAGTGCCGAGGCGATTATAAGTTGGTTAAAAGAAAATGCCTTTGGTTTTAATGAAAATGACACGCGTATTTTCGAAGATTACATAAATCGAAAATGGTGCTTTGTTGTGGCGAAGGTTCAACCAGAGGCGGGGACGGAAGAGGAAAAAATCACATACGGTCGAATGGTAGCTCCGCTTATCATGAAATTCGAAACTGAAAAGGCGGTATATCCACTGGCCCTGACATCATCAATCGGTAAAGAAACCACGATATTGCTGTATACTTTAAGTGATAAAAAACTTGATTGTAAGAAACGGCTTAAATTACGGTATTCTGATAAAAGTCAATCGGACAGTATTATTTCAAATCTTCTATCAAATGCAGAACAAGAAACAATAGATTTCTTCGAAGGCTTATCACAATCAATGATTCTCTGTAAGTTCAAAGGCAAACTTACGCCGGAACAGATGGCATCAGATATTGTATTTGATTCCGCTCCGGATAATAAACCTTATAGAGAAACGAAAGTTATGTGGTAAACATTTATCAGAACCGATATTGTCTTGATAACGATGTAGTTATTAAGACACGAAGCTACACTTAATGATATCTAAAGGTCCGATCCGGAGCCGATGCCGTACAGGTTTGCAACATTAATTCCAAACTGCCTGGAGGGTAATTTCTTCGCCGTCACGATTGTTATTTATATATGAAATATAATCTGTTTTTTGCACGAATTTGTCAAACAATAGCCCTGTTTTTCCTTATTCGGCCGGGAAAAACTGTTATTGATTATAAATTGAGATTTAGGTACTTTTTGAAAATTGCCGTGACGGTTTCACGTTTTTATGCCTATAATATTATGAAAGCTTCAGCGACAGTAATATAAGTTTATCGATAATATGAGAAAGGAGAAAAATGAGCACGAAATTATTTAATACTACTTTTTTAATTCTATCTCTTTGCGGTTCCGTCACCCTGGCAAGAACTCCCATGGGACCACCAACGGCAAGCCTTGAAAAAGGAAAATGGAGCATAGGATTTAATGCCTCAACAACAGAAACCGACCTTAAATTTCATAACATCAAGGGTACGACTTTCTTTACTACAAACAAGATCAACGACTTCGAAATTGAATCCGTAATGGGTAAATTAGCTTATGGCATCAACGACAATTGGGATGTTTCTGTTGGTTTTGGGGCTTCAGAGGCCAAATACGAAGAATTCAGATCCTGGATGGACGGAATGTCACTCGAAGCACTGAATACCGAGTACAAAAGCGATTCAGGATATATCACAGAGATAGGTTCCAGGGTGACTTTTCATGAGGATGGGCCGCTTAAAATCGGAGCATCGTTCCAGGTCAACTGGACTACACTGGATGGAAAATATGCCGAAGCGACATGGACGGACGGGGTCTTTAACGGCTCGGGCGGAGCAGAACTCGAAACGGACATTATAGTATTTCAGTTTGCTCCCGGGATTTCATACGAGTTTTTTGATGACTTTAATCTTTACTGTGGGCCTCTCTGGCAACGGATTGACGGCGAAGGCGATGCCACCGGTCTCAACGGCTCTTTAATCGGAAAAGAAGGCGAAGGTGATATCAAGCAGGATTCATCATTTGGCGGATTTATAGGATTTCATCATAATATTGATTCAGATACGACAGTCAACTTCGAATGGAATGCAACAGGCTCATCTAATGCATTCGCTTTTAGTATTGCAAAGAAATTTTAAACAGGCACTCATTATTTATGAGCCTGAGTGCACTAAAAGCTTCTCTACTTTGAGCTTACAGAACTATAAAAGAGACATCCGTAATCATTACGTTTCAGTTTCCCCCCATGCCCACATAGGGGGCATAAGTAAAGAGCTATGATCGTCATAGTCCTATACTAAACAGGTAAAAATAATTGCCGTTAAAGGTAATTATAATTGACCTCAGACACTTATTAATTTAGAATACAGGAGGTTTTAAAGAAACTCGACAATTGTATTATCTCAAAAGCCGAGGGCGGTCTGATGGAAAATCGCTTCGAAAAACTGCGGTTAGTTCTTCCCATCCGCTCTTCTGATAAACATAAGTAACCCGAAAGGGATTTGCATGAAAAAGAACATGGTTCGCGCTGCGTTCAGTATGTTCATGCTGATTGTTCTCACAACATCAGCTTATCCGCAATGGGTACAGACAAACTGGCCGGCAAGCAACAGTTTTTTCGATCTCTACACTGGCCAAGGCATAGTTTTTGCTCGGATCTGGGACAGTCTTAACGGCGGTCGTGTGTTTTTTACCGACAATAACGACACAAGCTGGACTCAGATCAGTTCAGCAGATAGTGATATTGACATTTTATCCATTGTAATATGGAACAACAATATACTTGCCGGTACCTGGGATGGTTTTTATCGATGCACGCTGGACGACATATACTGGGAACCTTTCGCACCCACTGGAATACCTGCGGATACTGCCATCTGGTCAACTGCAATTATTGACAACACTCTCTTTGCCGGTGCAATGGGAAATATCTATGAATCATCTATAGACGATGCTAATACCTGGACCGAGGTGAGCGCGGGAATACCTGCGAACGCCCGTATTACCTCTATCGTCACAAATGGGAATGCCATTTTTGCAGGTAGTGACTGCAACGGTATTTTTATTGCAACAAATGGCGGAACAAGCTGGACTGCAATCAATTCCGGCCTTACCGATACGCACATCTCCCAGCTCGCGGTTATGGACACCAAATTGTTTGCAGTAACCTTGAAGGGTGTTTTTGTATCCGACGTTAATAATACGGGCCGGGTATCCGACGCTAATGATATGATCTGGACGCCAGACAGTTCCGGCCTCAAGAATATAAATTGTCTCCTCCCTGTAAATAATTTACTCTTTGCCGGGACAGATAGCAACGGAGTTTACCTCTCGAACGACAGCGGCCTAAACTGGACTTCGGTCGGCGTAGGGATGCCCGACAATACCCGCGTCTGGTCCCTGGCCGCAAGCGACAACAACATTTTTGCGGGGACAAGTGAAGGCCTCTGGCAGATAAATCCGGCAGATATTAATAATTATACAATAACCGCTAGCGCATTAGAAGGTGGAACCATCTGGCCCGAAGGAGACATCACTGTTTATGAAAATGGTTTCCAGACATTCACGATTGCTCCTGCAATCGGATACCAGATCAGCGATGTATTGGTTGACGGCTCTTCGGCAGGTGTGGTAACTTCATACACGTTCTCAAATGTAACTGCCAACCACACCATTTCGGCAGCCTTCATGGCGGTTCCGATCTATACGATCACCTCTTCCACAGGGAATGGCGGAACCACTTCGCCATGGGGAACAGTGATAACTTCCGAAGGTTCGTCACAAAAGTTTACGATTACCCCGTTACCAACAACGCGAATAAAGGAGGTTCAGAGATTATCCGGCAGTGAGTCGGTCATTGATTTTATAGATATTCGATATAATTGAAGCGCTTATATTTATTGATTCTATGAATTTGCTATTTCAAATAAATCGGAGTTGTAAAAGCCACTTAAGAAAGAGTACCATTTATGCGTAACTACGCCGGATCAAAAATTTATCCCTCATCCATGAACAGGCGCGAGTTTCTACGTAAGCTTGGAGCAACTGTCGGAGCAGCAGGGATTACAGGTATATTGGGTTCCTTTGATTTCGCCAGGGCTGCAATACCCCCAGGCGAAAGGGGCATATATATCACTGACATGTACAGGACAAAGCTAAATGTGGGCGGTTATATTATTCGTCTCGACACCAATAAAGGAATTTCGGGATATGGAGAATGCCGTGATGTCGACAGAGATGCTGTAACTGATCTGAGACGTCTCAAATCAACTATTATAGGGATGAATCCGACTCAAGTTGACAAGGTTTTCGATGCAGTCAACACTAAAATCCTGGAATATTACGACCCGCACAACCCCGTGCTCGGTGACGACGACGGTATGTATGGGATTCCTCGTCGTTCAGGAGCAATGTGTGGCATTGAGATGGCCTGCTGGGACATTACCGGCAAAGTGTATAATGTTCCGATATGGAAACTCATCGGTCCTAAGCTCCATGATAAAATCCAAATATATGCTGATACCGGACCTCATTCGATTGGATCCGACTCGCTGAAGGCAGAAGTACAGACCCGTCTGGATATGGGATTTAAATGGTTTAAGGCGGATATGTATCTTACTCATTTGTGCACCCGAAATGTTGATTACGTCCAACAAAACATAAGCGGCTACCCTTACCCGTGCTATACTATCTATGACTCGGGTATTGAAAAATTTGTGAATTACATTCAATTTTATCGAAGCCTGATTGGACCAGATTATCCTCTCGCATCCGATCATTATCAAGGGTGGGGCAGTAACAGAAACCTCGATATTGAATCTGCCATTAAACTTGCCAATGCTATGTCTGACCCGAGTTGTCAGGGTATGAACGGGGGATGGATGGAAGATATTATCCAGTGGTGGTATCCCGAACAGCTCGCGCAGGTCACAGCCGGTACCGATATGCCGATTCTTACCGGAGAAGACATGTATTGCCTTAGCGAGCTCCTGCCACTGGCCGACGTCGGAGGTATTGACTTTTTTCATCCGGATCAGGCTACTTTCGGAGGGATTCACGAGCCCAGACTTGCCGCCATGTATGCGTATGAGAGGGGTATTCTAACCGCGTTACACTGCTCCGGTGGGCCGTTCTCATTTATAGCGAGCCTTCATGTTGCTGCAGGCATCCCTGATTTTCTTGCCCTTGAATTTCACTATGTTGATGAAGCGCATGATTGGTTTGACAGCGTGATTGATGGTATTGAAAAACCGTTATTTGATGATGGATTTGCAGCTGTACCTGATGGGCCCGGACTAGGCATCACCCCAAACGAGGCCAATATGAGTTTGCATGGCGCCTCAGAATGGATACGGGTGACTTAGCTACGTGCACAGGCCGATAAGGATACATGGTGAGATATGGCTGAAAAGGGCTATTATTGTTGACCTCTCTGGCAATGGATTGACGGCGAAGGCGATACCACCGGTCTCAACGGCTCTTTAATCGGAAAAGACGGTGAAGGTAATATCACGCAGGATTCATCATTTGGTGGACTGATAGGATTTCATCAAAATATTGGTTCAGATACGACAGTCAACTTCGAATGGAATCCACAAGCTCATCTAATGCATTCACTTTTAGCATTGCAAAGAAATTTTAAGCATACACTCATTATTTATGAGCTTAGGTGTTCTGAAAACCCCTGTGGAATATCTGTTTTTCAATCTTTCCCTCCACACCACAGTGGCTTTTTATCCTACTCCCATTTTCCTTCTCGTACAACAGACATTGAATCTGGTAGCCATTTATTATGATTCTTAAATTTTTTATATACAAGCACTTAAAAAATCAACATCTTTAAAATATTGGGAGATAAGGGGCTTTTCGGTTATACGATGGTTGTAGGCGCCGAGTCAAGAAAATGGGACTGTTTTTGGAGTAATTTGTCACTTTGCAGCGGCTTCTTTCTATCACCTCTATAAGTAAATCATCGGCTTTGTCATACTCACCTTGCTTTATTCTCTGCACGGCAAATTTTGATTCGAAGATTAAATGTCTCTCTATCCTTACATGTAGGTTTAAGGAATATTCAATGTGGGCTTTGCCTCTGCAGAGATAGCGAATTCGATTTCCCAGGTAGTATTATCCAAGTTGAGCCTGCCATCCGGCACACCAGACGCACCGGGAGAGCCGGTGTCCGCAACCTGCCACTGGGTGTTGATCGTGCCGAAGGTATTATCACCCTGATTGGAATCGTCCAGAGTAAAAAGATAATAATTATTCAAGTGACAGGCTGCACCCCAGACACGAACCATGTGGCCGCTTTCGCGTTTTCCGAAGTAATTATAACGACCAAAGCTCATTGCGAGACCGCGCCCCTCTTGCAATTGATCGAACATCCACTGCCAAGTGGGAAACTCACCTTCTCGCTGGCTGGTTAAGTTACCCAGTGGTACTGTACCGTCATCACAGGTATTACCGGCACCCAACACAGGAGAGCTACCCTGGTGTCGATAGACAACCTTTGCGGATTCCCCGAATGCCGTGAGATATCCAAAAATGCCACGAATCTGCTGACAGCGTGTTTCAGTGGATTGCCCTATATCAGGACTAAGAACATTCAAACGCCGGGTTAAAGCATCGATATTGGCAACCACGCTGTTCATAGGAACAGGTACCCAAATGGGAATACCACCGACAGATTCCGCTTTGCCGATACCCGATACGTACTGATGACTAAGTTTCCACGTCAAAATGCCTCCGTTGTATCTCTCTTGTAGATACCCCAACACATTGGCATGAGCCATTGGTACACACTGATTCCAGGCGCATTCAACATTGGGGGCGTCCTTCTGGAATATTTCAATAGGAAAGGAACAATCCGTGGGATAATCAGGTACCGGCACCGGTGGAAGCGGCTCCGGAGGAGGACCTACCAGAAGAGGATCGCGGCTGGGATTCGGTATCTCTTGTATGAATTCCCCCCAATCTCCTTCAGCATTGACAGTTGCCTGGGTCACCTGGATGGTAGTCGGAGTATATGCCTCGGCCAGGGTCTGTATACGATCTACTACAGGCAAGGGCTGCTCAGAAACCAATAAGGTTGCCACTATAGTATCGACTCGTCCTTGCCCCTCTATTGTAGGGCGCAAATCAAGATAGGCAGACAACAGCCGTGGCTTGATTCCTATGTTGATATCAATAGGTTGAGGTGTCGGCACAGTTGAATCCGGAACAGGATTCGGATCAAAGCCTGCCGACGGAGCACTTGTACCAGCGCAGTCATCAATTAACATGTCCGGCACATAGAAGTTCTGTACTCCCCAGATCACAGTGGCTGGAGCAGCAGAGCTGGTAGAAACGTGTACGAACAGATTGATAAAACCGGTGTCTAAATCTGTGGCTGACGACCATAGATCCGGATCGACCTGCATGCGCCCCCAGTCACCAAGGGATACTGTCCCGGTATCAAATTGGAAGGTAACCTGTTGAAACGAGATACCCGATGCAAGAGGATCGTTCAGAGGGATAAAACTGATTTCGGTGCCCACAAATTGTTGTGCATCAATTTCGGCCTGATTACAGAATAGAACAAGCACTGCGCATATTCCTAAACGTGATAAGTGATAGAAGGTCTTCATAATTATATCCTCCAGGTTGAGAAGCTATGCAATTGCATAGCCTATCGTCATGCATGTAGGAGTCTTACTGATAGGAAATCTTATTTCAGCATACACAATTGATCTAACATTTCCTATTTACTCAGCTCTTGGGGAACTCCCTTATATTGCATATCTTATGATAACATAATTCCACCATGATTTCAAAGATTTCCCGATAGAATGAATTTGTCACAATTCTTTTTTGAGGAATCCGTGATGATACTTGTACAACTTTCATCGAATACGGCGAACAAAAATCCGTGTTTTTTCACGAAAACATGGGTAAAAAAAGGCAAATAACCTGCAAACATAATTATTTTTCTGGAGAATAAGGGATGGATTCCTGGAAAAATAAGCTGGTCCGCTCATAAACAACCCTCCAACGCTTCTCTGACATTAAAGCCATCTTCATATTCTAAATTAGAAAAGATTTAGCGTTTTCCAAAATCCTCAAAATCCTGACTAATATCATACTCAGGTTCAAAATCTTCTTTAAGTGAAGGTATTATTTCATCAATTTCAGAACTATAATAAATTCTCTTGTTATAAAGCAGGCATATTCATCCTTTATTTCCATAATAATCAATTTGTTTAGCTAATTTCATTAAAGCAGAAGGTTCGAGTGCCTGCATTTGAAGTTCCTCAGCGTTATTCTGAGAAATATATTGTGCATCATCTAAATCGATAATCTCCTGACCATTATCTAACTTCCAGGTTTCTCTTTCTATAAGCCCTTTATGATTAAAATCTCTTTGTTGAATATAAATACTATCCGGTCTATCCTTATGTTTAGCAATAAACACCCTTTTCTTTCTTGCGTAAGGAGGCTGGATGTCTATACTATCTTTTATCATATCATATAATTATTGAGGATTATTCTTTATCTGACATTTCCCATTTACACGGTTAGAAAATCATATTTTTCTCCGTACGTCACTAATGAATTTATCGAAATTACATTGAAAAATCAAGATTTTTCGACTTCAAGACTTTTTTCAATCCGAAAATGAGGCTTTGCAGAGCAAAAATACGTAGTTCCCGCAATAGACAGAATAATGTGAATAATGGTAAAAGTTTTGTACGTATAAGTAAACTAATCTCTTTAGGAGGAGATTCATTGCATTATTTTTGAGGAGGAGTATCTATGAAACGACAATTCATATTTGCAATGTTAATTCTATGTTTCTGTTCCGACTCAGTTTTTGCAGATTTGAGCTTATCCTTTCAAGAAATTACTGGTGGTAGCTTTACGATGCTGGAATTTTACTATGATGAAGAATTAGGATTTGGAAAGTCTGCTAATGCGAGTTTCCTATACACACATATTCCACCAAATGCTCATGATTACCTTAACGAAATAACCTATAGTGATGATGCTGTAAGTGGTAGGGCAAGTGCATATTATGGGTACATATATGATGCAGATAGTTTCACAATTAACCTAAGTATTGACAATTGGGTAAAAAACATGCAATCTGTAGATTCCTTAAACTATTTCACCATTTCTTCAACTTTAATAACATGTGGATGGACGATTGATGTAGAACCATGGGAAGAGGTTTTAATGAAAGTAGAAATTATTGAAGCCACCTGGGATGGGACAGACCCATATTTCTCTATTAGTTGTTCTAATATTGGAATCGACATTCCACTGGATTTTAAGCACGATGGGGAATATTATACCACATACTTGAATAGTGGTACATATCACACAAGTGCTGAACTTTTTGCAGTACTTACTAATGTCGACCTTACTAAAAACACTCAAATATACTTTACTTTTGAAGTCGTTCCTGTCCCTTCGGCTTTCATCCTTGGCATTATTGGATTAGGTTGTTCAAGTTGGAGATTGAGAAGAAAACCAGAGTAAATAGCAACAACTTATTTCTCTATCAAACGTTTTTCAACTTCTGTCAGTTGTTTTTTTATATTTTCTATATGTCTCAGGACATCAGATTAGTTTTCCATTCGAGCTGCCGCTCAATGCTGTCGGGAAGCTGATACTGCTTGACATAATCTTTCGGGTCTTTACCGCCTATGATTTCTATCTTGGATTTATCGGCGTTACCCAGACCGGCCTCGGCACAGTAGGTCAGATAGCCGATGTTATCGAGAGGAATATTCATCAGTTGTGCACCAATACTATCGACGGCAACCACATCCGTTCCGGCAAGCGCCACGCCATGGTCGATAGCGAAACCGCGAACAGGACCGTTACCCTGCATTCCTTCAAGAGCGTCGATCACGGTCAGTTGAGGTCGCATGAGCTGTGCGAGCATAAATAAATTATAATTAAGCCATCTGGGCCCGCCGGCATGGACCTCATGCTTGCATCTTCTTCCGTTATATTGACTGACGGGTGAAGCCATCAAAATATTTTTCAGGCCCATTGTGGCAACGACTGTATCATGGGTTTTAAGGCGGGTAATGGAAATAAAATAGTTCTTCGGATCGAGAAACTCGCTTATAACCTGAATTTTCGCAGGTCGAATGTTTCGGTCGGTTATCCAAACCGGTTTGGTGGAATGCTCGTTCAAGTCAACAAGCGTGACATTATATTCCTTTTCGAGAGGAAGGTATCCGTAATTCTGGTAACCGTTCGATGTCACTTCGAAGGCGGATGATTCTCCGATGATAATCTTTCCCTTATAGATCGGTTTCAAAAAATCAAGCAATCCCCGCACAGCATCCGCGTGCGTTGCGCACAGGGGATTTCTTGTTCCAACGAAATTCGGCTTGACGATAATCTGTTTGCCCCGGATACCCTTTTCTATTTCATCTTTTAACGGCATTAAAGCTTGATATACCATCTCACGTCGATCGGAGCCTGTGACAAACGAAACTCGACTTTTTTCTGAACTTGTAATTATCGAGCCTGCCGCCCTTGCGGTAACATGATTTCTCATCAATAATCCCGCCGACATCAAAGCCGTACCCTTTAAGAATGTCCTTCTGCTTGTAAGGTTGTCCAGATTTTCATGTAATCTTTTCAAATGTACCATAATTCTACCCCATTGAATTTATAACTGATAGTTAACCAAAAACAGCTTCGATATCTTTAGCCAAACCGAAGCTTATAATATAGTAACAAATATTCGAGATTAATTACAAACACAAATATATTTGTTTGAAAAATTCAGCTCTTCTTTTAATTATTCCCGCCGGTGAGATATATAAATGTAGCACTTTAATCCCTCCCGATGTCTTTATTACATCCTTATAAAGGTGATAAATCGTAATATTTTCTACCCTTGAATCATTGATTCCGCAGTGGTATAATCACCGCCGTTATAGTATGAATAATGTAGGATTTTATTAATTTTTACTTAGGCACGGCTCACAAAACATAAGCGTCATATCGATGCCGGATACTCGTGACCGGCCGCTGAAGGAGATGAACTTATGCGAGAAACAAGAACCAGGAATCTAATATCGAGCTTCGTTTTCTCAATCTTTATCTTTAACTCGCTGCCTGCAACGGCACAGCCCTCGGGTGGTCCATACGGACCGATCTGGCAAAAATACGAATTGCCGAAAGTGACGGGCCGGATTTTTTATGTCGCTCCCGACGGACAGGCCGATGAGCAGGGAACGACTCTTGAGAAGCCGACAACCCTGCCGGCGGCAATAGAGAAGGTCAAGACCGGCGATGCAATTATTTTACGCGGCGGAATCTATCGAACAGGGGGTCTGCTCCTGAACCAGGGTATCACCATTCAACCTTATGCGGACGAGCATCCCATCCTCAAGGGAACTATGGTCGCAACCGAATGGGAAAATCCGAAAGACGGTTTATGGAAAACATCCTGGTCGCGTTTATTCCCATCCAAACCCGCGGAATGGTGGCGACCACGCAGAAGTACGCCGCTGTACCTGTTCAACAATGACATGTTATTCGTGGACGGCAGATTATTGCAAACCGTCGGCAGTCAGGAAGATATCGATGAGAATTCATATTTCATCGATTATGATGCCGGTGAAGTCCATATCGGCACCGACCCGGCGGACAAACTTGTCGAAATCACCGCTTTCGATAGTGCCATCATACGAACAACGGGGGAATGTCACGGCAAAAGCTCCGACGGCAAGGGGCCGGTGATTCGCGGAATTGTCTTTACCCAGTATGCCTTCCGCGCTTTTGAAATCGAAGGAAAAGACCCGGAGGGATTGTCCGACGAGTCTAATCATGGAAAAGATGTGACGGGCATGACCTTGGAGAATTGCGCTATTACCTATTGTTCCCGCGTCGCCGGCTACTTCAGGGGCGATAATTTGACAATACGGCATTGTCTGGTCAGCGATACCAGTACGGAGGGAATATTCATCCTGAGCTCGTCCGATGTCCTTCTGGAGAAAAATATCTTTATGCGAAACAACATCGAGAATATCGAGGGATATTTTCCTGCGGCGGTAAAAATTTTCAATCAGTGCTACCGCGTGACCTGCCGCGACAATCTTGTCATGGAGCATCCGAATTCGAATGGCATCTGGTATGACGTGGGTAATGTAAACAGTGTTTTTGTGAATAACTGGATCGATGGGACGGACAACGGATTTTTCCTTGAAATCTCGAAAGGAGTAATCTGTGCCGGTAATGTTTTTGTTAATTGTCCGACCGGAATCAAAGTGCTCAATAGTTGTGATGCCCAGGTTTATCAGAATACCTTAGTCAACAGCAGAGCCTCGTTCGAACGCACGGCAAGAAGCGCGGTGGGCGACCACTTCGGCTGGCATCCCAGCACCGGCCCGGACGTCGAGGAGCGGGACGGACATGTGTTCGTCAATAATTTGCTGGCAGCGAACGAGCAATTTAGCAGGCCGCTCCTGCAGGTTCGCCAGCCGTCAAATATGTACGAACGGCTCAAACAGCCGCAGATCAAGCAGCTCGACTATAATGTGTTTGTTCGAACGGGGAACCCGGACTCACCGCTGATTGCATGGAGTCCGGTTGCCGACGGCAATCACAGCGTGCAGTTACAATCGCCGGAGGAATTACATCAACTGCAGCCGGAATTCTCGGCTCATAGTCGGGTTTTCGCAAATTATGACGGGCCGTTGTTCAAAAGTGTCGTACTCAGTAATTACGAATTATTAAAATCATTCCCCGGCGCTGAAACGGCAACCGCGCTACCAACCAAAATACGGGCGCTTCTGGGCTGGGAGAAAAAAGATGTACGTTTTCCAGGTGCTTTTCCTCCATGCCCCGATTAAATAATCCGACAAATATACGACATAAATCAATATTTGTCGCTAATTATCGGAATCGGAAGAACCGGCAGCGCTTCGGAAAAAGCTTTCCGGCGGACCGAAATAGCTCGGCTTAACACCGCCGGTATCGACGACAATTTTCTGAAGGACGATGCCCGGATCAACCATCCAGAATTTCAAGACATGCTCACCCGGCTTGTCGATAAGATGCTCGGAGACCAGAACTTTAATATTCTCGCTGACCGCCTGATTCCAGGTCGGAGGATATTGCCAGTCGGGTACAGTATCTTTTTCGTGGATATTGACCATTTGCGGTTCCTGGTCGTCGAACGAAACGGCATAATGCAGTCCGTCGGTATTGAGAAAATTCTGTGTGGGACAGACGTAAACATTCACCTTAACTTCACCGCTGCTAAAAAGATACATATTATATTCCAGACGCGGGCTGTCCGCCTTGGGACTTTGCTTGTCAGCGGTGACCGGCACAGGAGTCACGCCGGAATGCGTTCGACCTATATCCGGAATGACCAGCCACTTGATTGGATCCGCATTGACCGCCCTGGTATAATGCTCGGCTTCCATCGACACGTAACCATTACTTTCGACAAAACCATCGATTTTGTCCGGTTTCGGTGATTCGGGATTTTTCACGACCGCCTGAACAGCAACACTTTTTCCATCCAGCCCTGTAATGGTAATTGCAGCGTGATTTGTTCCAGCCGGCACTTGCTGGAAGTCCACGCTGACCCACAGGCGCTGTTGTTTTTCAATCTTTCCCTGATCCGGTGTCACTATCAACCACGATTGAGCCGGTTGAACCTGATAATCGAAAGGTGTCTGCCCTCGATTGAACACTTCTATATAATATTTCTGCCGATTATAGGGATCAAATTCCGGCAGTATAGCGTCACCTTCTTCCATCGGCCACCATTTGTCCGAGCCTTCGATGGCTACGCCCATTTCAGACGTAGCGGGGATATCAATCTCTTGAACCCTGGGCATTGCATTTCGGCGTGGTGGATTCCAGGATCTATAGCCGATATGCGTCGTGTCCATCATATGGTCCCATTTTCCGCCCGCCATATCCTTGTTATAATAATTGGAAAACTCAGCATCTTTTTCAAATAATTCCTTTACTTTATCGGCCATATCGTTAGTTGCGGCACGTCCTTGTTTTGCATACAGAAGATTTTTACCATGAGTCAAATAAAGTTCATTCAAATTAGCACAAGCCTTTGTTGGGTACAGCACAAGCTGATAATAGGCATCTTTGTATTCGGCAGGAATACTGTCGTAAATTTCCTCGGCCTTATCCGCAATTTTGTTGTAGTCATCGACAACTGTTTCCACCTCAAGGTAGTTTGAAAGGCTGAAAGTGTCGGCCGCTAACATCTCTGGTTTACGACGGCCATTGTACTTTGTATATTTATTGAGAATATCGGCGATGTCTGCGGAATACTTCGGGCCGAACTGCTGCTGTGACCAAAGCTTCGTATATTCCATCAAACGCTCCGCAGGCCATCGTTCGGGATTCCAGGCATAATCGAGAAAGAAGGATATTGGAAACTCCATCGGTTTAATGTCACCTACATTCACAATCCAGACTCTATCTGCCCCGTGACGATAGGCCAGATGCATCTGTTCCCATACTCTTTGTATGGGATTGGTGTTGAGCCATTCGTATGAGCGAGGACCGCCGTGGAAATCGTAATGATAGTAAACACCACCACCTCCTGCTCGCGGCTTGTCCCCGGGTTTGAACAGCCTTCGAATATTTCCCCAGTTATCATCGCTCCACATCAAAGTTACATCATCGGGGACTTTCAGGCCGCTGTCATAATAATCCTGGACTTCCTTATAAGGAACAAAAACCTGAGGGATATCAGTAATCTTTTTATTTATGTATTTGGTAAGAATCTCTCGCTGGTCTTTGAACACCTGCTCCAGTATAGCAACCTGCTCTTCAACATTTTCACCACCCGTCATTTGAGTATCATGAACTCCGCGAAGGCCAACTGTATATACGTTCTCGTATTGTCCTCTTTCCTCGACGTTTTTATCCAGCACCTTGCAAATATTGTCCCTGTTGGTTTCATAATTCCAGGGCCCCATTTCCGCCGTCCATTTCCTGGCACCGCGGTCATTGTTAAAAAGCAAAGGTTCGCAGTGAGACGAGCCCATTACGATGCCGTATTCGTCGGCCAGTTTCGGGTTCATAGGGTCCTCGCCGAAATACTTGCCCCACATCCCGGGCCAGAGATGATTGGCTTTCAATCGCAACAACAGCTCGAAAACATGGACATAGAATTCGTGGTTGAATCCTCCGAATTTTTCATCTACCCAGGGGCCAAGGGCCCATCCTTCGTCATTGATGAAAATCCCCCGATATTTTACAGTAGGGGGGCCCTGAATGTATTTCCCCGCCTTTACAAACAGAGAATCTTTGTGCTCGGCCGGAACATCCGCCCACCAGTACCAGGGAGAAACGCCGATTTGTTCACAGAGGTCATAGATTCCGTAGATGGTCCCGCGTTTGTCACTGCCGGCTATAATCAATCCGGATTCTACACCTGCCAAAGGATTCGGCACAACCTGAATCAGGAAAGATTCCCATTTGTCTTTGATTTGCGTGACATCGATTTTATTGTCCCGAACCAGCTTGTCTATAATCGGACTCTTTCCGATTGTGCCAATGATAACCGTATTGTTCGTAAGATCGCTTTTAGAGTTTGTGACTAACAGTGTTTGATTCGTAACGCGTTGTATATCGGCTTGGAGATCCTTGACCGCGCGAATGACACCGGCATAATCCTGCTCATCCACACACAACAGTGCAAGTTTCTCTTTTTGGGCAAGAGGGAAACTACCTTCGCTGTAAACATCATCAACATATTGAATTCGACCGATGGAGAATCCTTCACATTGAAAACAAGACAGGCATAAAACGATGGTTAAAACAGTTACTTTTAATCTATCAGCCCGCATAATAAACCTCCTTATGACAAACGATACTTTTCGGGTTCTTTTCTTTACAACGGTTCGAACGGTCTTTTTTAGCACGACTTACGAGATAAGCACTTAAAAACTTCGAGTCTTTACATTTTGCCTACTTCATTAGAGCCGTGATAAAAGATTTTAATTGCCTGGAGCCGATGTTTTTCATCCCCGTTTTCTTTTGAAGCTCTTTAACATATTGCATTACAATTTGAGTTAATATGGCGCCCGGTCTGGGATAAGCGGCCACAATGTAATGAGGTCCCGGGGCGGATTCTCCCATTTCCTGTTCCAATTCCGCCCGGAGATTATCCGGAGATATCAAAGAATTTGCATGCCGGAAAATCACCTTATCCATTGCCTTATAGACTTCTTTGCTTTCTTTAGTTAAACCATAATAATCGAGAAGCTGGGCAAAAACATAATTAGAAGTTGTATAAACATCCTGTCCCTGCTCTGATTCGACCTGTCCTGCATCCTCCGTCCGGCACATTGCCCAGCCCATGAGAGTACGGTTATTTTTATAAATCGTTTTAAGGATTTTTTTCGCCCTCTCTTCGGAAATAAAAGACTCTTCTCCTACTGCGATAAGCGCCCATATTGCATCCAGCTGATTGAGCCAGACATCCGTATTTTCTTCGCCTGTATTCTGGTCGTAGCAAGTCAGGTAGTACTCCAGTTTTGTGCCTTTGCTGTTTTTCTTTACTCTCCATAACTTCTCGAATTCAATGGAGGCTTTTGCAAAAGTTTCCTCGTATTCCTTCTTCGCTGCTTTATCTTTCATAATGTCTGCCATTGTCATCATGGCCTTACATCCAGCCATAAAAATGGTGGCATCGTACGCATCAACACCAAAGAGAGTCAGGTTATCGAAGGTATTTTTGACTTCACCAGGATTGCCCTCGGGAATACCATCTCCATCGTGGTCATGTGTTTTCAAATGCTCAAAACCGAATTTAAGCGTTTTCCAGTTTTTCTTCAGGAAATCCGTATCGCCTGTGAACTTGACATTTCTAAGCACTCTGGTTGCAAGTTTCGGGAAAAGATCGATCCAGTAGTTATCATTATACCATGCATAATCACTGACATTGCGAAGAGGATACCCTTTCGGCATAGCACCGACATCATGAGAAACAGCGCCTTTAATCTTAATAGTATCTTTTATCTGGGTAAGTGACATACCTTCATATTCTTCCGGGTAGTCCTCAAAATGCTTTTTTGCCTCAAGGCGATGCGCATGCCAATGATAATAACGCTTATTGGTATTTTCTCTGTTAATTGAGTTGATGAAACTCTGGCAAAGCTCCTTTTCTATATCCGGGAAAAGTACAAGCAATACCATGGAATACCAATCTACATCCGAAGGATCGATATAGGCGTAATCGAAGCATTCCAGGAACCTGGCCCTTTCCCTGCCGTTTTTATCTTCGACCCATACGGCGGCGTTTGATAACGGGAAACTGAACTCATTTAAAATCAGGCGGGTTAGTCTTAAAGCACCGGCTTTATCACTCTTATAGGCGGGATTTTTTCTTATTAGATCAAATATTCTGCTCTGAATCGTTAATGTCCTGTCCAGCCACTTTTGATAGCTGCTTAACGCCAGTTTTACCATATCGACAGCCCTGTTTTTTTCATTCTTAAAACTACTGACATATTTACGCTCGAATGTTTTCCCATCGATATATCTCTGTTGGGGGAAATCAAGAGCAATTGCAACGGGGACCTTAATAGTCGATTTAGGCTTTAGAGTAAATGTAAGACTGACAGCAGCACCATAATCCTGATTAATAAGGGGATCTCTCTTCCGGTAAAAACTGCCGTCACCGTTTAGCAGTAAATCCTGCTTGAGATAATTCAAACAGAAATAAGGATTTGTATCGATACTAACACCTTTAATTTTCGGCGAAGCAATTACCATCCTGTCCTTACATTCCTTACTTGCCATGACAACACCCTTGATGCCTGAAGAATCGAATTCCTCGTGAACATGACCTTTCACGGGCGTCGAGCATATATAAACAGTATCCTGATCAGTTGGTTTTAATTCCTTTTCCTGAAGATTGACAAGAGATGGTCTTGGAATAACCAAGGTAACTTCAACTGCCTTGTTACCGGCATTTCTTACCTCGTATTCCTCAATACCAAGGGGCATCAGCGCCTGTTTTCTTTCGGCAAGTAAAGGAGAGATTAGTCTTCGGGTGACACTGACCTTCCCCAGTTTATATGCTATTTCCAGGGAAGGTGTAGCAATTGAAATCGAGATGTCTTTCTCTTCGATAGGTTCGTGATAATAATTTCTCAAAGCAGGAACATCATCCGGGCCTTCGACCGCCTCGGGTTTTTTATCAGTAATCATAACATATTTATCATCGATACGGACAAATGGCGCAGAAGCGAACTGAATTGCATTATTATTTAACAGGATCAGTCTTCCGGCATTATTCAGCCTGTTGTACAAGCCTTCGGGGGATATACCTATCGAGCAGGTCGGAGCTCCCTGCAGGGCGATGGTATGAGGAAATTGAAGCGTCTTCGACATGCCCTGAAAATGGACCATCATTTTATTTTTAACATAAATATCAGAAATCTGCTTTCCTGAAATAGTAAAAACGTCGCTTATTTTCAAACTACCGGCTTTTGGCATTTAATATCTCCTTGGTCAGACTTCTATTTTTTCTATATACTGAAACCAGTTGATAAGCTTTTAAAACAATAGTATTTGTAATCCATATCTTATTAACAATACGATAAGCTGAAAGGATGCTTCTTTGGTGCCTTGAGCTTTTTAACGGGGGCTGCTTTCTGTCCGGCGAGTTTCACCGGGCATTTTGTCGCGGCGCGAGGCTTAATCTTACCAAAGAGCAGGTCCGCAGCAGACCTTATCGAATCGGGTGTGCCGCTGAAATTACAAATAACCGCGTCCGCTTCCTTTGTCGTTCCTTCCACATAAGGACTATTGGTTACAACAACAACCTTGTGCCCGGCCTGTTTGAGCTTCCTGATCAGCAATTGATTGTTACCTGATTTGACAATACGGGCGTAATAGTTGGTCATAACGACCAAATCCGCCTGCCTGGCAAGCATAAGGCACTCTTTAATCTCATCATCAAAAGCAGAGAACTCCGTGTCCGCCAAAATCAGATTCGTCGAATGCTCAGTCATTCGCTCGCAGAACATATGCGAGTGCATATACGGATCTTTGCCCACGAACTCATAAGGAATCCGCTGCTCAATAACCAGAATTTTCTTGTCTTTTTTCAACGGCAGCAATTTTTTATCGTCGCGCATAACAAGCAGGGCTTTTTTGGCAACATCCCAGCTAAAATCAACGACCGGTTTACTCATAGCGTAAGCCTGGGCTTTCTTCGGATCATTCTTGCCGGCGGTCTTAAAGAGGCCCTGGTCGTATTTCATCTTTAACAGGCGTCCAACGGCATCATTGACTCTCTCTTCAGATAACTCGCCTTTTTCAACAGCCATCTTTATCCCGAAGAAACACTGTGATCTCGACTCGTCATCGGCTTTGAGCAGTATCGTATCGCAACCGGCCTGGATCGCCATCGCACAAGCCTTGGGAAGGGGCCATCTTTTAAGAATAGCGGCCATGCCGATGGCATCCGAAACAATCACACCGTCGAAGCCCAGCTCACCTTTCAACAAACCAGTAAGCAATATTTCAGACAACGTTGTAGGATACTTAGCATCGTATGCAGGATAAACCGAATGGCCTGTCATAATCGCCATACATCCGGCATCTATTGCAGACTTGAACGGAACCAGGTCAACATTGTGCATCCTCTTTTTACTGAGGTTGAGTACTTCGAGAACGTCGTGGGCATCGGTGCCCGAAGAGCCGCGGCCCGGATAATGTTTACCGGTAGCGGCGATGTTGGCGTCCTGATACCCTTTAACAGTCGCGGCCACGTGAGCAGCACAGACTTCGGGGTCGTCGCAGAACGACCTGACACCGATTTCCGGATTTTTCAGGTTCGTGTTGCAGTCGCAAACCGGATGGTAAAACTGAGTCACGCCCATATTACTGCATATTTTGGCGAGTGTGTTGGCGACTTTGTACGTCAGCTTAAGGTCGCCTATAGCGGCCAAGCCCATTGGCGGGGGAAACTGCCTGATACCACCGGACATATAATCATTCTTGAAATCTCCTTCCATATCAATGGTCATATGAAGTGGAATTCCTGAAGGCCTGCTGACGGCTATTCTTTGCATTTTATTTAAGGCCTCGGTGTAATCGCCCGGTGTAATGCTGATTCCAAAGGTCTTACCTGCAAAATAGGTGTTTGATATGGTAAAATAATCTTTCGGCTTCTTGAATGTTTTATCTATCTGGGAATTGCCCCAGTACAGATTTTTACAGGTCTCCAGTGCATAGGGTTCCAGACAAAGACCGCCGCATTGTAATTTTGTGATTTGTTCGATTCCGCTCGGAGTCGGTATTGTTCCGCGCCAGGTGAAAGTTAAAAGCTGGCCGACCTTTTCCCCCAAACTCATTTTCGATATCTTTTTGCTGACAAATGCATCTCTTGCCTTTGTGCTCGTTTTTGTTTTTGACATTTGTATCTCCTGTATTATACCTATTTATGATTCCCATTTACCCCGATTGTCAGGTCCCACCCAGAAATCACGTTCATATTTCCAACCTCTCTCGTCGATTTTCAATTCCTTTGTCTTCCATCCCGCTTCGATCCGTTCTGTCAAATCCTCGAATCCCTTGTTCCATGTAAGCCCGTCGGGAACGGTAACATTCATACTCCCGGCGGCATTTGCATATCTCAGAGAAGATTCGACGGTATGTCCCCATACGAACGCCGACAGAAAACCCGCAATCGCCGAATCACCGGAACCCAGTGCCCCCACGAATTTTTCCTCTTCATATACGGGGAACCAAAGTTCACGATTGGCCCAGTTTTCAAGATCGGAACATTTTGCTTCACCTAACTTTTTGAGCCGATCCTGCTCTGCAGTCCGGATATATAATCCCCTGTGACCGCATTTTACCATAGCGATGGCCGCACCCATTTCGATTAAATCGTCCCCCAAAGTGGAAATCTCTTTGACCGTCATGTGGTCAAGCACACTCTCTTTTGGGCCGAGTTTAGCTTTCTTTTCGAGGAATTTTTCTTTGTAGAGAAAATAAAATATCTCTTCGGCACTTGGGACCATGATGTCCGACAATGGAACCCAGTCATTAAGAATTGCCTTCCAGTCAACCTGACCGGCTGGACTATTTACATCCGGAAGTGAAAGATCCAGCGCAGTTGTAGTCCCTAATTCTTTGGTCTTTTTAAGGATTTTTGTCAGCTCAGCGCCCGTATTTTCATATAGCTTACTCATCCACGGCGGATATCCGAAAAGCATCAGTTTAGAACGCTCCACAAGGTCGAAATCCATATCGTCATAACCGAAAGTATCGTTGGCTCCACAGTGATGCAGATAAAAACGGTCTATACCGGGAATGCAAATTGCAATGGTATATGAAGTCGATTCGCCCTCAACCATTTTAATTCCCTTAAAATGCCCTTCATGTTCTTCATACCATTGAAGAATCTGTTTGCCGAAATCGTCGTCGCCAATCTTGCCTATTAATTCGGTTTTTACACCGAGTCTGCGTATAGAAACACCGGCGTTTGTGACCGGTCCGCCACCGACGACAACACATTTTCCCATATTAATCATCTTGCCCGGCACAAGTACATCGGTCATTTTATCGACTTTTCCTTCGATGGTAAAAGCCGGGATCAAATCAAGGCAGGTATGTCCTGCCGCTACGATTTCAATATCTTTCGTATTCTTCATTTAAGCTCCTTAAATATTTATTTTTGGGGAATCATACCCTATAACTATCAGATTTTCAAGCCCGAATTATAAAAGATTAAACCTTTGTCATAAACATTTTTTTCAACACCAATAAACAATTTTATCGACAAAAATCAAAAAGTTGAAGGGAATTGCCGATTCCATAGACGGCTCGGATATTTGTGCATTCATCAAGTCCTCAAATAGTATATAGAATCCCTCTATTTGTGCGATCGTATAAACAGCAAGTATCTGCGAAGATTTGTTTTAAAGTGACATTTATTTCGCAGAGCGGTAGATTACTATATGTTTTGAGCTATCTTCACAACGGCATTGAAAGCCGGCTTAGCCCGACATTGTCGGTCGAACAACATGGGATAATCGGTTCTTCCCCGTATAGGCATATAGCTGCGCCACGACTGACCGTCGTGTACGGCCCAAAATGTCACCCGGCTGAATTTATCTCGATGCTTGTGGAACAAAGAGAAAATTTCAGCGTACCGTTTTGACAGGTCGTTTTGAGCCGCTTCCGGCAGGGCGTCGGGGTAGGGATTGAGTTCCTTCTGCTTTGCAGGCTCAAACGAAGACAGATCGACTAACTTGGCATCGACAGGATAATATGAAAGAACGCTAATATCCAGCTCCGTCACCATCAGTTTAACGCCCAGCTCGGAAAGAGCCAAAACGGCAGTCTCAATCTCCTCGATACTCGGGTAGTCCAGGAACCAGTGTCCCTGTATGCCGAGACCGTCTATGCGGACGCCTTTTGACTGCAGGTCGCGAATCAGTCGAATAACACCTTCGCGCTTGGCCTCTTTCACAAGGTCGTATTCATTATAATAAAGTTGGGCGTCGGGATCGGCCTGGCGAGCATATTCAAAGGCCTTGAATATATAATCTTCACCTATAATTTCGAGCCATTTGCATTTTCTGAAAGTGCCGTCCCCTGCAATGGCCTCATTAACTACATCCCAGCCGTTAATCCGGCCTTTATAACGACCCATTACGGTAAAAATATGCTCTTTCATTCGTTCGAGCAGCGCCTCACGACTTAAAGGTTTGCCCGAATCGTCCTGAAAGACCCAGTCCGGTGTCTGAAAAAACCAGACGAGCGTATGCCCGACGACGAACATATCATTCTTCCGGCCAAATTCCACATAACGGTCCACCGGCTCGAAATTGTACTTCTTCGGCTCAGGATGGACCTCTTCCCATTTGACGATATTTTCAGGTGTGATACTGTTGAATTGTTTTTCCACAACGGCCATGGTACTCGGTTCTTTGCCGGAAATCTGGTCGAGACTTAAAGCGGCGCCGATATAGAAATCGTCCCTGAACGCATCCTTCAAACTAATCTGTACATCTGATTTTTCACTATCTTTCATTTGACTTTCCTTTTTATTCATCGGATGAATACATCCCATTTGCCGGTTATAATGACAGCAGCCAGTTTTCCATAAGGACTGCAAATTCGTAGAAATTGACCATACAATCTCCGTTCACATCCACACCTGAGGTTTCGTTATAATCATTGACCAACCAGAGGTTAAGAAATACGGAAAGGTCATTCATATCCACGACATCGTTACCAGTGAAATCGCCGTAAGGACTTTTCGAGAGTATAATATTTCCTCCGTCCGGCACCACATCAAACATAACATATTTTGTTGAATCGAGATCCACAATGCGTGCATTTACCGCCAGAGAATTCTGTAAAACATAAGCAGATGACCAATCCCGGGGCAGCGGCCTGCGTATTGTGATCGGATAATTGTAAATTGCATCGTCGAGAGTATCTGTTACCTTTAGAGTAATAGAAGTGTCCTGATTAGACAATTCTGTAACTGACACTGTATTGCGTTCCTTTATGTAGCGTACAACGTTTCCGAAAGTCGATACCCAAAACTTGTCCTTTCGGGTATTAAGATACTCAAGGCTTTCTTTGAGTGTTGTTGAGGGAAGCGGCGAATATCCTCCATCATCATCGATGCCATGTAAGAGTAATACGCACCATCCTTTTGATGTCAGGGTATTTTCAAATTTTTGACTGAAATCCGTCGCAGTTTTTACTGAACCCAGGTTGCCGCAAATTAACGAGCTGATCTGGTAGAAATCTTTTGGAGTAGCACCTTCAATGAATCCCTGACAATGTCGTGCCGCAATGTAATATTTCTCAGTTAGCTCCTGGTTGCTCGGTACGCAATATGGATAGGCCAGCGTGACACATTTCCGGCCTTTTATATGTGAGTTAATAATATCCTGAGAGTTCTTCAGCTCCGTAGTTTGCTGCGCAATAGTCATTCCATTCAAATGGGGATGAGTTACAGTATGACTGGCGATTTCGTGACCTTCGGAAGCAGCTTCTTGCAGGACCGCCCAGTCGGGTGACCAGTTTGTGACAGTGAACAATGTCAGCTTAAAACCAAATTCATCGAACATCGGTATTCCGATAGTAAACTGGTTAGAGCAGCCGTCATCAAAAGTATAACTTACCGCGGCTTGTCGAAATCCCTGCCATGAGCCTACCTTATAGGGAGGCTCGATGGTGCGAGAATATCCCACATTGCCTATTATAAGAAGAACCGCCAGTATAATTTTATTTACTTTTTTCATCTATAGATCGTAAAACATAACAGCAGAGTATCCAATGGGACACTTTTTTATTTGAACTCATAAATGATACCCACTCGATTTTTCTCGATCAAAAATCGGATTTTTCCATCGTTTAATTCACATCAGGAATCATCTTCTGTTGAACTGTATTCGAACCAGTCAAAGTCCGCCGGTGTCGTACACTTTTTGCCGTTACCCGTGGCATACATGCCGAAGTATGCACCGGTAAAACACATCCCCCGTTCGAACCCGATATTTTCTACGGACAGATTCTTTGTCAAGGCCGTACCGAGGACTTTTCGTTCGCCCGTGGACGATTGGAAAGAGAATTCATAAGATAGCGGAGATGCCTTTACCGAGAGCATAACAGGGCCCGGCTGGACATCAGCGTATTCAATCGAATCAATTACCTCTTCCCGAACAACTTTCTTCAAGAAGGCCTGTCGTTTACCATTGTGAACAGTGACACCGATTGTATAAAAAAATCTATCAAATCCACGAACAACAAGGCCGGCTTCCTCGTTATCGCTTTTTGGTTCAAACTCAAGCAGCGTTGAAGCCGTACAGTTGAAATCCGTCTGGCGACGACCCACAAAAGCCGGAGAGTCCTGGTCGTTAAATGTCACGGCCGAGCCATTGATTCGTAGGTATCCCGGGCGAGCAGTGAGAGAAAAATCATCCTGATAAGGATTCCGCAGAAAGTTCCATCGCATAGCTAATTTGTCTGTGTCGAAATCATCTCTGGCGGGCGGTTCTTGAAATATGTGTTGGGGCAGTTTCGGTGCGGGCAAGGTAAATTCTAATGTGCCGTTGCCGTTAACAACCGGCCAGCCTTTATCGTTCCACGCAACGGGAGCGAGAAAAGTTTCCCTGCCGATATGGTGGAATCGTCCGCCCTGCGGCCGAATTCCCAGACAGACCAGCCACCAGCCGTCGGGAGTCTCGACGATGTCGGCATGACCGAGCGCCTGAATCGGATGTTCCGGTCGAGTGCGATGAGTCAGTATGGGATTATCCGGATTGGACTCGAACCGTCCCCAGGGTGAATCGCTTCGAGCGATGGTGACCATGTGGTCGTAGCTCGTTCCACCCTCGGAAATCATCAGGTAGTATTTACCATTAATCTTATACAGATGCGGCCCTTCCGCCCAGACGCCGCCGGTGCCGCCCCATATATTTCTAAGCTCGCCTTCGAGTTTTCCCGTTTCGAGATTTAAAGTCGTCTGACCGATATATCCGTCTCCTTCACCAACGTGTCGGCAGTAATAAACCGTGCCGTCGTCATCGAAAAGAAGCGATGGGTCAATACCCTGGTTATCGAGCCAGACCGGTTCGGACCACGGCCCTTCGGGCTTTTTTGCAGTGACATAAAAATTCCCGCCTCCGTCAACATTCGTCGTGACCATATAAAATGTACCGTCATTATATCGGATTGTCGGAGCATAAATGCCTCCGGAAGCTCTCGTTTTATCCAGCGGCAACTGGCTCTTGCGAGTAAGACAGTATCCGATTTGTTCCCAGTGTACTAAATCTTTACTGTGAAAGATGGGAACGCCCGGAAAATATTCGAAGGAGCTTGTAACTAAATAGTAGTCATCACCTACCCGACAAATACTGGGATCAGGGTAAAAACCGGAAATTACAGGATTTCTAAACGTTCCAGTTCCCTGTGCCGAACCATTAGCGGCCGGAACCAGAAATAAACACATTATCAATCCCCATTTAATTATAAACCGATGCATAACTTATATCCTTTTATTTGTAAATAATGGCATAATTGAATGCCAATTACCATTCCGGCCTATTGCCGGCTTATCCATTAACACAATCATTAAATTATTCTTCTACAGGAACATTTTCGGCCTGTTTACGACGCTCAACCAATTCAGTCTCAACTTGCATCATCATGTGTTTTTTCAATGGATAGAAGAACATGAGAACCATGCCTATTATGGCGAAAATAGCGGGGTAAACGCTCATAACCATACGTATGCCCAACAATCCTTTTACAGTTTGCTCTACATTGGGTTCATAGCCATAAGCAGCTAAAATCCATGCATTAGCTGCAGCTCCCAGGGCGATTCCAAGCTTCAGCGCGAACAATGAGGCAGACATCACAAGCCCGGTAGCCCGGCGTCCCTTTTTCCATTCCGAATAATCGGCCGTATCCGTATAGATGGCCCATTGCAGAACAGAGACGGGCCCTACCGCAAACGATGTAATAAAATTGAGAACAAACACAAGAGCAATACTTTGTGGACCTAAGAAAATGAGGAGCCCTGCAGATATACCGGCTATACCTAAAGAGACTGCATAAGTTGATGATTTGCCAAAGGCTTTACTGATACGTTTCGTTAGAACAACCCCGAGAATTGTAAAGGCAGTCCCCGACATTGTGTATAAAGAAAACAACTTTGAATAGGACAAACTAAAGTTTTTGCCAAACAACATTATTTCCTGGTCTTTTATAAAATACTGGAAGAAGTATAAAGTACTTCCCCCTCGCATACAAATGAATATGAGCTGGAAGACGGTTGCGATACCGACAAATACCCAGGGCCTATTAGAAATCAAATCGGCAAGATCCTGCTTGATTGGGGTTTTTTGTCCCTTTGGAGGTTGAACGCGTTCTTTACTCGAAAAGAAAGCAATTACAAAAAGAACAACCGCTATTCCGGAAACGATGGTCATGGTTAATTGCCAACTCTTAGTCGGAATCTCTGCATCTTCGGTCATTGTTGGGATGAAGTATTGAACGAAGAGCAGTGCAGCAAAAACAGCTATGAATCGGAAAGAGGATACCGTTGTACGTTCATGAGAATTTGATGTCATGACACCCATTATTGCTGAATATGGAACATTGATAGCCGTATAGGCCATCATCAACAATGTATATGTTATGTAAGCGTATATAAGCTTACCAACAGAACCCAATTCAGGTGTTGTAAAGGTTAATACTCCAAGTACACCCAATGGAATTGCACCCCAAATTAAATAGGGACGGAATTTTCCCCATCTTGTGTTGGTTCGGTCTGCAATCATACCCATCATAGGATCGTTAACGGCATCCCAGATTTTGGTAACTATAAACATAGTCCCTGCCGCCTTAGCGGTGATGCCAAACACATCCGTGTAGAAAAAAAGCATATAATATATGAAAGTTTGGAAAAACAGATTTGAAGCAGTATCGCCCAGACTGTAACCGACTTTTTCTCCGACGGAGACTTTTTGCTGTCCAAGATTCATTCTTAACTCCTTCAGTTTAATAATAGAGAACGATTTAATACGGCAAAAAACATCACATCAATAAAGTTAAAGTATGGGTATTGTATTGAATCCTTCAAAATAATCAATATAGATATCTTATCAGGTGATTTTTTTTACAAACGCCTATTTTGGCGCTTGGTTGTTAATCTGGCAAAGATTGCGGTGATAATCAATTCAAAGCCGAGGAATAATGCGATGCTCGGCCCGATGGAAAAATCAAGATAATAGGCGTACAAGAGGCCTGATATCGATGCCGCTGTTGTTGCCGTCCAGATAATAACCAATTGCAGACCGAGACGCGAAGTGAAAACGGCTGATATGGTAGCCGGCATTATCAAATAGGCAAAAACAACAACAATACCCCCCATCTGGACCGACAATGTAATGACAATTCCCAACAGTAAATAGAAAATAAAATCCCAAAACACCACTCCTGCTTTTTTAACGTGAATCTGCCGGTAGCTATCCGATATGCCGGTCAATGGCTTGCGAAAAAGACAGAAGCAAAATCCTACTATCAAAAAGACCAACAAAACAGAGATAATATCCCACCGGCTCGTCCAGAGCAAACTGCCGGACAGTATCTCCTGTATATGGATATGACCGCCCGGCGCGATCCCGACGAGAAACAAAGCCGCAGCAGCAGCGATTGCATAGGAAATTCCTATGACGGCTTCGAGAGATATTTGAGTTATTGTGATTCGAGCCAGGGCATAAAGGGCCGCTATGGAAAAAACCGCCGCCAGCGAGCATACATAGGAAAGCACCGAACCCTCATGTGCCTCGAAGACAAGATGAGATACGATGGCACCGACAGCGGCAACCTGGGCCAGCGCAATATCAACGAAAATCACCTCCCTTTTAAGAACGTGTATGCCCATGTATCCCAGAACAGAACCCATCATAATACACGCCAGAAAAGGTAAACCGATTATCTGAATCAACTGTGACATTACCGGGGTCCTTTTTCAATAACGGCCTTCCTGCGAAGTATGACACTAATAACCGCCGCACAAATAAAAAACAGGCCCAAAAACAAAACTAAGCTCGGGCCATAAGGCAGATTAAAAAAATACGATGAACAAAGCCCCATCAAACAGGCGATAAAACCGGCGCTCCATCCGATGAGCACGGCACCGGCCCATTTTCTGGTAAACATCGCCGCAATAGCCGCCGGTATCATCAGGAACGCATAAGCCAATAGGACGCCCGCTATGGGAACAATCAGGACCGTAATAATTCCCTGTGTCGTGAAAAGAAGAAAGTCCCAGAACTTCTCGCTTCCAATCATTTGCGGATTTTCCACAAGCCCTATGAATTTATGCCGGAACTTATAATGAAAAATCAGCAGCAGAGCGTATGTTCCGGATGTCACGCAGACTAAAGGCCAGCTCACCCACAGCATGGAGCCGGAGAGCGTCTTGGTGACATAGGCATCTCCGCCGCGGAGTTTATCCGCCACTAAAAGACAGGCAACCAGAGCAAGCGCGTACATAATACCTATAATCGCCTCGCGAGGTATGGCGGGATTTTTCGGCTTTATAAGAGCCAATAAAATAGCGCCGAAAAGTACCGCAGCCATCGAAGCTATATAGGACTGCAACGTGCCGTATTCTATTCCCAGTGCTATCGCGGCAAGAGCACCGAAGGCCGCCAACTGGTCGAGCACGAGGTCGGAAAATATCAATGTTCGCCTGATAATGTGCAGTCCTATATACGTATGCAGGATCAGCACAACTGCGATTAGTGTTATCTGAACCGAGAAGAATCGTATCATTTCGACATTCATATCGATCGCTTTTTAATCGGGATTATTTATAAGGCCTTTTTTCTGAGCCGCATTTATTAATCCATCCACCCAGTAATCGACAAGCTTGAAATAATCATCAACGCCTGCCGCTCCACCGACATACAGAGGGACAATAACCGCTTCAGCGTTCGTTCTCGAAGCCACCGTTCTTATCTTTTGCTCGTCGAAATAGTTCGCAGCCAAGATTATCTCTATATTTCTTTCCTGCATGAGATTAATCAGGTTAGTGACATGCTTCGGTGAGGGTGGTATTCCCGGCTTGGGTTCCACGGTACCCGCTTCCTCAAGGCCAAACAGCGTAATAAAATACACCCAGTTTTTGTGATAGGTCACAATCGGTGTGCCTCTGAGCGGCAGCATCTTTTTCATCCAGCCGCCGAGATATTCGTTAAGCGGCTTTCCCTCATATTCCTGCTTTTTAAGAAATGGGATGAGCCTGTCCTGTTCGGCAAGATCGCACAGCGTCTCACCGCTTAACATTTCCACAAGCTCGGCGCCGAAAAGGTGCTCGTCGATTTGCCGATGGAATTTTTCCAGGTTCCGAAGGTAGATTTCCTCACCTGCCGGGTCGTTATTGATTAATCCCGTCGTTATATTCCG
>Ga0315543_1000428_pt1 | contig 51164 bp, 43 predicted proteins | sample SalMarSW160210MG_2_FD_203098 | JGI IMG/M metagenome (GOLD analysis project Ga0315543, IMG submission 203098) | Salt marsh sediment microbial communities from the Plum Island Ecosystem LTER, Massachusetts, United States - Salt Marsh Sediment SW1601-210 ...
TATTTAGTAATAATTAGAGTTCTTTATAAGATGTTGTAAAGGATTCCTGTGTTCATACTTGAAACTTATTCAATTTCAATTTTATTCCGAATAAAATTGAAGTTTATTCTAAATACATTTCAGGAGTAATAATAATCCTAGTTAAATACTTACTATTCATATCACTGTAGTTATAAATGATAGTCGCTTTATTTTCTTTATATATTTTCACATCAGGATTTGTCTTAATGGAATTTATTAGTTTTGGAAGCATATAATCTTGAAAAATATCATTATCAAAATCTGCCTCATTCAAGTTAACGAAGGTGTAATTATATTGAATTGTTTTGTTAGGTAGTACAACAGCGTTATCCATACGAGTCTCTTCATCAACCATAATTGGACATATTGAGTTAATTTGGTTAACAGTGTGAACTAGGGTTTTGTCGAATGATATTTCTTCTTGATTTGAGATATGTTTCTTTGCAATCACATCAGATATAATTTCTTTTAGAAGTGATGCTATAATCAGACCAACAATGACACCAATTATCGTTAAAGAAATCCGTTTGATTTTTTTAAAGTTCTTCATTTTATAGTGTTATTTATAAATAAGTTGATACTCTTTTGTAAAACCTGTAGCATCAATATCAAATCTATAAACAGAGGAATATTCATCATAAATAACAACTTTTATCTTTCCAACACTTTTATTAATGAAATTCCTAAATCTCAAAAAATCATATGTTTCAGCACCCTTAACTAATGTAAAATTTTGGATTAAAATTCCACCAGATTGATTCCAAGAATGAGCAGTATATATTTTAATTTCCTGACCTGCTTCATTCTTCATTTTAATTGTTGCTGTACCAATAAATTTTTCAGGTGAACTTGATTTGTTATATTGATGTAAAAAGATACCAGCACCATCTTTATCTACAAAAACTTTAACATATAAGTAATCCTTTGTTGTAGCAGAATTTGAAAAATAACCTTCCGTAGTTGTTTTAATAAATTTATCTTTTGTTGATTCACCATAATCATCAACATAAGTATTAAGTTTCCAAGGTCTGTTTAAATATGCAAGTCTTTCTGCTTCTGCTTTTTCAATAGAATCTTTTTTTGCTTGTAAAATAGAATCTTTAATTGCTACTTTTAGTGAATCTTCAAGTGATAGTTTTTTATTTTCAGATATATTTAAACAACCATAGAAAACAATAACAATTAATAGTAACGATATTTTTGGAAATTTCATTTTAGTAGATTTAGAACTTAGAATAATTGAAAGTAACTTGCTATAAGTGTAATAATAAACTAAAGTAATAATATTTAAATTAACACATTTGAGGAAGTAGTAATAATTAAAATCAACAGAATATAAGTAATAATCATTCCCCTAGGATTGTTCTCTATATACTCCTTGCTTGTAAATATCAAGTTTAGAAAATCATTTAAGTATTTTTCCATCATTTACCTTATAATATTTGAGCCAATGTATTACATCACCCAAATCACTTTTTAAATGTCGTTTTGCATCATTCATATCCCTGATTTTTTGTTTTTCTGATGCATTATGTTTTGTGTATTTAATCACATGTTTAACCTCTGCATTGATAGTGTGGTTAATATTCCGAATACCGTCATTTATCTTGGCATTTATCATTTGAAAATATTCACTTTCTTTAGTGTTATTTAAAATATTCAGTGCAGAATCGGCAAGACTTTCCAGTTCGTATCTATCATCTCTTCTCTTATCAAATCGGCATATCAAAATATCGTGTAATATTTTCTCTAATCTTGTTTGTATTGATCTATAATAAACTATTTCTAAGACCTTTTCTTTCACCATTTGGTTTGGATATTCTATACTATTCCAGTTAAAATCATTTGATAGGTTTTGAAAATCAATTCCAATAGTATGGTCATCACCATCAAATTCAATTTCATTTATCTTATCAGTATTATATTGTATTTCAAACCATAGTGGATTAATCTCAAATCTTTGTTCTTCTGGCAATTCTTTAACATCTTGACCTTCATATAGAAATTTTACATTTAACTTGCCCATAATATTTATTTTTTATTGATTATATACAAAATTACTAAATAGAAAATAAATGCTTTTTCCAATATTATTAAAATTCATAACACTCATTATCAGCAAGATATAAAAATATGCTGCATCATTAACGGCCTTCTCACTCACCCTCCCTAACCTATTATATCTGACTTCAATCCTAATAAATACAAACTCACAAAGTACAAACCTACTCTGGGACTATCCCCAAAAATGATAGCAAACAAAAAGGCAGAGAATCCACGCCCAAACAGATTTTCATCGTTATGGATTTTTCCTATGTAGGACACGAGAGAAGTTAAATGTTTATTTGATTTGGGAAGATATTTTACTTAGGACTTTTACTAAATTATTGACTCCAGTAATATAATATTCATTTTCTTCATTAATACTTGCTGGTTCAAAGTCTTTTTTAGAGTAAGCAGTTATTTTAGTTTTTTTTACATATACTCTGTATGTATTTGGAGTTGAATTTAACTCAGCATATATTTTTTCTTGAAGAGTTCTTAAATCAAAGGCTCTATCTTTGATATAAAATGAAGCAAATCCATAATGAGTATCAAAATCAAAACTTTCATTTGGAAAATTATCTCGGCATATTAACCCATTGTGGGCTATTTTAAAATTATTGCAATTATATTTTTCATTAAGTTGTTTTTCATAACTTTTTACTTGTAAAACTTGCTGCTTTGATAGTTGATCTTCCCAATTATATTCATTTATATACTTTTCAATTGATTCGATCAATGTTGAATCACAATCAATATCGAAACCTAGTTCATATTCAAGAGAATTTATAAATTCCTCAATTTCCCATTCTTCAAAATGTAAGTCTTTAACCAAATCTAGTTTGTTTGTTATTACATCTTCAGATTCGAAATAGTTATCTTTTTGTAGAACTTTTTTAATAAGATCAAACGCATCTATTGTATTACTCTCAATATTTATTCTTTCATTTTCTTTTAAAATAATCCTTGGAAATGAATCTTCCTGATTTTCTGCATTAATTTTTTCCGATTGTTTTAGTATTGATTTGAATTCTTTAAGGCACTCTTCAATTACTTTAGTATCTTCATTATTTGATTTTGTAAATAAAACTCCTACTTCTCTATTATAAGCTTCACTATATTTATAGAGATTCATTGATGCAATAAGAAGTTCATTCTCGTTCATGTAAAATTTTGCATGCAAATCCTGATAAAAATGAATATTCAGTCCATCTAAAATAATTGGATCTAAAGTTTCTAATTGTCTCTTATCCTTGCCGAATATAAGAACAATATTAAGTCCACTTTCTAAAGAGTCTTGTATCCTTTCTACTAATTGTTTATCAAGTTTTATATAGGGAGAAACTATATAAACAAACTTCTGGCTTGTTTTAAAAAGTTCATCAAAGAAGTAGCTAATACCTTTTGTCGTAAGAAACCTTGCCATAACGAAATAATGCAATAAATTATAAATGTAACAACTATTAGAAGATTTAAATTGATTTATTAGCTTATTTCAAGTATGAATTAAATACCAAACTTCAACTTAAAAAGTATCTTCTTACCTAAGATTCAATAGTTTTAAGCACTTCAGAAATAATATCGAGAAAATAATAAATTCTTATAGACTAATACTCTATAAGGATTTACAAATGATATTCTATGGCCCTACTATTACTATTCTTTTATCCGATCGAATTTTGAAGTATTTTGCCCAATAGATTGTCCCACTGAAAGTAAAAGGCTATTCCCGTCCTCAAAATAAGATATTGCATAGTTGCCATACCAATCCCAATGTTCTATAGGGCCAACAGCTGGATATTTTTTCCCATCAATATATAGAAATAAATTGCTTTCAAGTCTTACTTCATTTGTATACTCTTTCCTTATCTCTATGGTTTTGTTGAGTTCTTTATTTTTAAATATACCTTCCTTGTTCATCTTATACATTTAATTAAAGATATAGTAAAGATACTGCATATATTTTTTTGAGGATTTCAAATTATATTACCCTTAAAGTTTTTCCCAAAAGACCCGCCATGTTCCATCCAGATCTTTCCAAACCAACTATTGCAATTCTATTATTCAAAACTGCTAAAAAAAATTATAATAGACCGTATTAAAAGAAATATCAACATATTTTGTAAATTGATCCATATTTAAAAGACTTGAAGTTAGTTGAAATATACGTGAAGCACGCTTGTATTAAAATCATATTATTAAAAGTATAAATGGGATTTTTACGTGATATATTCCAATCCAGGCAAGATAAACAAGTTTTAGATGTTTATATAACAATTGATAACTACTGGAAAAATACGAATGATTTTATCGTTGCTCATCGCCGTTATTTAGAAGACTTGGATTATAAGTATAAGCTTAATTTTAAACCGGATACCTTTAATGGTTTAACTAATGATTTAATATCAATCCTTTTAGGAATGGGATTATCCCAAAGGAATTCTATGTTTATTTTTGCTCAATTTATTGTCTTTTATGTATTTAGATTTGATAATCCAAAAATCTACAGATTTGCTGACATTAATCTTCTTTCAATTGTACTTAACATTGAAAGAATTCTTATTCCATACGACTCAAAAGTTAATCCAGAATTTCTTTATCAGATAGATAAAAAAGTTGATGTCAGGAAGTTCTTTGAGGTAGATTCAGTAACTAATGATGAATCTAACAAGAGGGAAAGGGATAGGGTTTTTAGTCTTAATAAATTGGCTTCGCGTTTGGATTGTACTCCAGACAAATTAAAAGACAATTTTTTTAAACAACTTGATTCTAAGAATGCAACTATAGATGCATGTATGAGTATGATAATCAAACATGAGAAAACAAAAACAGAGCAGGCAAAACAGTATTATATGCATCCTCATGACACCCCTGCCGCAATTCTGCTAGAATTTACAAATGAGTATATCGATTCTTTAAAGAAAAAGAAGAAAACCGACAAGCAGATATTTAATGAAATGGCTTCTTCAAACAAAGAATTAATGGCTCAATTATTAGCTGCACAGGCTGCTGGCAAAATGGATAAAGTTGAAGAATTATTAAGGCAAAATCCAGTTTTTTTTGAAGAATTTCTAAAAAAACTAGGTGAAAAAGAGGACTAACTAATTAGAAGATTTAAGAATTTCAACGACTTCAGAAACAATTTCGGAAACATCAAATAAAAAATCCTTATAGACTATTGATCTATAAGGATTTACGACTAAAAGAAGTGGTCCCAGCTGGGCTTACCGATCGCTTTTTCTGGGCAATTTTTCATGCTTCAAAATTGCTGCGAAAAATGCATCGGCACAGGCTTCTCGCCCAGCTTGCCTTAACCATATTTTCATGCTTTTTGAAAAAGAAAAGCCCCATGTTTCTATGGAGCTTTTATAAGTGGTCCCAGCTGGGCTCGAACCAGCGACCCCCTGATTATGAGTCAGGTGCTCTAACCAACTGAGCTATGGGACCAAATTTTAATGAAGAATGAATAATTAAAAATTAATAATGAAAAAACCCCTTTATCATCACTCATTATTAATTATTCATTGCTTTAAAAAAGGCTTGCAATATTAATGAATTGTCAAGAATTATCCAATTTTTATTTTTTTCACAGAGTCCTTGAAAGTATCTGAAGTTGATAACAATTTAAAGCCGGGAAATTACATCCAGGACCAGTTCTTTCATTTTATCCGAATTGCCGTCAATGATCTCCTGTTTTTCCTCCCGTGTAGCCGGCTCAATATCCGTACGCCATGTATCATAATACGTGCATAAAGAAATCGCTGCGTAAGGAATCCCCAGCTCATGGGCAAGAATGGCTTCGGGAGCTGTTGTTGTATTGACAACATCTGCCCCCCAGTGCCTGAAAAGATTCGACTCGGCCCGGGTTGATTGTCTCGGCCCGTCTACCGCCAGAACAGTACCCTTAGTGTGGACAGTAAATCCTTTAACAACCGATGTTTCAATGATATTGTCGCGTATTTCATCGGAAAAAGGTTTGTTGAAAGCAGAATGATTCAGTTTTCCCAAAGGCAGTTTATCGGTATACGTCAGTTCCCGATGTGTAGTAAGATCAATGAATTGATCAAACACTACAAATTCTCCTGTCATGATCTCTTCCTGGAGACTGCCGCAAATGGAAGTCGCCAGTATATGGCTGCATCCCATTTCATGAAATGCAATTAAATTGGCTTTGTTGTTTACAAGAAATGCGGGAATATTGCCTTTGTCTCCATGTCGGTGAAGAACTATGACTTCCTTATTTTCCAGTTCACCGCTTGTTAATTTTGAGCTTGGCCTTCCATACTGCGTATCTATGGTATGATCTTTCCTTTTTTTAATTTTATCAATAACATCCAAGCCGTGTCCGACAATAAGTCCTATTCTGATCATGTATCCTTCATTTTGATTTATAAAACATTATTGCTCGTTCCGTAATCCTGATATATCTTTATACTTTTGCAAGTTATTATGCTAAAATAATGAAAATATCAAACCTCGAGCAAATAAACAAGGATAGCATTTCTAACATTATTTTTGATTGGGGAGGTGTAATAACCGAACTCGACTTTAAAGCAGCCGACAAAATGTTTAACAAACTGGGACTGGAAAGTTTTTCCAAATCATACCAGATGAGTTTTTCAATTGATTTTGAATTGGGAAAAATATCTCCGCAGACATTCAGAGGTGAAATCAGAAAATTATTACGCGGTGAGTTTTCAGATCATCAGATTGATGAAGCCTGGAATGCGATAATTGGTGAAACGCCTGTGGAACGGATTCAATTGCTTATGCATCTTGGAGAAAAATACAATTTGTATCTGCTTAGCAATACCAACAAAATACATACGGATTATTTCAATCAGAAACTTCGCAGGGAACTGGGTACCGATCATTCGGCCTTATTTGAAAAAGTATATTATTCTCATACGATTGGCATCAGAAAACCTGATATACTTTTTTTTAGCCACGTACTTACCGATAGTAAATTAAAAGCTCAACATACGCTTTTCATCGATGATACGGAAATGCATGTTTATGCAGCTGCCCAATCCGGGATCTATGCACTGCATCTGAATTCCGGTCAGGATATTGTCGAATTATTCAAAGACTGGTAAGAAGAGACCCGTAACCTGTTCCATCTGCAATTGTACCTTGTATAACATCCATCTGTCATTTGTTCATGATATCTGAAAACATCTGTGTTATACTTCTTTCATCCGGATCACATATTCCACGCTCAGTAATAAGCCCGGTAACAAATCTGGCAGGAGTTACATCAAATCCGTAATTTGCAGCCTGTGCATCATCAGGGACAATCCGTACCTCAATTGTATTTCCACCTTTCATTCCCTGAATATGCGTTACTTCTCTGGGCGATCGTTCTTCTATCGGGATTTCATGAATTCCGTCAGTAAGCGTAAAATCAAACGATGAAGAAGGAAGGGCTACATAGAAGGGTATATGATTATCTTTTGCAGCCAGGGCCTTCAGGTATGTGCCAATTTTATTGGCAACATCGCCGGTACGTGTTGTCCGGTCACTGCCAACAAGGATCAAATCGACCATCCCATGTTGCATAAGATGACCTCCTGTGTTATCTGCAATAATAGTGCAGGGCACGCCGTGCTGAACAAGCTCCCAGGCAGTGAGTTTGCTACCCTGGTTTCTTGGTCTGGTTTCATCAACCCAAACATGAACCTTTATTCCCTTATCATGTGCCAGATAAATCGGGGCTGTTGCCGTTCCGTAATCGATGCAAGCTAACCAGCCTGCATTGCAATGAGTTAAAATATGAATTTCCTTTCCTCCTTTCTCTTTGCTTAGCTTTTCAATAATCTTTACTCCATGTTCCCCTATTTTACGGCAATATTCCCTTTCCGTATCAATTCGCCGAATAGCCATATCATAAGCTGTTTTCTGAATTTCCCCGACAGTTCTTAGGACTGAAATTTTTTCCATTATTTCATCAATAGCAAAAGCCAGATTAACTGCCGTAGGCCTTGCCGTTTTTAATTTTTCCGCTATTTGGATCATAGCAGCTAACATATCATCACCTTTCTTTAAATGCAGAGTAGCTAAATAAATTCCCATGGCACCTGCCGCCCCAACCAAAGGGGCTCCGCGAACCTGCATTTTTTTTATGGCATCAAAAACTTCTTCGGGAGTAGTAAGGTTTATTATTTTGAAATTGAAAGGAAGCAATTGCTGATCGATGATCTGTACAATATTTCTATCTGAGGGATGAATCCAAATTGATTGATAATTTTTACCTTCGACTTTCATGAACTGATATGCTTTGAATACCTAAAATTAGAATAAAAACGATTCTAAATATGGATAAAATGAGCCGAATTAAATTCAACCTGCCTGAGAACTTCATTTTTGAAACAACAATTCAAATTCAGATCGGCGATATTAACTATGGCGGACATCTGGCAAACGATGCTGTTCTTAAACTTGTACATGAAGCCCGTATGAGATTTCTTTCCCGTTATGGCTATAGTGAAAAAGATATTGAAAACAAGTCATTGATTATGACAGATGCCGCTATTCAATATAAATCGGAAGCTTACTATGGCGACCGGTTATCCATAAAAATTGCCATAGAAGATATTACACGCATTGGATTCAATATTTTTTATGCTATAAACAATTTAGAATCAGGCAAACAAGTTGCCATAGTGAAAACCGGCATGGCATTTTACAATTATAATTTGCATAAAATCGAAGGCACTCCTCAAGCCTTTATCGATAAATTTTCTTCATGAAAAAATAATCATATAAAAACCTTTCTCTTTACTAAAGAAAAATCCTTAAATTGGCATTTCGATTATGTAAAATCTGGAAATAATGAAAATAAATCCTTTGATTTTTGCGGTATTACTAATGTTATTTACTTCAGTAAACGCACAGAACGGCAACCAACCGGTTCTCATCATTTTAAAAGATGGTACCCAGATTGATGCCAATCATTTCGGACAATTGCAATGTGGTAAAGATGTTTACAGCGACGACTATATCATTGTGCGCGGCAAATTTATGGATGCGGTAACAGAAATGAAAGATTATAAAGAAATTGAAAAAATAGTTTTGGAGGGCTATACAAAACCTCCTGCCACCTCCCTTGGGAATGAAAAAGGCACCTTAAGGATTACCAAGAAAGATGGCAGATCTGTAACCTTAACAGACGCCGAACTTGTAATGTCATGCTATGGCCCCGGAGATAAGTATAATGAACTAATCGTCCAGGTAATAAATCCTCTTACAAATCAGCCATCGGAACAACCTGTTGAAACAAGAAAAATTCAATCTATAATTTTTAAGTAGCTTCAAACTTTACATTATATAGTATAACGGAGATTAGGGATCAATCCAGTCTCCGTTTTCTTTTATCAGATTGATCAGTTCATCTACTGCTTCTTCTTCGGGAATATTTCTTTTTATTATCTCCTTTTCTTTATATAGTGTAATTCGTCCTTTTGCCCCTCCAACATAACCGTAATCTGCATCTGCCATTTCTCCCGGACCATTTACAATACACCCCATAATGCCAATTTTCAGTCCGCGCAAGTGTGAGGTTTTCTCCCGTATTTTTTGAGTTGTAGTCTGCAAATCAAACAAAGTTCTTCCACAGGATGGACAAGAAATATATTCTGTTCTTGTAATACGGACTCTGCTGGCCTGTAATATTCCAAACGAAGCAGATACAATATTATTACCAGGAATGGACCCTTCATTTTCAAGCCAGATACCATCCCCGATACCATCGATAAAAAGTCCTCCGAGATCAAGAGCTGATTTCAATTGAAAATCCTCAGCAATTGTTTCTTTGTATTTCCTGTGAAGTATTACAGGAACATTGCAGGTACAATGAATTAACCTGAACATTGCAGCACGCATATCGGCAAATGAATTTGTATTGTTGCTATTGAGGATCAAAATTAGATCTTTATCTCTTTTGATCAGATCAATACATTTGTCATCTACATCTGATGCATCTGTCAGGACAAATTTTCTGACAATCAAAGAAATATCTGCTGTTCTGTATTGATGAAATGTCATCAGATAATTTTCAATTTCACTGACATACGAATTATATTTTACATAAGGCAGAATAATACTTTTCTTCTCAGGGAGAGGAACAAAAGCGGGCCATTCATTGAGGAAAAGAAAATCGGGGGCGTCATCAGTAAAACTCCATCCTCTTTCAGAAGAAAAACGCCAACCCAAATCCGCGAACTTCTTCATGTCAAATTCTCCCTGTACCGTATGAATAACAACGGGTGGATTTTTGCCTCCAATACTTCCCGATTTTTCCGATAAGATCTTTTGATATTCGTACGGATGAACAGGATAAGCCTCCAATTCTTCAATGGATTCATGATCTGAGCGTTGTGCATAATAATCAACAATTTTTTTTGCCACAGGAATTTCCAGTTCAGGATCCTCTGTTAACGAAACTCTTAGTGTATCTCCAATGCCATCAGAAAGCAATGCGCCAATACCGACAGCCGATTTGATCCTTCCATCCTCACCTTCCCCGGCTTCTGTTATACCAAGATGAACCGGATACAACATTTCCTCTTCTTTCATTTTACTCACAAGCATCCTTGTTGCATACACCATTATCCTTGTATTGCTTGCCTTCATTGAAACAACTACCTGGTTGAAATTCTGCTGCTTGCATATTCTTAAAAACTCCATTGCCGATTCGGCCATTCCTGCTGGTGTATCTCCATATTTGCTCAGAATCCTGTTTGATAAAGAGCCATGATTTGTCCCTATGCGCAAGGCAGTATTGAACTTTTTACAAACTTCAAGCAGATTCATGAATTCTGATTCTAATTTTTTCAGTTCATCAATGTACTTTTTATCACTATATGAAGTTCCGTCTATTCTGCCATGGTCAACATAATTTCCCGGGTTTATTCTAACCTTATCAACAACAGAAGCAGCCAGAAGTGCAAGCTCGGGATTAAAATGTATATCTGCAATTAAGGGAACACGAACATTTAGGTTTTTTAATTCGGCTTTGATTTCTATTAAATTTTCCACTGCTTTTCTGTTGGGCACAGTAACACGTACAAAATCAGCTCCCTCCCTGAAAATTTTAACAATCTGATCAACTGTAGCATGAATGTCATTGGTATCCGTATTCGTCATCGACTGTATGCGAACCGGATAATTGTTTCCAATAGGAATACCGCCAATACGAACTTCCAGGGTTTTAAGGCGATCGTATTTTGTAAAATGATTACAATAATCTGTTCTCATAATGAAAGAATCTCACTGATCTGAGAAATTACAATGCTGACTAAGTTAATAACTTGCAATTAACAAATCTTCTTTAATATGAAGAATTGAATTGTACTTACTATACAATGAAGAGAAGAAATTTTAATAAGGAATATAAAATTAAAACGGTGTAATCCCCGGAGTACAGTTAGTAGCTATACTCAATTGAAAGAGCTTTGTCTAAAGAATCACGACATATTTCATCTTTGATGATATAGCTTCTGGCCCCTGCCTCAATCATTTGAACGACATATTTCATTTCAGCATGGAATGAAACAGCAATTATAACCAAATTCCTGTAAAGATTTGTTGCTTCACGAGTGGCATCAATGCCATTTATTTTAGGCATGTTAATGTCCATGAAAACCATATCGTAAATCTTTCTGTTTAATTCGTTGAGACATTCTTCCCCATCTCTTACAACAACGATATCGTCGATGCGATCATGAAAGGAATCTATCAGCATAAACTTGAGAGCTTTTGAGAAATGTGGATTATCATCAGCTATTAAAACCTTTTGTTTTTTCATATTTATGAATTTAAGGTCTATTGAAATTTTGCCGCCACAAATTAATCGTTAGTATTTCGATTCAAATATAATAAACAAAGAAACCTTTTATTAGAGAAGAAATACTCAAAATTATGCCGCGCTTACGCATAATCATATAAGTATTTTCCGACAACCATAAATAAGAAGCAGGGTAACACGAGAATGCTACCCTGCTATCTACCTAAATCCAACCAAACCCTACATCAAATATTAACCATGAAACAACCTATATGACCTTTTTTTTATATCCTGAAATCTTTCATAATTTCACTATACAAATATACGTTGAGATATCCACCTTGGATATCAGCAATAGCACCCATTTTATCAAAAAAACCACTCATTTTCATGTGGGTAATATCCGCCATTTTGATACTCATATTCCCCAAAGAAATGACTTAAGCCCAGAAACTGTATGGATCCTGCTCCCATCAATCTCAATAATTTTCTGAACTTATTGAAGTTTAGATTCATTGCAGATGATCCGGTATTCATTTTTTGAATATCAATGATCACTTCGAAACCAGGTTTTAATTTTCTTATCTCATTTTTCATCAGGCACAATGCCAGATCAATTTCAGATTTCATGAAAATGCCATCCAGCAATACATATAGCCGGTTGTTTTTTTTCTGAGCTTCTACAATAAAATCATTTATCATATCCCAAGTATTTCATGTAAAAGTACATTGCCGAATACATAAGAAACATGTATGTTAATACTCAAAATGAAAAAATATATACCTAAAATTAAAGGTGGTCAATACCAATAAATATAAGTGCTATCCGACAAATCAAATCTTTTTTGAATGACATTGAATTTCAAGTAGTTTCTTTAACTATTTGTAGCACAAGCAAAAACAAATGAAATGAACATGCTCGAATAAAAAAGTACATTCCATTCTAAATCCATCAAAATGCTATAGATTTGTTAGAGGAATATCTGGGTATCAAACATGTTTCGACGAATTATTAATTTTTCAGTTGAACAAAAACCTATCATTGCATTTTTTGTCCTGGTACTTATTGGGTTTGGTATTTATTCCATGAAACAAATACCTATTGATGCAGTACCTGACATTACAAATAACCAGGTACAGATTGTTACCACTTCCCCTTCATTATCACCGCAGGAAATAGAAAGATTTATTACCTACCCTCTTGAAATTGCAATGGCAAATATCAAAGATGTCATTGAAATCAGAAGTGTTTCGCGTTACGGGCTTTCAGTAATAACTGTTGTTTTTGAAGATAAAATACCCATTCTTGATGCCAGACAGCTTGTGAATGAAATCATTCAACAAGCAAAAGAAGATATTTCTGAAGAATATGGCACCCCTGAAATGCTTCCTATCACTACAGGCTTGGGCGAAATCTTTCAATATACCCTCGAAGTAGATGATGCATACAAATCATTGTATTCGCCAACAAAGTTGAGAGAAATCCAGGACTGGATTGTAAAAAGACAGCTTTCAGGTATTCCTGGCATCGTTGAGATCAGCAGCTTCGGAGGATATCTGAAACAATATGAAATAGCTGTTGACCCAATGCGAATGAGGAGTTTTAACCTTACCTGTGCCGATATATTTGAAGCAGTCAGTAAAAACAATCAGAGCAGCGGAGGGAGTTATATTGAAAAATTTCAAAATGCATTTTATATAAGAACTGAAGGCCTGGTACATAACATTGAAGACATTGAGAACATTGTTGTATGCGTAAAGAACGATTTCCCCGTATTGGTAAAAGATGTTGCCAATGTCGGACTGGGACATGCTCCCCGATTCGGGGCAATGACCAAAAACGGGAAGGGAGAAGCTGTTGGTGGAATTACTCTGATGCTAAAAGGTGCTAATTCTTCAAAGGTTATCAAAGAAGTTAAAGGAAGAATAGAAAAATTACAATCCGGTCTGCCTAAAGGGATCAGTATCAATCCCTATCTTGATCGTTCTTCTTTGGTAAAGCGCACAACAAATACAGTCGCCAAAAACCTGGTTGAAGGAGGTTTGATTGTAATTTTTATGCTGATTCTTTTGCTTGGCAATTATCGTTCAGGATTCATTGTAGCTTCGGTTATTCCACTTTCCCTTCTTTTCGGATTTATAATGATGCATATTTTCGGTGTGTCAGCCAATTTGATGTCACTGGGAGCCATTGACTTTGGTATTGTAATAGATGGAGCAGTAATAATAGTTGAAAGCATTCTTTTCTATATATACCAGAATTATTCGGGAAAAACTCTTGATCAGAAAAGTATGGATACGGTTGTATCCAAAGCATCCTCACAGATCTATCACTCCGCCGCATTTGGTGTGTTGATTATTCTGGTTGTATTTATTCCGATCATGACGCTTACCGGCATTGAAGGTAAGAACTTCAGACCTATGGCCCAGACTTTTTCGTTCGTAATTCTGGGAGCTTTCCTGTTATCTATGACCTATGTGCCTATGATGTCGTCTCTTTTTCTGAATAAAAAAATTATCAGGAAAAGGACTTTCTCAGATAAAATTATCCGGTTTCTGAAATACAGCTATCACCCTGTTTTAAAATTTTCATTACGATATAAAATAGTAATACTTATAGTAACCTTCGTTGTCTTTCTTGCCAGTTTGATCTCCTTCCCGTTTTTGGGAGCTGAATTTGTCCCCACTCTTGAAGAAGGCGACTTGGCTATGCAAATGACCCTGCCTCCCGGAAGCTCACTTAGCCAGAGTATTCTTATGTCAACAAAAGCAGAAAAGATTTTGCTCGATAATTTTCCTGAAGTTGAACAGGTTGTTTCAAAAATAGGGACAGCTGAAGTGCCTACCGATCCGATGGCTGTGGAAGATGCAGACATCATGATTGTATTAAAAGAAAAAAAAGAATGGGTGTCGGCAAAAAACAGGGAAGACCTGATCAGCAAGATGAAGGATAAGTTAAATGTCCTGTCCGCTGTTACATTTGAATTTACTCAACCCATACAACTCCGGTTCAATGAATTAATGACAGGAGTTAAATCAGATATAGCAGTAATAATCTACGGTGATGATATTGATGAATTGTATCATCAGGCAAGAAATGCCGCCAAAATAATTTCTGAACTTCACGGAGCCGCAGATGTTAAAGTTGAGCAAATTACAGGTTTACCTCAACTCATTGTAAAATATGACCGGAATAAAATTGCCCGGTTTGGCGTCAACATTGAGCAACTGAATAATACAATCCGCACAGCCTATGCCGGCACAGCAGCAGGTGTGATTTTTGAGAATGACAGGAAATTCGATATCGTTTTACGAATCGATGAACAATACCGGCAAGATGTTAACCTGTCATACCTCTCAGTTAAAACACCACAGGGAGAAGTAATTCCCCTTTCGGAGGTTGCTTCCGTGGTTTTGTATGAAGGTCCGCTTCAAATTTCCAGGGACAACACTCGTCGAAGAGTTACTATCGGTATTAATGTTCGCGATCGTGATATCGCTTCTCTTGTGGATGAGATCGATGCAAATCTGAATAGAAATTTGAATTTGAAACCCGGATATTATATTGAATATGGCGGACAATTCGAGAACCTGGAAAATGCAAGGAAACGATTAAGCATAGCTGTACCTGTCGCTTTGCTGCTTATCCTTATTTTGCTGTTTTTCACTTTTAACTCTTTCAAATATGCTTTGGTAATTTTCACAGCTGTCCCACTATCTGCAGTCGGAGGTATTGCAGCATTATGGGTAAGAGGCATTCCATTCAGTATTTCAGCAGGAGTTGGATTCATAGCGCTTTTTGGTGTTGCTGTATTGAATGGGATCGTCCTATTCAGTTATTATCGTCAAATGGAAAAAGAAGGTATCAGCAATATCAAATACATTGTAATTAAGGGAGCATCTACACGCTTACGCCCTGTATTGATTACTGCATCCACAGATATATTAGGCTTTTTACCCATGGCGATTTCCGTATCGGCAGGAGCCGAAGTTCAAAGGCCATTGGCAACTGTTGTTATAGGAGGTATTATAACATCAACCATGCTTACACTTATTATACTGCCAATTATTTACCTTATGATGAATTCCAAAGATGGCTTTACATTTCGTCCGAAAAGAAAAAGAAAACCTTTCACAGGTTCAACGATAATTTTATCACTATTTCTTCTTTTTACTCCCTTATCAATACATTCACAGGATACTATTCCTGAACCACTTTCACTTCAGCAGGCTGTTGATTCTGCACTGAAGAACAACTTACAGATTGACAATGCTCTCCTGCGAATTGATCAGGCAAAATCTGAAAAAACAGGAGCATGGGATTTCACTCCAACTGAGCTTTCATACCAGTACGGTCAGATAAACTCAAAAGACCAGGATAACTATCTGCAGATAAATCAAAGTTTCGGATCCATTTTATCACACATTCAAAACGTAAAAAAGGCGAAAATAAACCAGGAACTTCAAACCACGACTTATTATCTTGCTGTAAAACAACTTTCTGCTGAAGTTAAATCTGCCTATGTATCCTGGCAATACAATCATGCAAATTCCCTGTTGCTGAAAAACGAGAAAGAGTTGTATGAAAAACTTGCAGATATTGCTTTGCTCAGATACAGTTCAGGAGATATTGATTTGCTAAAAAAGTCAATCACAATATCAAAAGTATCGGAAGTAACGGCAGAATATCTCAATTCTCTCGATAATCTGATCATTGCGGAAAACAAATTAAAGCAGATCATGATGACTGAGGGACATTTTGTTCCCGAATTTCAGGATCCTGCACTTTACATTGTCACAAAAAAGACGGATACAAGCAGCTATTCCGCCAATATACATCTTGAATATCTGTCCAAAAAATATGAACTTGTTAAAGCAGATGAGTCTTTGGTGAAATCTCAATACTTCCCGGAAATAACAGCAGGTTTTTTTACTCAGGAAATAGGTGAATTAAAACATCTTTATGGTTGGCAGATCGGCATTGCTTTCCCACTATGGATTCCAAAACAGCAAGCTGATATCAAACATTCCCGAATTGAATCTGAGATTGCCTTGAACAATCTTGAATTTGAAACCATGCAAATCCAGTTAGAGATCGAAAATTTGTTGTTTCAGTTAAATAAAAATTTCAGACAAATAAGGTATTATCAGGAGAATGCTCTATACGAAGCAGAATTATTGATTAATACCGCCACGGCTCAACTGAATACGGAAGAAATAGACTATACCGAATACATTCAGAGTATATCTTTGGCCATTAGTATTAAACAGGCATATTACCTGGCTATTCATGATTACAATCAAATTGCTATTCAACTTGAAATTTATGGAGATTAAAAAAATACAACTGTATTTGTTTTGCTTGATGAGCATTGCAATTTTATCCTGTTCGAAAAAACATGCTTTGGACAATTCTCAGGCTGATCTTCCTGATACTAATCTGATCCGGCTATCACCCGGGCAAGTGGAAATGGCAGGCATTGAAACCGGCTATATCCAGAAACATTTGATTTCCGATATTATTCATTGCACAGGCTCTATCGAAGCGAATGCGAATGAACAGGCATATGTTTCGGCACCCATGAATGGATATATTAAACAAATTGCTGTACATATTGGTGATTATGTCCGAAAAGGGCAGGACCTCGCTGTGCTTGAACATCCCGATTATATAGAACTCCAGAAAGAATATCTTGAAACAAAGAGTCAGTATGATTATTATAAGGAAGATTTTAAAAGACAGGGAGAATTAAGCCTTGAAAACGCAACATCTTTAAAAAAGATGCAGATGGCTCAAAATGAATTTCGAAAAGTGGAGGCAAGCTTTTATGCTCTGAAAGAGCACCTGGAATTTATTGGCATAAATACCGATAGCCTCTATGTCGATAAAATCAAATCATCCATTCCATTAAAGTCTCCCATTTCAGGTTATATTACAAAAGCAAATGGAAAAATAGGACAATTATGCACACCTGCAATGCCTGTATTCGAAATCATTGGAAACACAAATGTTTTACTTCACCTGAAGGTATTTGAACAGGATGCTGCTAAAGTCCAAAAGGGTCAAAGCATTGAATTCAATGCCATAAATGATCCGAAGAAAACCCATAAAGCGATAATTAGTGCAGCTACAAGGTCTGTTGATGAAAATAATACAATAAATCTGCATGCCAGAATTATTGATACAGACAAACATCTATTACCGGGAATGTATGTAAAAGGAAAAATCCTGGTGGATACCGATTCTGTTTTTGCTTTGAATAATCAGGCAGTGGTCAAACGCAATGATTCTTATTTTCTCTTTGAAAAACTGGATAGCTCCACTTTTAAACTGCATCAGATCACTACCGGCAGAACCTCTGACATTCTTACAGAAATTAACCCGGTTAATCCTGATTTGCTTGATGCTGAAATTGTAATATCCGGAGCTTATTATCTCAAATCGAAATTACAGGAAGAATAGGAACTACTTTGTAAACTTTAGAATAACTTCAGAGTGTCTGGGGAAAGCCTGTAGTAGTTCATCTTTTGCACAAATTTCAAAATCATCAAATTCGTATCCCGGAGATACCATACATCCCATCAAACTAAAAGAATTTCGTTCTATTACCTCTGCCCCAAAAATGGTTCCTGCAGGAATTAATACCTGCAATTGCTCTGCCTTTTGCAATTTTACTCCCAGTACTTTAGAATGCTTTTTCCCATCCTGATCAATCATTACTATTCTTAAACTACTGCCAAAATGATAATACCATAATTCGTCCGACTTTAGCCGGTGTAACCTGGAAATTTCTCCTGATCTAAGCAAATAATAAATACTTGTGGTAAGTTTTCGGCCTCCGGAATATCCAAAAGGAAGTATTTTTTGGTCTATTTCAATACTTGAACGGTACGTTTCTTTGTAAAATCCTCCTTCAGGATGTGGTTGCAAATTCAGATGTTGAATCCAAAACAGATGACTATTCATTTTTTACAGTATAGAACATAAATCGATAAAAATACGGAATTCAATAAAAAATATCTGACAAAACACCAGCTTTTAAAATAAAATATTGATGAACAATTGTTTCTGCTTGAAGAAATTGATTTAAAAATGAAATAGAATTTGAAATATTATTATAGAATTCTTAAATTTATTGAAACGACAAATACCTATATACACTATGAAGGTAGATTTACTCAAATATATGTCAACCCGCCTTCAGGAAGAATCTGGTAATGCCAGTCACCCGGGACCCGTAATTACCATTTCACGACTCTATGGTTGTCCGGCAAAAAAAGTCGCAAAAGTTCTCATTGATGAGCTGAGTGAAAAAATGCTGGTAAAAGGATATAAAAATATCCAGTGGAAAATGATCACAAAAGAAATAATGAGCGGATCTGCCAAAGAGCTGGATCTTCATCCATCCAGAATACAATATGTTTTTGATTATGAGCAGAAAGGTATAATCGATGATATACTTGCAGCGCATCTGAGCAAATATTATAAAAGTGACAGAAAAATAAGAAGTACGGTTGCTAAAGTGATCCGTAATATTGCATTCGAGGGCAATGCAGTAATTGTTGGAAGAGGCGGAGTTGCTATTACACGTGATATTGCTAATTCTTTACATATTAACCTTGAGGCTCCAATGGAATGGAGAGTATTAAGAGTGAGTGAAAAACATGAATTATCATTGGAAGAAGCTGAACGATATGCAAAGGATATTGATAAAAAACGCAAACAATTCAGAGAATATTTTGAAGGGAAAAATACAGATTATACTAAGTTTGATCTTACATTCAATTGTATGACTCTCTCTGTCGAAGAGATTGCAAAAATTATTCTCAAAGCAGTAGAAGTGCGAAAATTGATATAGATATTCTCTTTATTATACATGACGAAAAATATTGTTGGCATAATCGGCCCCGGAGAATCTGCAAACCCGGAAAATATTGAGTTGGCTTATGTTGTAGGAGGAATTGTCGCGAAACTGAATTTTGTTTTGTTAACAGGAGGAAGAAATTGCGGAGTTATGGAAGCAGCGATGAAAGGGGCAAGGGAGAACAATGGAATTACAGTTGGTATTATTCCGGATGATCATAAAAACAGGATGAGTTCTTTTGTTGATATTCCAATAGTAACAGGAATGGGAAATGCCCGGAACAATATCATTGTTTTGACATGTGATTTGATTATTGTCATTGGCAATGGTCCCGGAACACTTTCAGAAATTGCACTTGCAATGAAATCCGGTAAAAGAATATTAATTGATCATTCTGCACAAAATACTCTTGCCTATTTGAAACGCTATGAGAATTCTTACGTAATACCATTCGACCCTGTTAATTTTAATGAAATAGAGAACTTGATTGTTAAATATATTTAAGTTAAAAAACAAATATTACTTTATAGATTTAGTATTTTTATCACACAAGAATTAAGTTTTGTCAATAGTTTAAATCAATTTAAAGAAGAAACCATAATTTTATAACGAAAGATAAATTAATTCAATCTCAATGGAGAATTTGTATATCGAAGGGTCTGACAGTCTGCCAACCGTGCAGTTCAATACTGATGGATTATTAAAAATAACCGGAAGAGCACTCCCTGAAAATGCACACAACTTTTTCAGTCCGCTTATTGCCTGGGTTAAAGAATTCTCCAAAGATGAACTAACACTTGAAATCAATCTTGAATATTTTAATACTGCCGTTTCAAAACAATTACACGATTTTTTCAAAGCTGTCGAATCCAATCAGAAGTTCAAAAAGATAAATGTGAAATGGTATTATGAAGATGGTGATGATGAGATACTGGAATCAGGTGAAATCTATGAAGAATTGCTCCCAAGAATGAATTTTTCCTATCATCGTTACGCCGAAATATTCGATGAATAGACCGTAACCTCTCATACAACCCATTGAAATATCCCTACCTCAGATTATCTGTTTTTACTGCGAAAAACCTTTGAACACATGCATCCATAGCCCAGACATGGAGTATTTTTTATCCTTTTATCTTTAAATACAATTCATTAAAAGAACATTCCTGACGTTATGGCGTTCTTTGGTTTTTCATTTGACAGTATATTATATTTGGATAAATTTGATATTCACATAATAATACAAACGATGTGAATAAATTAATTATTCTTATCCTTCCCTTTTTCATTGTTAATGGTTCCACTCTGGAAGCCCAGGAAACCCATCTTTATAAAAAAGAGAAAAAGAATGATAGGTTTGATGCCGGAGCACCAATAATTTCTCCATTTATTATGCCTGCATACAACCCGGAAATGGGTGCTCTCTTAACCAGCGGAGCTTTACTTAGTTTTAAAACCAAGAGAAATAACCCATACTTATCCCATTCCACATTCCCTTTCACTTTTGGTCTTAATACAAAAGGAGCTTTTTATATAACCGGGAATCTTACCACATACTGGTTTGATAACAGGTTGCGGTTTTTTCTGGATGCCTGGTATAGAAATATGGATGATCATTATTGGGGTATTGGTATGGACAAAGCATTTGATGTGGAAAAAGGAGATGAAACTACTTCGTATCATGATGAAAGCTACAGAATCAGCCCGACTATTATGTACATAATCTTTAAAAACCTTTTTCTTGGTATAAAAGCAGACTTTAATACAACGAAAGCAACAGATATTTCAGAATTAATGTTGGAAGATCAAAACATTCTGAAATATGGGACAAATATAGATAATCGTGGTGTGGGAGTTATACTGGGATACGATTCACGCGATTTTCCCCCGAATGCTTCAGAAGGATTGCTTATCAAATTAGAAGGCCTTTTTTATAACAAATCATTTGGCAGCATCTCTGATTACCAAATAATTGAATTGGATTATCGCCAATATATTTCAATCATCAGGGAAGGATCTGTGCTCGCCTGGCAATTGAAATCGCGTATGGGTTACCAGGATATTCCCTGGTCTGATATGTTAAAACTTGGAAGTTCAAATGATCTGAGAGGCTACTATTGGGGACGATTTCGTGATAAGTCAATGCTTTTTCTCATGATGGAATATCGTCATTCCTTTTTTAGTAGAAAAACAATGAAATTTTCACGCCACGGACTTATGTTCTGGTTTGGAGGAGGTACTGTTTATAGAGAACCTCATGAAATAGAGAAAGGTATTTTTAACATAGGCCTGGGATACAGGTATGAATTGCAGCCCCGAATGAATTTACGTATTGATGTTGGTTTTGGCGATGAAAGTGTTGGAGTTTATTTAGGTTTCAATGAAGCATTTTAATTATTTGTATAATTTTGATTGCTGTACAGGAATACTTTATAATTAGCAATGAAAGTGAAATTTTTCAGTGCAATTAAAATAAAATGACAATATATTAGTTAGTTTTCTATAACCTTATTTAATTGAATTATGGAACCTAAATCAAACACTTCGAAACCAACAATGCCGCCACCTCCACCGGAGAAAAAAGTGCCTATGTACTTAATCGCAGTGGTGATTACGCTTGCGGTAATTGCAATCCTTCTGGGTATTAAGTTGTATACAGATACTGTTAAACATAATGAAAATCTGCAATATGTTGAAGGTGAGAGAGCAAAGCTGGAAGGAGAACTTAATGATCTCATTGTTGTTTACGATACGCTGAAAACACAAAATGATTCTCTTGCTCAGCAACTTGAAGCAGAACAGGATAGAATCAGAACACTGCTTAAGCGACAAGCTTCAAGTACCACAAAAATCAAGATGTATCAGAGAGAACTCGAAACCCTGAGAAAAGTAATGAAAAGCTATATTGTACAGATAGATTCACTGAATACTCGTAATCGTGAACTCACAGAAGAAAATGTTCAGGTAAGACAGGATTTGCAAAAAAAATCCACAGAATATGAAGAGTTGTCAATAAAAACACATGAACTAAGTGAAACTGTAAGGTTTGCTCAAAAACTCATTGCAACAAATATTGTCGCGGAGGGTCTTAACAAGAATTCCAAACCAAAAGACAGGATCAGCAAAATTGAAAAAATCAGAGTTTGCTTTACTATCCGTGAAAATGCCGTTGCAGAAGCCGGAAATAAGACAATTTATCTTCGTATCAGTCGACCTGATGAAGTTGTCCTCTCTTCTCCGGAAGGAGGAATTGTAGACTTTGATGATCAATCCATTGCCTATTCTGCAAAACGTGATCTTGATTATGCAAATGAAGATATTGATCTTTGTGTTTTCTGGGATGCAACAGAAGAATTGATTCCCGGTACTTATTTTATCAGTCTTTATGCTGAAGGTTATGAAATTGGATCCACAAGTATGGCTCTGAAATAATAAAACGTATTTCTTTGCATACCTTAAAGCCGTTTCTGAATTGGAAACGGCTTTTTTAATTCACTTTCATTAATTCTGATAGTATATAATCTGAAATAAATTTGCCTTTGTCATCAAGGCAATATCTAGTTCCGTTTTTAATTACAAGTCCCTGATCAAGAAATTTCCGAACGGATGTTTCAAAGAGCAATACGTATTCCTTGCCGAAGAGATTCTCCAAGTATGGTATTTCAATCCCTTGTTTTGTTCTTAAAGATGTGAGAAGATATTCATTATACGAAGTATTCTTGTCTATGTCCTCATATTCAAAATAATCGTGTGAATCATTGTCCAATGATTGATAATATTTTGTGTTGTTTGCAATATTCCATCTTCTTTGTTGAATAGTATAAGAATGAGCTGAAGGCCCTATCCCAATATAGGGTTCCCTGTTCCAATAGGTAAGATTGTGCTTTGATTGATATTCCGGTTTGGCAAAATTCGATATTTCGTAATGTTCATAACCATTCTTATATGCAAACTGCAACAATATGTTAAACTGTCTGAGACTTTCTTCTTCATTCAAAGGTGTAATTCTCCCTTTTCTTAAATAATACCCGAAAACTGTTTTGGGTTCAATTGTTAGATGGTATGCTGATAAATGAGGCAAGTCTAAAGTTCTGAAAGCTTCCAGATCTTTTATCCATAAGTCTTCGCTCATGCCTGGTATGCCATAAATTAAATCTATGTTGATGTTTTCAAATCCTTGTTCTTTTGCCTTACAAACTGAATCATAAGCAATTTTTGAATTGTGCTGGCGATTCAGTAATTTTAGTATCCTATCGTTAAAAGACTGAATGCCTATACTTAGCCGGTTAATCAAAGTTTCATTGTATAGGGTTGATAAATAATCCTTTGATAAATCATCAGGATTTGCTTCAAGAGTAATTTCAGCACCAGAATGTATTGAATAGTTATCCTGAATCAGTTCAATAATATTGTTCAACTCATCAATGGGTAATAATGAAGGCGTTCCGCCACCGAAATAGATGCTGTTGAATTGCATAGTCAAAAACTCTTGCCGCCTTTCTGTTATTTCCTTTTTAAGTGCACGAATTATATGTGTGAAATTTTTTGATGATACAGTAAAATGAAAATCGCAATAAAAACACTGTTTGCGACAAAAAGGGAAATGTATATAAAATCCTGCCATAATGAATCCATTATAATTTCATTGCAACAAAAGTTTTCATTTTCCTGGCAAAAGGAATTTCATACGCAATGTCCAACAAAAATTTAATACCTTTAGAATAGATACATAGTTGTTTGTGAATAGAAACGCTGGCATTACGTTATAAAATTCCTAACCAGGCAATTCATGAAGAAAGGTAGAAGAATTTGGCCTAAAAAGAATGAACATTCAATAGAACTTACTGATAAATTGTTCAAGAGTTTTGTTGAGCAATCGTCAGAGGGTATTTGCCTTATTGACAGTGAAGGAATTCTAATAGACTGGAACTATGCAATGTCACTAATTTATGAAGTTCCCCGTGAAAAATATTTAAACAAACCTATATGGCTATTTGATTATGATTTCCTGCCAACCGCAAGAAAAACAGAAAAAGAAAAAGCAAGAATAAAAAAAATTGTATTGAACTATGTTCACAACCAGGCAAATGAATTATTCATTGATGAATTTGAAAAAGAAATCAATGGGAAAATCAAATACATTCAATACCGTGTTTTTCCGGTTCTGACAAAACAAAAAAGGTTATTCGGCAGAATAAATATTGATGTAACAGATAGAAAGAATGCTGAACTTGAATTGGAAAAATATAAAAATCATCTCGAATTTCTTGTCAATGAAAGAACTTTAAAATTGCAACAGAGTGAAGCACAGATCCGTCTTTTGTTTCAGTCAATTCCCATGGCTTATTATTCCTATGAAAAAGGGACACGTGAAAATACCTATTGGTGTAGTGCTCAAATTGAGTCTTTAACCGGATTCAATCAGGAAGATTTTCATAAGACCCCCAACCTGTGGATTTCGCGAATTAATAAAACAGATTATAGTATTGTGGGAGGCTCTTTTAAGGCCATGAAGCCAAATACACCAATTTCAGTTGAATATCGATGGAAATGTAAAAACGGTCAGGAGATCTGGATTTATGACCAGGCAGTTCTTATTGAAAATGAGATGACCAAATCAGAGCTTATCATGGGTTGTTTTCTTGATATTACTGATCGGAAAGAGGCTGAGAAAGCAATTATTGAGAGTGAGCGTAATTACCGGGAAATCTTTAATTCCACTACAGATGCAATTGCAATTTTTAATATAAAAAATAAAAAAATAGAAGATGTAAATGATACTTTACTACAAATGTATAATACTGATTACAAAAGTATCATAACAACAGATATAAACAGATTTTCTCTGGGTAAAGCTCCATATACAGCCGAAGAAATATACAAACATGTTGAAAAAGCTATTGAAAAAGGGGAACATCAATTTGAATGGTTATCCCGCAGACTGGATAAATCCACTTTTTGGACTGATATTACTTTGAAGCCTGTAATTCTGAATGATGAGAAAAAAATCATTGCTGCTATAAAAGACATTGATGAAAAGAAAAAAACTGATGCGCATATTAAATATCGGTATGACTTTGAGAAACTTATTTTTGATATTTCTTCTCGATTTATTAACATCCCTTTACAGGAAGTAGATCATAATATTGAAAAAGCCTTTAAAGAAATTTGTGTTTTCACAAAAACTGATGCTGCATACTTGTTCCTCTTTAATTACACAACGAACAAATTAAGTATAACACATTTATGGCATAACAATAAGATTGCTATTAATAAAAAGCAGTTCAAAGATGTAGATTTTGAGATTTCAGACTGGCATACAAAACAAATGAGATCCAATAAACTTATTAAAATTGAAAATTCAAATGATATTCCAGATAAAGCAATCTTATTAAAATCTGTACTTGCAGATCAGAAAATTCATTCGTTTATTGAAGTGCCGTTGCTATATCAGGAAGAGTTGATTGGTTTCATGGGTTTGGCACTAATTAAGGCAGGACGCAAATGGTTGGATGATGAAATTGTACTATTGCGTATTATCGGTCAGACTCTTGTAAATGCTCTCAAAAGAAAGGAATCAGTAGAAGCATTATCTCAAAGTGAAGAAAAATACAGGCTACTTGTAACCGGGCAAACCGATCTGGTAGTGAAACTGGATATAAAAGGCAAATTTGTCTTTGTTAGTCCATCATATTGTGATCTTTTTGGAAAATCTGAAGATGAATTGATTGGCAAAAAATATATACCTCTGGTACATGAAGATGATCAAAAAGTTACAATGAAAGCGATGGAAAATTTGTATAATCCTCCTTATACCTGCTATATAGAGCAACGGGCATTTACAAAGCATGGCTGGCGATGGATAGCATGGAGTGATAAGGCCGTTTTGGATGAAAATCAAAAAGTTCAGGAAATTATAGGCATCGGAAGAGACATAACTTATCAAAAAGGAGTTGAGGATGCATTGCGAAGAAGTGAAGATAGATTCCGGTCTATCGTTCATCAGCTTTCTGACATTGTATTGATTGTTGATCATGATACGACAATTTTATACGATACTCCCTCTACAAAAAATGTTCTTGGCTTTAAAGAAGGATATCTTGTTGGAAGAAAAGCTATTGATCTGGTGGCTCCTGAAGACATTGAAATTGCTCATGAAAAACTTGCATCCATACTTTCCAATGAGAATAAAGTCATTTCAATGGAAATAAAAATGCAGCATACAAATGATCGGTGGATTCCCCTGGAAGCCGTAGCTATAAATATGTTGAATCACCCTTCTATTCAGGGTATAATAATTACTCTTCGCGATATTTCTGAAAGAAAACAAATGGAAAAACAAATTCTTGATGCTGTAATTAAGACCGAAGAACAGGAAAGAGACCGGTTTGCAAAAAATTTACATGATGATCTTGGCCCCTTACTATCAAGCATAAAAATGTATGTAAATTCTTTTGAAAATACAAAAGATGAAGAAAAACGAAAATACATTATTGAACAATTGAATGAGGTTATTAAAGAAGCTATTATAACTACAAAGGATGTATCAAATGATTTGAGCCCGCATATCTTAAATAATTATGGACTTGTTTCTGCAATTGAAACATTTATTAAAAAAGTGCCGGATTCAATACAAGTTCTTTTCGAAAGCAATCTTATAAATGAACGTTATTCCAATACAATTGAAAATTCGTATTACAGGATTCTTAAAGAACTAATAAACAATACGCTAAAACATGCCAATGCAAACAAGATCAACATTTCATTGAACGAAGCAGATCAAAGGCTACTATTTATCTATTCCGATGATGGAAAAGGATTTAATGCAAATCAGTTAAACAAACTGCAACAACACGGTATGGGATTATCAAATATAATCAGTCGTGTAAAATCTCTTGATGGAACATACGAATTTCCTGTAAAATCAATTGGTTTTAAATGTAAGATCAGCATACCAATGAATTAATCGTTGAATCCTGCGAGCGCATTCTCCGTAGCTTGCTACGGGGTTAGCGAGCGCAAAAAAAAACAAAGAAGGATCGAAGATTCCTCGCTGCTTGCGGCGAGGAGCTTCAATTAATTTGTAGTATATTTATAAATTAACAGTTACTTAAAATCTACCCTACCAGTCATGGCTAATAATCCTAAAATCCAGGTTGCTATTATTGATGATCATCAACTATTTCGAAATGGATTAAAATTCATTATTGAAAATGAAGATGATATGGAAGTAGTAATAGAAGCTTCCAATGGAAGACAATTTCTTGATTTTTTAAAAAACCTTACCCCTCATGTTGCATTAATGGACATTAACATGCCTGATATGGATGGAGTAGAAACTACTAAAAGAGCTCTTGAAATATGTCCTGATCTTCATGTTCTTGTACTTTCAATGTACAGCGACGTTGAATATTACAATACGATGATTGATCTTGGAGTAAAAGGTTTTATCCTGAAAGATATTGATAATAATGAACTCACAGACGCAATCAGAAAAGTCCATACCGGAGGGAATTATTTTTCTCAGGAATTGCTACTGAAACTTATAAAGAACAAACCCGGAGAAGGAGTTATTGACCTGACACCAAGAGAAAAAGAAGTGTTGGAATTAATTTGTAAGGGATACTCTAATCAGCAGATTTCAGAAGAATTATTCATTAGCCAAAGAACTGTTGAACGACACCGATCCAGTTTGCTTTTTAAAACCGATTCAAAAAATTCAATCAGTCTTGTTGTTTTTGCAATAAAAAACAATCTGGTGAAAATCTGATCTTCTATTTAACTCTTCTGTTTTTCTATTTCCACCAGGACATCTTCTTTATTGACAATATCTTCACGACGCACAAATATCTTTTTTACGATACCTGAAACAGGAGCGATTATTTCATTTTGCATTTTCATTGCTTCAAGTATCAGAACTGCTTCTCCTTCCTTAACTTTCGCCCCCGAATCTATTAGAATATCGACAATTTTCCCCGGCATGGGGGCTCCAATCAGTTCTATTTTACTTTTTAATTTATTTTTGTCCAGGTATTTCTTTCTTTTATACGAAATTGGGGTTTCAATACTAAAAGTATAACTTACTCCATTGATCAAAACAGTATATTTATTCTGGGATTTCTCAACAATCTCAACCAAATATTTTTTTCTCTTATACAAAATATAGGTAAATCCATTTTCGTCATCAAAAATTTTAATATCGACCTTTTTGCTGTTGATTTTAATATTCTCGCTAAACGGATTTATTATTTTATACTTTTTGTTCTGAGATGAAACTGCAATATATTCCGTATCTGCTTCTTTGCTTTTTTTAAGTTTCATAACGATAGGATTAAAGAGATCTTAAACGCTTGTTTAAAACCCAGGGACTTATGTTTTTCCCTTGTTCAAAATCAATGTGTGTAGTACGATCGGTTTCAAGTGCTGCAGCAAAATCAAAAGTTGCCAGATAAGCAGCAAGCATTTCATCGTCCTTGTCCTGATGATACAATAGTCTCATTTCTTTTTCAATAAAAGATGTATTAAAATCACCGCTTTTGAATTTTTTATGCATTAAAACAGATTTGCAGAAAGGAATAGTTGTTTTAATCCCTTTAATCCAAAACTTATTCAATGCATTCAATGAATTACTAATGGCTTTCTCTCTATTCTCTCCATGTACAATTAGTTTCGCAATCATAGAATCAAAATAGGGAGTTACTACAGATGAATCTGTAATTCCTGTGTCTATTCTGATATTTTTACTTCTTGGATACTGAACTTTATCTATGAGTCCTAAATAAGGTGAAAAACCAGCCTGAACATCTTCAGCATTTATTCTGCATTCAATTGCCCAGCCTTTCATTTTAATGTCTTTTTGCTTTATTTCCAGCTCCTCGCCCTGTGCAATTTTTATTTGCAATTCAATAATATCTAACCCGGTAATTTCCTCCGAAACAGAATGTTCTACCTGTATCCTTGTGTTCATCTCCATGAAATAAAATTTATTGTCATCATCGAGAAGGAATTCAACAGTACCTGCACTATAATACTTCGTTGCCATTGCAATATTTATGGCTGCATCACCCATTGTTTTTCTGAGATTTTCATCCAAAGCAGGCGATGGAGATTCCTCAATTAATTTTTGGTGTTTTCTCTGAACTGAACATTCTCTTTCTCCAAGGTGAATAATATTTCCGTGTTTGTCGCCAATGATCTGAAATTCTATATGTTTGGGATTTCGGACATATTTTTCAATAAAAACAGATGAATCATTGAATGCTTTCTCTGCTTCTGTTGAAGCCAGTTTATACATTTTTTCTATCTGAGATGATTTTTCAACAATACGCATTCCTCTTCCGCCTCCACCTGCTGCAGCTTTAAGAATTACAGGATACCCTATTTTTCCGGCAATTTCACGGGTTTCTTTCGGACTGCTTAAATTCCCGTGACTTCCCTTTAATAAAGGAACTTTTTGTGAATTTGCGATCTGTTTCGCTATTGTTTTATTGCCCATTTTATAAATTGACTGTGGTGAAGGTCCTATAAAAATAATTCCTTCCTCCTCACATCTTTGAGCAAAATACGGACTTTCCGCTAAAAAGCCGTATCCCGGATGTATAGCATTTATTTTATGTGTTTTTGCTGCATAAACAATACGTTCAACATCAAGAAATTCCGGAATATCTTCCAGAGAATCACTAAAATCAATAATCTCATCAAGAAAAGTCAGATAATATGCATTGGGTTCCTTGGAAGTTTTAATGCCATATGTTTTGATCCCAAGTTTCTTAGCCGTACGACAAATTCGAATGGTTATCTCTCCTCTGTTTGCAATTAAGAGACTCTTTATTTTCATAGTGCAGTTATTAAATCAAGTTGCAGCTACAACCACAAATATGACATTTTTTATTGAACACAAAAATATTCTTCCAACACTTTCAGGTAATTGCTTAATGATTATAAATTTTATTTTTAGAGAGGAATATTCCCGTGCTTTCTTGCAGGACTGTTAATATGTTTATTCTCTAAAGCTTCAAAAGCAAAAACTAACTTTGACCTTGTTATAGCAGGATCAATAACTTCATCAATATACCCTTTTTCATCAGCCACATAAGGATTAGCTATTTCATCTCTGTATTTTGTTGTAAGCTCTTTTTTAAGTTTGGTAGGATCGTCAGATTCAAGCAATTCTTTGCGATACAATATAGAAACTGCACCTTCAGGACCCATTACAGCAATTTCAGCTGTTGGCCATGCAAAATTAAAGTCTCCTCCAAGGTTTTTGCTATTCATTACACAATATGCTCCTCCGTATGACTTTCTTATAATCACTGTTATTTTAGGTACAGTTGCATCAGCATAAGCATAAAGAAGCTTGGCTCCGTGTCTGATTATTCCATTGTGTTCCTGGTCTATCCCAGGCAAAAATCCCGGTACATCTTCAAGCGTAAGTATTGGGATATTAAAACAATCGCAAAACCGGATAAATCTTGCTCCTTTTACGGAAGAATTAATATCCAGCACACCAGCCATAATCTTTGGCTGATTTGCCAGGATCCCGATCGTTTGACCCATAAGACGTCCAAACCCAACAATTACACTTTGTGCAAAGTATTCAGCAATCTCAAAAAAGCTATCCTTATCCATTATCAATTTGATGATATCTTTCACATCGTATGGTTTGTTTGTATCATCCGGTACAATTTCCCGTAACTTTGGCTCAGGATCAATATTTTTATCGCACATTTCAACTCTTGGCGGATTCTCAAGATTATTCGCCGGGATATAAGAAAGCAGTTTTTTCACACCGAGAAGCGTGTTTTCTTCATCTTCATAAACAAATTGAGCAACTCCGCTTTTTTTCATATGGACCATTGCCCCCCCCAATTCATCAAAACTTACATCTTCATTAAGCACTTCCTTTACTACATTAGGTCCGGTTACAAACATATAGCTTGTATTGTTTGTCATAAATACAAAATCAGTAATAGAAGGTGAATAAACAGCCCCTCCTGCGGCAGGTCCCATAATTACAGATATCTGGGGAATAACACCTGAAGATTCTACATTTCTTTTGAATATGGATGCATAACCTGCTAAACTGGCAACTCCTTCCTGGATTCTTGCTCCTCCGGAATCAATAATACCAATGATTGGGGCTCCCATTTTCAATGCCATATCCTGAATTTTGGCAATTTTTGTAGCATGAACTGTCCCCAACGATCCCCCCATTACCGTGAAATCCTGCGAATAAACAAAAGCAGTTCTTCCCGTTATTTTTCCATGTCCAATGATTACTCCGTCACCATATGCATCAATGATCTTGCCAAAATTCGAATCAGTAACTGCAGTCCTTGAGTAAGCATCTATCTCATTAAATGTGTCTGGGTCGAACAACAATTGTATTCTTTCTCTTGCAGTCAGTTTTCCTTTTGCATCTTGTTTGCCTTTCGCAAACACAGCATGATGCTTTTCAAGTGACTCTTGTCTTTCAAGGAATTTTTTAAACAGTTTTCCGTCAATGTCCATGCAGTACTTGTTTATCTGAATTGTTAATTCAAATGAATCAGAAATCTCTAAAATAAAGTTCGGGAGAAACGATAGTGCTGGTTAATATGTAGCAAATTCTTTTTTTCACCGCCAGATATTTTGCATTAATTACTTAAAACCTATCAATATCTTCCGCTCTTAATGCTTATATCAATCTGTATTATTCCCATTTCGTAAGAAATAATTTTTTCTGTAAAAAAAAGGATAATACAAGTAAACCGGCTGCAAAAATAACAATAAAACATTGATAATTTCAAAATTCTTTGTATTTCATCCATTATAGAATTCTTTAACATATTGTCTTAATGAAACTTATCTCAAAATTTCATGACCTTAAAATTCCGATTGTTTTAAATTTTAGCAAAAGCTCTGATATTATTCTTACTTTGCAAAAAGAACTTTATACAAACATGACAAAGAAAAAGAAGAACATAAAAGGAAGAAATCTGAACGTAAATGCTCTGAAAAACAATATATTAGGTGCTTTTGCCAATAATCCCTCCCAGACTTTTAACTACAAACAAATTGCGAGGTATTTATTGATCAAAAATCCCGAAGAAAAAAAGTTAATCCTTTCGTCCTTATCCTTATTGCTGAAAGACGGTTATATAGAAGAAGTATATACCGGTAAGTTTAAACTAAAATCAAAAGGAGGGCATATCATTGGAAAAATTGAAATTACCACAGCAGGCTATGGATTTGTTGTAACAGATGCCATTGAAGAGGATATTTTCGTTTCGCAAAAAAATTTAAATCATGCGCTTAATGGTGACACGGTTAAGGTTTATCTTTTCGCAAGAAAGAAAAAATTAAATCCTGAAGGAGAAGTTGTTGAAGTGTTGGAGCGCGCCCGGACTAATTTTGTCGGTACGATCGAAATATCAGACAGGTATGCATTCTGTATCCCAGATAGCCGGCAGATGCCGTTCGACATTTTTATTCCCCTTGATAAATTACAAAATGCGCAGAACGGACAAAAGGTATATGTAAGAATAACAAACTGGCCGGAAAAAGCAAAAAATCCCTTTGGTGAGATCGTTGAAATATTAGGTGACCCCGGAGAAAACGAAACCGAAATGCATGCCATACTTGCTGAATTTGGATTGCCCTACAAATTCAGTGAAGAGGTTGAAAAAGCCGCCAATGAGATCAATGATAGAATAACCGATCCCGATTATAAAGAACGAAAAGATTTCAGAAAAACAACAACTTTCACAATCGATCCTGACGATGCCAAAGATTTTGACGATGCTCTGTCAGTAAAAAAGCTTACCAATGGCAATTGGGAAGTTGGAATTCATATTGCCGATGTTACGCATTACATATCATCAAAGAGTCTTCTTGATGCGGAAGCTTGTGAGCGTGCAACCTCCGTATACCTGGTCGATCGCGTCGTCCCTATGCTTCCCGAACGTCTGTCAAATAATATCTGTTCGTTGCGCCCAAAAGAAGAAAAATTATGTTTTTCGGTTGTCTTTGAATTGGATAAGGATGCGAATCTTCTTGACGAATGGTTTGGTAAAACGGTTATTTATTCCGATCGTCGCTTTACTTATCGGGAAGCTCAGGAAAGGATTGACAAAGGTACAGGGGATTTTGCAAATGAGTTGCAAATTCTTAACAACCTGGCACAAAAATTAAGAAAAGATCGCTTTGACAAAGGCGCCATTTCTTTTGAACGCGAGGAAGTAAAGTTTGATCTCGATGAACATGGAAAGCCCCTTGGAATAAAGTTTATGGAGCACGGTTTATCCAATGAGCTCGTGGAAGAATTTATGCTATTGGCCAACAAAAGAGTAGCAAATTTTATAGGGAACAAGAAGGGGAAAAAGGAAAAAAGAACTTTCGTATATAGAATTCATGATAAGCCAAACCAGGAGAAACTTCAAAAATTTGCAGGTTTTGTCAGAAAGTTCGGACATAATATCATGCTTAATGATACAAACAAAATCTCAAAATCGATCAATTATGTTCTGAATGAAATTAAAGGAAAACCCGAACAAAACATAATTGAGACTTTGGCAGTTAGATCTATGGCTAAGGCAGTTTATTCAATAACAAATATCGGGCACTATGGATTAGCATTCAAATACTATACACACTTTACTTCTCCTATTCGCCGTTATCCTGACATGATGGTTCATCGCATGTTATATGATTACATGAATGGACACCCATCCAAGAGCAAAATGAAATATGAAAATCGTTGTCGCCATTCTTCCGATATGGAACAAAAAGCTGTCGAGGCCGAAAGAGCATCTGTAAAATACAAACAGGTAGAATTCATGCAGGACAAAATAGGAAAGGAATTTGAAGGAATAATATCAGGAGTTACCGAATACGGCATTTTTGTTGAGATTATTGAAAATAAGTGTGAAGGAATGGTGGCTACGCGAGACATGATGGATGACTTCTATGAGTACGATGAAGACAACTATTGTATTACAGGCAGACAGACAGGAAATAAATTTCAATTGGGGGACCCTGTAAAAATCGTTGTCTTGCGTACAAACCTGTCCAAAAAACAACTTGATTTTGCCCTTGCTTAATTATATTTTTACTCTATGGTTCTCAATTACATCTGGATAGGATTTTTTATTGTGGCTCTTATTGTAGCTATTGTACGAACCACTTTGTATTTTCTTCAACAGGGTTTCGATATTTCTTTCTGGACAACATTCACACTGGCTGACAGGGATGTATTTCCTGAAATGGTCAAGTCAACTTTTACATCTGCAGAAGTTAGTATTGAGATTTCCATATACCTTATTGGAATAATGACACTTTGGCTTGGTATTATGCGAATTGGAGAAAAAGGAGGTGCCGTGAACATGATTGCCTGGTTATTTGCTCCTTTTTTCCGTAAAATTTTTCCCGATGTGCCTGATAAGCATCCTGCCATGGGTTCTATGATGATGAATTTCTGTGCCAATATGCTGGGACTTGATAATGCAGCAACTCCTTTAGGACTTAAAGCCATGAAGGACCTTCAGAAAATCAATCCGAAAAAAGAAACGGCTTCGAATGCGCAGATTATGTTCCTTGTTTTAAATACATCAGGTTTAACCTTAGTGCCTATCAGTATACTTGGAATTCGGGCAGCTGCAAATGCGCAGAATCCTGCCGAAATATTTCTTCCCTTATTGCTAACTACCTTTTTTTCTACCATTGCAGGTTTATTAGCAGTGTCGATTATTCAAAGAATTAATCTGTTCAATAAAATTGTTTTTGCCTATCTGGCAGGATTAAGTCTTTTAATCGCTTTACTATTCGGATTTTTAAGCACTCTTCCTCAGGATCAAATGCAGGTAGCTACTGTGTTGGCTGGTAATATTATTTTATTCGGCTTTATTGTGTTTTTTCTTTTTGCCGGCATAAAAAATAAAATAAACCTTTACGAAACATTTATCGACGGAGCCAAAGAAGGTTTTCAGGTAGCTATAACAATCATTCCATATTTAGTAGCTATGCTATTCGCCATTGGTGTTTTCAGAACCTCGGGAGCATTGGATTTCCTTACCGATGGCATTGCCTGGTTTTTTGCTTCACTGGGAGCAGATACACGCTTTGTTGACGGTTTGCCTACAGCCTTTATGAAACCCTTGAGTGGCAGCGGTGCACGTGGAATGATGATAGAAGTATTGTCAAATCCAAAATTTGGCCCGGAAAGTTTTGCGGGCAGGTTGGTTTCAATAGTCCAGGGATCAACGGAAACAACCTTTTATACAATTGCTGTTTATTATGGTGCCGTTGGGATCAGCAGAACCAGGTACACCGTAACCTGTGGATTAATCGCTGATCTGACTGCCGTTGTTGCAGCTATTCTTCTTACCTATTTCTTCTTCGGATAAAGAATTATCCTATCCTGAAATAAATTCCAAAGGTAATGACATTATTGTACCAGGCTCCGGTACCATATGTTGCTCCCGTATATTTCGAAAATACTGGAAATACAGAGTAAGAATATCTCAGATTTACATCAAATCTTTCGAAAAATGAATAATTCAGGCCTGTACAGATAGCTATCTCCGTTCTGTTTGGTATTTCTTCGAATTTTACATATCCGTCTCCATCATTTCTCGCAGCACTGAAAAGATAACCAAAAGAAACTCCGGCCTGTAAATCAAGGTTGTTGATGATTTCAAATTTGGCCAATAAAGGTATTTCTATGTATTGCAAACGAAATTTTATTTTTGGATAATAACTTTTTGGTGTTGCTGATCCCTTTGAAGTATACCGTATTTCCAACTGAGCTCCCCATCTCTCGGTAAAATCGGTAAAAACATAAGCCCCGCCAACCAAACCTGCTTTATTATAACCCGCCCAGTTATCCCCGTCAATCTGACTGACATTGAATCCTCCCATCAATCCTCCCTGAAATCTTTGGGCATTTATGCTAACGGATATTAGGATTAGCAATAAAACAAACAGTTTCTTCATCAGTTCATATTTTATTTTAAAAGTCTGATGCCTGTCTGCCGGACAGGCATTGAACCTCTATGTTTTTGAGAATTATTTGCTTCCAGTTAATTTTTCCATTAAAATCTTCACTCCAACACTTGCCTTTTCTTTAATAAAATCAACCTTTCTGTATGAAGGAGCTTTTATCTCTTTTGGATCAATCAAATACAACGGAATGTCACTCTGAGCAAAATCGATCAGGCCAGCGGCAGGATATACCACCAGAGAGGTCCCGATAACCGCCAGAATATCCGCAGTACTTACAATTCGTGCAGCTTCTTCTATAGCCGGAACAGCTTCTCCAAACCAAACAATATGTGGCCGGAGCTGATATCCTTTTTCACAATTGTCTCCAATAGTAATGCTGTTATACCCTATATCATAAACCAGGGATTCATCGCCTATGCTTCGTGCTTTGGTGAGTTCACCATGCAAATGCAAAACATTTCTGCTTCCGGCACGTTCATGCAGATTGTCAATATTCTGAGTGATAATATAGACATCATAATACTCTTCAAGTTCAACCAATCCCATATGTCCTGCGTTGGGTTTTGCATCTTTCAATTGAGCTCGTCTTTCATTATAAAACTTTAGAACAAGTTCCCTGTCCATAAGCCAGCCATCGTAGCTGGCAACCTGCATCACATCATAATTCTCCCACAAACCTCCGGAATCACGAAATGTTTTTAACCCACTTTCAGCGCTTATGCCTGATCCTGTAAGAACTACCAGTTTTTTCATTAAGTTATTATGTATTGAGCTTGTAAACAAAAATACACAAATCAATGAACTATCACTACTCACCGGTCTTTAGTATGGTTAAAAAATCGTACTTTTACAAGCCGTCATTTACAGTTGATTTCCGCCCCATGATTGACCAGTCTACAATTGATAGAATTTTTGCTGCAGCCGACATAGTCGAAGTAATCGGTGATTTTGTGAAATTGAAAAAAGCCGGGGCAAATTTCAAAGGATTAAGCCCGTTTACCGATGAGAAAACACCTTCTTTTTTTGTAAGCCCGGCGAAAGGAATCTTTAAGTGTTTTAGTTCCGGCAAAGGAGGGAATGTTGTGAGCTTTCTTATGGAGCATGAAAAATACTCCTATCCGGAAGCATTAAAATACTTGGCCAGAAAATACAACATAGAAATTGTTGAAAAAGATCTTAGTGAAGAAGAAAAAAAGGATATCAATGAACGTGAAAGCTTACTTTCTGTTTCTGAGTTTGCATTAAAACAATTCAAAGAATGGTTATTTCACCGGGAAGAAGGCAAAGCAATCGGGCTTGCCTATTTCAAAGAAAGAGGCTTTCGTGAAAATACCATTGAGAAATTTCAACTTGGATATTCATTAGAACAGCGGGATGCATTTACTAAGTTGGCAATTCAAAAGGGTTACAAACTGGAATACCTTACAAAAACAGGTTTATCAATTGACAAGGGAGATTATCAGTTTGATCGTTTTGCAGGAAGAATTATATTTCCTATATACAGTCTATCCGGACAGGTTATTGGTTTTGGTGGAAGAATCCTTAAAAAAGATGAAAAAGCTGCAAAATATTTAAACTCGCCCGAATCAGAAATTTATCACAAAAGCCATGTGTTGTATGGCCTGTATTTCGCCAGGAATGAAATTATTAAATATGATAAATGTTTTCTTGTTGAAGGTTATACCGATGTTATCAGTCTGCATCAGGAAGGAATTCAGAATGTGGTTTCTTCTTCGGGAACCGCTCTCACACAGGAGCAAGTTCGCCTGATTAAACGTTTCACAAAGAACATTACGTTGCTGTACGATGGCGATGAAGCCGGAATAAAGGCATCTTTAAGAGGAGTTGACCTTATCCTGGAGGAAGGCTTGAATATTAAAATTTTGTTATTGCCTGAAGGAGAAGACCCTGACTCGTTTTCCCAATCACACAGCAATGAAGAATTCCTGAATTTCATAGCAGATAACGAATCTGATTTTATAAAATTTAAAACCCGTCTCCTTCTGAAAGATGCGGAGTCTGATCCGGTAAAAAAAGCAACTTTAATAACAGATGTTGTTCGCTCCATTGCTGTAATCCCCGATAATATTGTACGATCAGTATATATCCGTGAATGTAGCAAGATACTCGAGATTGACGAAGGCATCCTTTACAATGAAACATTTAAGATCAGAAGAAACAAAGCGTATGAACAATCCAAAAGGTCTTATTATAATCCCGATTATACTCCTCCCAACAAAACAAAGTCTCAACCGGAATTAAAAATCGATAACGAATTCCCTCACGAGAAAGACCTGATAAGGATATTGTTGCGGTTTGCCAATGCAGAATTACGTCTGGAAAATGACACGCAGTTAGTTCTTGATTATGTTGTTCGGGAACTAAAAAATGACGAGCTTGAATTCCACCATCCCGTATACAAATTGATTTACTCTGAAATTTTAAGAAGGTATAATTCTCAGGAAACGTTTTCACTTCAGCAATATACTCACAATGAAAATCCTGATATATGTAAAGTTGCAGTAGATCTCACAACCGACAATTATGAACTTAGCACCATATGGCGAAAAAAGGAAGTACTGCACCAGGATGAAGGAATGAAATTAAAAGAAATCCTTCCGGAATTTGTTATGGCTTTTAAAAACAAAAAAGTAATCCATCTGATTAAAAAGACTCAGCAGGAAATCCTGCAGGCGCAAAACAATTCGGATTTTGAAAGCTTAACTCTGCTTCAGCAAAAATTAATTGTACTGAATGATCTGAGAAAACGCCTTTCAAAAAAATTAGGAGACAGAACGATAATTTAAATTCTTTGAACTATACGATCATGCTGATACTTCATTTATTAATTCCCTGCCTGAAATAAAATCATGAATATTCTGCATGGTTGTTTTTGCAATATTATCCATGGCTTCTTTTGTAAAAAATCCCTGGTGTGATGTAATAATTACATTGTTAAATGTTAACAAACGGGCTAGAATATCATCCGTTAAAACCAGATCTGATAAATCCTCAAAGAAATATTCACTTTCCTCTTCGTAAACATCCAATCCGGCAGAGCCTATTTTACCCGATTTAAGAGCTTGTATCAGGTCATATGTTTTGATCAGTTTCCCTCTCCCCGTATTGATTAGCATTACTCCTTTCTTCATCAGTTCAATGGTTTTTTTATTGATAAGGTATTCTGTCTCTTTCGTCAAAGGACAATTCAGTGAAATAATGTCTGAATCATTAAACAAAGTATTTAATTCAACATATTCATATCCGTTCTTGTTTGCATAATCACAATCGGGATAGGGATCATATGCAATTACTTTCATTCCAAAACCGGATAAAATACGGATGAGAGCTTTCCCGATCCTACCTGTTCCAATTACCCCTGCTGTTTTATTGAGCATATCAAATCCCATCAAACCATGCAAAGAAAAATTGGCATCACGGGTTCTGTAATACGCACGGTGGATCTTTCTATTCAGAGTCATCATCAGAGCAATTGTATGTTCAGCAACAGCATTTGGAGAATATGCTGGAACCCGCACAACTCTGATTTTTCCTTTCGCAGCTTTTAAATCAATATTATTAAATCCTGAACATCTTAATGCGATTAGTTTTACTCCAAAAGAAACAAGTTCCTCAATCATTAAGGAATTGATTGTATCATTAACAAATACTACGATTATATCTGCATTTTGCGCCAGAACAACATTATCAGGCGTAAGATGGTACCTGAAAAATTTTAACTCATAACCGTATTTATTATTAATTTCAGTAAAACTTTCTTTATCGTATGGTTTGGTATCAAAAAAAGCGATTCTCGGTTTCATAATTCTATATATTTACTATAAAACAAGATGAATTGCATTTGGTTTTATTATAATATCTTAAGATAATGAGAATTTTTGGTAAAAAATACAAAACCGGCATCGCGTTAAGCGGCGGAGCCGTTCGGGGTATAGCTCATTTGGGTGTATTACAAGCAATAGAAGAAAAGAAAATCAAAATCGGGATGATCAGTGGAACAAGTGCAGGAGCATTGGCCGGTGCTTTCTATGCTGATGGATTTTCTCCGGAAGAAATATTGAATATCTTCTCCAATAAGAAGTTATTTAAATTCATGCGGTTTTCATTTCCACGTTCAGGATTTTTCAATGTAACAGGCTTAAAAAAGTTATTGTCCAATACTCTGCGCACAAAAAATATTGAAGATTTGAAGATTCCTCTTGTTGTTGCAGCAACGAATTTTCAAAAAGGGGCGATTACTTATTTTGATAAAGGTCTGCTTGTTGACCTGTTATTAGCTTCCTCGAGCATACCTCTTTTGTTCGAAACTACTAAAATAGACGGTATTCCTTATATTGACGGCGGTATTATGGATAATTTGCCAATAGAACCTCTTAAAAAGAAATGTAAAAAAATTATAGCAGTTCATACAAATCCGCTTGGGGAACAAACCAAAATTAAAAACCCTGTACAGGTGGTTGAAAGAGCTTTTCATCTCTCTATTGCTTCTGAAATCTATCGCAAGAAACAGGACGTTGATGTATTTATTGAGCCTGAAAAACTTAAAAATTATGGTCTGCTTGATCTGCGAAAAGCAAAGTTGATTTTTGAGATAGGTTATGAGGCTGCCTTAGTCCAATTCAATACAGACAATCTGAAATGATTTTTCCATTATCATATTGTTTATTTCTTTTTATCTTGGTTGATTTAAATGCCACAATTGAAAATTTAACTGCTGGAATAATTTTTACCTTTGCCAGATCACGAATTGATTAATACAGATGAATCATAAACTTAGCATATACAATAGCCTTTCACGACAAAAAGAACAGTTTATTCCTTTGAATTCACCTTTCGTCGGACTTTATGTTTGTGGCCCGACAGTATATAGTGAACCTCATCTTGGCCATGTTAGAATGGCCATTACTTTTGATGTATTATTCCGGTATTTGATGTATTTAGGTTACAAGGTACGCTATGTCAGAAATATTACGGACGTAGGCCATCTGGAAGATGAAATCAGCGGTGAAGGTGAGGATAGGATTGAAAAAAAAGCGCGGTTGGAACAGGTTGAACCTATGGAAATAGTCCAGAAATATAAACTTGAATTTCAACATGTATTAGAACAACTCAATACTTTGCCTCCCAGCCTCGAACCTCAGGCTTCAGGTCATATTATTGAGCAACAACAAATGATTAAAAATATACTTGCCAACGGTTTTGCATATGAAGTAAACGGATCTGTATATTTCGATATCGAAGCATACAATAAGAAATACAATTACGGCCGGCTTTCAGGTCGTAAAATTGAAGATATGCTGGCAAATACACGTGAACTGAACGGACAATCTGATAAAAAAAATCCACTGGATTTTGCACTTTGGAAAAAAGCAACTCCTGATCATATTATGCAATGGCCGTCTGAATGGAGTGAAGGATTTCCCGGGTGGCACCTGGAATGTTCTGCTATGGGAACCAAATACCTTGGTGAAACTTTCGACATTCATGGTGGCGGCATAGACCTTCTATTCCCTCACCATGAATGTGAAATTGCGCAATCTGTTGCTGCGAATGGTCATGAACATGTAAAATACTGGATGCATAATAACATGATCACAATCGATGGGCAAAAAATGGCCCGGTCATTAAATAATTTTATCACATTACGTGAATTATTCTCCGGCACTCACAAAAAACTTACACGGGCTTACAGCCCGATGAATATCCGTTTTTTTATTCTTCAGTCTCATTACCGCAGTACACTCGATTTTTCAAATGAAGCACTTCAGGCTTCAGAAAAGGGTTTAAAACGTTTATTTAGAGCAATTGAATCAATTAAACTTATAAAACCAAAAGGTAAAGGATCTTCTTTTAATCTCGAGAAATATAAAAATCGATTTTATGCAGCATTAAATGATGATTTAAACACTGCAATAGCGATAGCTGTATTATTTGAATTAGGTGATCTAATCAACCTATTAGTCTTAGATGATAATAAAGTAAGTATTACTGAAAGCAAACTGAATGATTTAAAAACATTTATGCAAATTACTACAGAAAATATCCTTGGATTAAAAGCAGAAAAAAAATCATTAAGTGATACTAAACTTTTGAAATTAATTATAGACCTGCGTATGGAAGCAAAGATGAAAAATGATTATTCAACTTCTGATTATATTCGTAAACGGCTTTCTGAAATTGGTATTACACTTAATGATACGAAAGAAGGTACAAAATGGGAAAGATCTTAACTTCTACCCTGCTCCACCGAATTTCTTTAAGACTTCCGATGCCCTGATTGCCCCCTCAAACATTGCTTCCCTGATGTTTTGTCTGGTAAAATATGTTATACAAAAAGCTGCCTGGTAAGCGTCTCCACATCCTGTGGTATCAATAACTTTCTCAACTTTAATAGCAGGTTGAAAATACTTCTTGTTGCGATAGAAAACAGCACTGCCTTCAGCACCAAGCAGAGCTACAACCATTTTTTTATTCTCATTAGAAATCTGTTCGAGTTTTTCCAGATTTTTTTTTTGTGTACTAACAAAGGCGATTTCAATATCCGGAAGAAATTTCGAAAGAATTTGATCATCATCGAAGTGAAGAAAATCAACTACTATTTTATTATTTCTATAAGTCTTCTGTATCAATACCTCAAGTTTCTTATCCGTATAGGGAATTGCTATCACATCATATGTTAAAATATTCATGTAATCGCTTTCCGAAAAATCAAAAGCATTAAACACTCCGTTTTGCCAGTCTCCGGGTTTCGAATACCTTTCTCCGTCTGGTGTATTGTAAAGTTTATTAGATGCGGTTTCCCCATCCTTAATGTAAAGAAGGTTTGTAGTAATCTCATTCTTGTTAAGCAATTCAATGATTTGTTTACCCCCGATATCATCACCAATAAAGCCAGCAACAGCTACTTCTTCAGAACCTATTTTTTTTGCATTAATAGCAAAATTCAGGCTGTTACCTCCCGGTTTACTGATTCCCCGTTCAGGGTAATAATCAACGCATAAAGCTGACAAGGCAATTACTTTCATAAAAACGAGCTATTTCTTTAGGCTTTATTGTCAGAATAAATCGAAATGTTTTGTAATTATGTATCGAAAAAGGTCATTTTACGTACAATTTATGTTGTAATAATAAATAAAAAATGAAAACGCAGCGATTTAATACATTTCTTTTATTGATACTTGTAATTGTTACCTTTTTATTTGGTTGTACCGATAAAAAGGAAGACAACGGCCCGGCAGACAACAACGAAGACAGTGTATATATATTTGTTGATGAGGTAATGAAATACTGGTACCTATGGAATGATAAAGTACCTGATCTTGATATATTCCAGTACAGTACTCCTCAGGACCTGCTTGATGATTTGATGTATAAACCCCTTGATCATTGGAGTTTTATTGATAAACTGGATGCAATACAATCATTATTTGAAGAAGGAGAATATTTTGGTTTTGGCTTCCTGTTAAAATTTGATGCCGATGGAAACCTTCGTGTTCCCCTGGTTTATGAAAACTCTGAAGCTTATGATCTGGGTATTCGACGAGGCAATATCGTCAGTACAATAAATGGAATACCTGCAATATCATTTGATGATTACGAATCATTTTTCGATTATGATCCTGCCACATTCACCTTCGAAATTTATGACAATACAGGAACACTGAAAACAATCACTCTTGATAAATCAACCATTACTCAAAACGCGGTACTTTTTTCTAATATTTATACTATTTCCGGGCATAAAACTGGTTATATTGTATACGATAGCTTTCTTGGATACAGCAAAGAAGAACTTGAAGAAGTAATAACATATTTTCAGGCTAATAACATCACCGAATTAATCCTTGACATAAGATATAACGGTGGTGGCTATGTCAGTTTAGCTCAAGAATTATGTGAAATAATAATGCCGGCTGAAACTGCCGGTGAAATTTTTTATACTTCAATTCATAATGAAATAGTTGGTCCTGAGTTAGATACAACTTTGTATTTTTCAGAAAATGAGTTAAACCTTGATCTAAACAGGGTATTTTTTATTACAACTAGTGCATCTGCCTCTGCCAGTGAATTGGTCATCAATAGCCTGGAACCTTATATGGAAGTTTTTATCATTGGTTCTCCCACTCATGGAAAGCCGGTTGGCATGTATGGATTTGTATTTCAGGATTGGGCTTTGTTCCCGATAACTACTCAACTATTAAACGCTGAAGGCTATGGAGATTATTTCGGTGGATTAATGCCCGATTGCTATGCCGAAGACGGTTTAACCAGCGATTGGGGTGATGAAACAGAGCAAAGTTTAAGTCAGGCTTTTCATTATATTGCTTATGGCGGTTTTGACAATACTCTTACAGTAAATGTAAAATCAATAAGATCAGAACCCTCATTAAAGCAGTATCTTAATAACAGGAGTTTATTAATACTTGAAAAATAGGATACGATTTTTCTCTTCGATAAAATATGAACACTTGAAAATCTTTTTTTACAAGTATTGGAAAACAATAATTTGGTTTTTATTAAGTGCTTTTGTTCTCTTTATTCCGGGTGAAAATATACCAACGAGAAGTATTTTCCAAATTGATCATATTGATAAGGTTATACATTTTGCTATTTTTCTTTTCCTGCAATTCTTAATTTTATTTGATTTCGGTTATACAAAAACATTCATTCCATTGAAAAATCAAATGGTTATTTTTTTTGCAGTAATTGTATATGCAGCTTTGTCAGAATTGATACAGGTTTTCTATATTCCCGAAAGAAATGGTAGCTGGTTTGATTTTATTGCCGATATATTGGGAATGACAACGGGAATACTACTATATACTCTGTTTAAAAAAAGAACTGTAAAACCATTTTAATAAGGGACATCTCTTATTTTATAGGTATTTTGTCTATTCTTCTTTGATGTCTTCCTCCTTCAAAACCAGTAGTCAAAAATACATCCACAATTTCTTCAGCTTTTTTTTCATCCAAAAATCTTGCAGGTAAAGCACAAATATTAGCATCATTGTGTTTTCTGGCCAATTCTGCAATTTTAACATCCCAGCAAATAGCTGATCTTATACCAGCATATTTATTTGCTGTTATACTTATTCCATTTCCACTACCGCACAAAGAAATTCCAACATCATATTCCTTATTTTCAATTGTCTGAGCTAAAGGATGAGCATAATCCGGATAATCAGAACTTTCCTTCGTATAAGAACCAAAATCTTTTAGTTTATGCCCTTTACTTTTTAATACTTCCAAAAGATGTTGTTTCATCTCAAATCCCGCATGATCACTGGCAATTGCAATTTTCATAATTGTATTGGTATAGTCATTGCCCAAATATACAGTTTTTATGTATCATACTGCCTGGTAAATGTTTCATTACTTAGGTATTGATTACACTGCTATTTATTATCCTGATTTTAAATAGTAAACATACGCTGTTAATTCTTTGTTAAATACAGTGGAGAATTCTCAATAAAAATTACTTGATATCTTCAAAACAAAAACTTATTTAATTTTTTACTGAATAATCCAAAAAATAATGTCACTTAAAATTGTTGTATTTTTAACATAGATTAAACAAAGATTGAATTACATTCCATTGAATTTTTTTTCACTTTTATGTTTTTCAACAGATTGTTAAATCATCTTTTAATTATTCATTATTAATTGGTTACAAAAAGAATTATTGTTAATAAGGTATTAATAATTTTTTAATTACAAGATTTGCAAATGCAACAAAGAATTATTTTTAACAAATTCAACACCCTATCATCATCATTATAAATAAAAAATATTTTCAATATTAACAATATATACGATGTTGGAAAAAAATCACAAAAATGATTTGCAGAAATTTGGGTTTCTGAATATTGAAGTGGACAATAAAATTGATCTTAAAAAAGAAATAAATACACTTCGAAAAGATAAAAATGCAATTGTTCTGGCCCATTATTATCAAAAAGGCGAAATTCAGGATCTTGCAGATTTTGTAGGCGACAGTCTTGCCTTAGCAAGAGAAGCGGAATCAACAAGAGCCGATATAATTTTATTTTCAGGTGTCCATTTTATGGCAGAAACTGCTAAAATTCTTAATCCGGAAAAAAAAGTATTATTGCCTGATTTAAAAGCAGGTTGCTCTTTGGCTGATTCATGTGATCCAAATGAATTTAAAAAATATAAAGAAAAATATCCTGATCATACGGTAATTAGTTATGTAAATACAACTGCAGAGATTAAAGCATTGACTGATATTATTTGTACTTCGTCAAATGCCTTAAAAATAATAGAAAGTCTACCGGAAAATGAAAAAATACTTTTTGCACCGGATAAAAACCTAGGAAATTATATTGCCAGTAAAACAAACAGGGAAATGGTGATTTGGGATGGAGCATGTCATGTACATGAACGATTTTCGCTGGAAAGAATTTTAGAAATTAAAAATCAAAATCCGGATGCAAAACTAATAGCTCATCCCGAATGTGAAAGACCAATATTACTGATAGCAGATCATATTGGTTCAACTTACTCATTGCTTAATTTCACAAAAACGGATCATTCGAAAAAATACATAGTTGCAACGGAATCCGGTATACTGCATCAGATGAAAAAATTCAATCCTCAAAAGGAATATATTCCTGCACCACCAAAAGATTCATCCTGTGCGTGCAGTGACTGTAATTTTATGAAATTAAATACCGTTAAAAAGATATATATTGCCTTAAAATACGAAATGCCAGAGCTAATAATTGATGAGGAACTCAGAAAAAAGGCAGAAAAACCAATAAGAAGGATGTTAGAGATTTCTGATAAACTTGGAATATAACAATGAAGAAGAAAATAGCAATTCTTGGTATATTAATTTCTGTTTCTGCAATTTCCTTTTCACAAGAAGAAATTAATCCTAATGGCTATAACATAATATATTATCCTAATGGGAAAAAGCTTAGTGAAGGATATATGAAGAATGGAAAGCCAGACGGTTATTGGAGGACTTATTATACCACAGGTATATTAAAGTCGGAAGGAAACAGAAATAATTTTTTATTGGACAGTATATGGATTTTTTACAATAGCACTGGTGATACTATACAAAAGATAAATTATTTAATGGGAAAAAAGAATGGGTATTATTATGAATACAACACTAACAGAACAAGACCGGAATATATTGGCACTTTAAAAAGCAAGGAGTTGTATGTTAATGATATGAAAGAAGGGGTATCTTATTACTATTATCTGAATGGGAAATTGAAAGAAGAAATTAATTATCTGAAGAATAACAAACATGGAACAGGTATTGAATATAGGCAGGATGGAACGATTATTACTATAAAAAGGTACGATAAAGGTTCACTGATTGAAAGGCAGAGAATAAACAGATACAATGATAAAAATGAAAAAGTTGGTATATGGAAAGAGTTTTATTCCGGAACAAAAGTAAAGAAGGAAATAAATTATAAAGATGGGGTTCTTCATGGGTATTATAAAGAATATAACAATCAGGGAAAATTAATACTCACTTTATACTATCAGGACGGAAAATTGATAGAGGAAACAATGGACGAGGAAAAAAATATTGTAGTAAAAGAAAAATACGATGAATACGGAAATATTTTGGAGCAGGGCCCTTATGTTAATGATATTGCCGTTGGAATTCATAAAACTTACGATAAAGAAGGAAACATCATTAAGTCAAGAATCTATGATGATAACGGAATTCTTCTTTCTGTCGGAATAATAGACAGAGAGGGGAAAAAGGAAGGAGAGTGGATTGATTATTTTCTTTCGGGAAGAACAAAGGCAAAAGGATTGTATAAGAATAATTTAAGAGATGGTAAGTGGTTATTCTACTTTGAAGAAGGACAAATTGAACAGGAAGGAATATATAAAAAAGGAAAAGAAGATGGGATTTGGAAATGGTATTACAAGACAGGGGAAATATGTATAGAAGAAGGATTTTATAATGGAAAAGAAGAAGGATTGTATACGGAATATGATATACCGGGAAATATAATTTCACAGGGAGAATATTTTGACGATGAAAAGGAAGGTGATTGGATAGTTACAATAAATGATTTTGTAGCTAAAGGAAAATATATAACAGGTTTAAGAGATGGCAGATGGAAATATTTTTATGATGATGGGATATTAATGTTCGAAGGTGAATATATACAAGGAAATGCAGAAGGAAAACATAAATATTATTACCCGGACGGATCGATTAAAGAAGAACAGTTTTATAAGAGTGGTATACCTGATAAGCATTGGAAAAAATATGATACAGATGGGAATATTGTTGTAACAATTAGTTATCAGGATGGTAAAGAGTATAGAATAAATGGAGTGAAAATTGATTTTCCGGATGAGGATACTGTAATAATAAAATAGATAATCAGGGAATGGAAGATAACTTTGATATTCGTAAAGTCGGATTGTTTGAAAAAGAACAGGAATACGATTTGGCTGTTCGACCACAAAATTTTCAGGAATTTAAAGGGCAAAAGAGAATTGTGGAAAATCTAAAAATTTTTGTTGAAGCTGCAAAATTACGTGATGAACCACTTGACCATGTTTTGTTATCAGGTCCTCCCGGTTTGGGTAAAACGTCTCTTGCATATATTATCAGAAATGAAGTTGGGAGTAATATTAAAAGCACATCAGGCCCTGTATTGGAAAAGCCTGGTGATCTGGCTGGTCTTTTAACAAGTCTTGAGGATCAGGATATTTTATTTATAGATGAGATCCATAGATTAAATCCTGTTATAGAGGAATTTCTCTATTCTGCAATGGAGGATTATCGGATTGATATAATGATTGATAAGGGACCCAATGCAAGAAGTGTTCAGTTAACCATTAACAAATTTACACTAATAGGCGCCACAACAAGATCAGGGCTTCTTACCAGTCCCCTGAGATCCCGGTTTGGCATTAAGTCTCATTTGGAATACTATGATGTTGATGTGTTAAGTACAATTGCTGCAAGATCAGCAAGAATATTGAATATTACTATTGATAAGGAAGCATGTTTTGAAATTGCAAGAAGATCAAGAGGAACACCACGTATTGTCAATGCCTTGTTAAGAAGAGTAAGAGATTTTGCACAGGTAAAAGGAGATGGAAAAATCGATATGAAAATAACAAAATATGCTTTAAGTGCACTTAATATAGATGAATTAGGACTTGATGAGATTGATAATAAAATACTTACTGTAATTATTGATAAATTTAACGGTGGACCGGTAGGTTTAAATACAATTGGAACTGCTGTTGGTGAAGATGCAGGTACTATTGAGGATGTTTATGAACCGTTTTTAATAAAAGAAGGTTTATTAAAACGTACACCAAGGGGAAGAGAAGCTACAGAATTAGCCTATAAACATCTTGGAAGAACTAACTTTGGAAGTAATCCTTCTCTTTTTGATTAATTTAACCAAACTGAGTAAGAAATCGAACATCGTTTTCAAAGAAATACCTTATGTCGTTTATTTGATATTTCAGCATGGCTATTCGTTCAATACCCATTCCAAAAGCAAAACCGGTATATTTATCACTATCAATATTTGATGCCTCCAAAACATAAGGATCCACCATACCACAACCAAGTATTTCTACAAAGCCGGTATATTTGCATACATTACATCCCGAACCTCCGCATATAGAACATGATATATCAAGTTCAGCAGATGGTTCCGTAAATGGGAAGAATGAAGGTCGCAATCTGATTTGTGTTGACTGACCAAATAATTCTTTGGAAAAATAAAGCAATGTTTGCTTCAAATCTGCAAATGATACATTGGTGTCAATATACAATCCTTCTACCTGATGAAAAATACAATGAGATCTGGCAGAAATTGCTTCATTCCTGAAAACTCTACCGGGAAATATTTTTCTGATAGGAGGTTTACTGTTTTCCATAACCCTAATCTGTACAGATGAAGTATGTGTACGAAGCAAATGATCAGGATCCCTATGAATAAAGAAAGTATCCTGCATATCACGGGCAGGATGTTCTTTTGGAAAATTTAGCCCGGAAAACACATGCCAGTCATCTTCAATTTCAGGACCTTCCGATACCGTAAAACCTATTCTCGAAAATATGTCATAAATTTCTTTTCGAACAATTGAAATAGGATGACGAGATCCTAAATTATATGGTTCAGGAGGTAAAGTATAATCAACTGATTCAACAGATTCTGTACTTGATTTCAAATTGGTTTCAAAGGAATTGTACAAATTTAAAGTGAATTGCTTTAATTCATTGATTTTTTGACCTATTGATCTTTTTTGGTCAGATGGTAATGATTTGAATTCATCAAATAATTGTGTAATCAATCCTTTTTTACTAAGGAATTCCAGTCTGAATTTTTCTAATTGCTGAGAGGAAGTAACTTGATATTCTGAAATTTTCTTCTTGAGATGAGTGATTTTATCTAGCATAAGATTTAATTTTTCCA
>Ga0315543_1000431_pt1 | contig 50848 bp, 51 predicted proteins | sample SalMarSW160210MG_2_FD_203098 | JGI IMG/M metagenome (GOLD analysis project Ga0315543, IMG submission 203098) | Salt marsh sediment microbial communities from the Plum Island Ecosystem LTER, Massachusetts, United States - Salt Marsh Sediment SW1601-210 ...
TCGGAGCTTCAGTCACTTCCTCCCTAACCTGATCCACAGTTAAGTCTTCTATCTCCGCGTCGCAACTTTTTTGCACTGCTTCTATTCCATTCATGCAGTTCTGTTTGGTTTCGTATGCTTCGCTGGCTGCAATTATCTCTCCGTTGGAAGCACTCAAATTAAATCTGTACTTTGAAGCTGCATCTGTGAAAACCTCGTATTTAGGATGCGGCAGCGTCTCTGCTCCAATTGTCTTGTCTTCTATTTTGGAGTCACAATTCTTTTGTACAGATTTTACTCCGTTTATGCAACCTGCTTTTCTTTCGTACGCTTCACTAACAGCTACTATTTTGTTGTTTGCAGCGCGAAGTCTGAATCTAAATTTGCCTGCGGTGTCTTTGTATACTTGATATTTTGCTTTCAAAATATTTCCCCCGTATTAACTATGGGTTGAATGAGTAAAAAAGATTTTCTACAGATTTCCTCAGATACTCTGCATGTTATTGTTTAACTTCAGAGAACCAGTCAGTTGCTAAAACAAGCTTGAGAGAAGAATAAGACAGCCGTGAAACCCGCCTGAACGAAGAATGCACATAACATATAGATGAAGCCGCGGGTTCAAATCCCGCCCTGTCCACCATATAATTTCCTCATTTTATGCCCAAATTGTGCTTATTTTCGCTAGAAATTGGCTATTAATCAATAATCAAGAATGCGTATAACATGGATTTTCCTTCTAGATTTGAAACCTCGTCTTTATATAGCTGTTCTGCGTAAACTTCTAGGGTAACAGATTTGCCTGGATACGGGCGGACACAGAGAGCCCTACTCGAGGTCTTAAGCGATGGTAAACCTTGCTCGCGTAGAGAACTCATCAAAGCAACCGAACTAAGTAACAAGTCAGTCGGCAGTGCACTTCATAGGTTATGGAAGTCTGGTGTGATACTCAGAACCGAGAAGACGACCTACGAGGCGCTGCAAACATTCAAAGGAAGAGCGGGAATAAAGAAAAACACTAGGGCTTACCACCTCTACCTCTACAGGCCTATGCGCACGTCGGCTTTAATCAAAGGCTTGAGGTTTGTCCAGTACTCCAAGAAGCATATGGACAAGCGTAGCTCTCGCGTCAGCAAGGCTGAATTAGTTAGGGAATTTTTGAGAGAGAACTCTGACAGAGCTTTATATTCAACTGAAGTGACTGAAGCACTGAAAGAGAAGAGTGTGAGACAATCAGACATAATGAGTACACTGCGTAGGGCAGAGAAGAAGGGGTTAGTCTATGTCCGTGGCTATAGGACACATGATGGGCAGACGCCCTTCAAGGAAGGCTACATAGTCACTTGGATCGATTCCAGTAAACCGAGGGAACAAGCATTAGAGGAAGCGATTGAGAGAACGAATGTTGCACTGGCTGACAAGGCATCAACCAGTCCTATTATTCAGAGAGTGCATATGATTCATGACGTAGTGATTGAAAGCACGAAGCTCAGAGATTTGACAAGCTTTGAATTCATCCAGAACAAACTCGACTGCACAAAGTACGAGGTCAACGGTGCACTAGAGCGAGCAATGCAGCTCTACCCCGACATCCAAGAAACCAAGCTATTCAACGCTTACCGGTACTTCTATCACGTATCCATGGATGAAGCGGACTTGAAAGCGGCCATAGCGATGAAAGAGAACTACATTCGAATGACCAAAGGCCGAGATAATCGTATAGGCCACAACTGGGAAGCAGTGGTAGGCTGGTTTATAGATAAGCTGACGGCTGGGGCGAATTTTTGGAAGCAGAGCCACAGGAGCAATATGGACCCGCGAAGGATAACGATACATTTGATAAAGCCTATAGGGGGCAGAAGGCACAACGCGGAAGTAGACCGCGTATGGGAGGTAACTCCCGGTCCGCTACTACAACCAACTACCTATGTGCTTGAATGTAAGTGGGGATTAGTCAGGAAAAGGCATATTGACGATTTCTTCAATGTCTTGAGGTGGAGTAAGGAGTTCGGTGTCGATACACCAGATGGCAGGCAGATCAAGCAGGGCATAACAGGCGTATTCGCAGGTAGTTCATTTAATCCAAAGGAGAGTGTGCGGCTAAAAGACGAGACAGTAATCAGTCTACCTAGCTACGCGGCAAGGATGAACATTCAACTGCTGAAAGCGTCAGATTTCAACGAAAAACTGCGGGGAAGAGGCTGTCACAAAAGAATTACTGTTCAAAAAATATGCAGAGTCTCAAAGAATGAAAAAGAAGTTCGTGCAATTTTGGAGAAAATTTGGGAAAATCCGGAGAAAAGCAATGAGATTCTGGCTAAAGTTGCAGACAAGAACAAAGAAGTCTATGAATTCGAGAAGATGCTTGATGGAAAGGAATAATAGAAAGATAGCAGATGGATATCCACAATATCTGGCGATATTTACTTTCTTGGGAAAGTAATCAATTATGTCTGAAAGGGAAGCAATCATTTGGGGAATAGATCCTGGTTCAACTGGAATAAGAGGTTGCCCTTTAGGAGAGATGCACGTTCTAGAAGCTATGATTCATCCTAACAGATACCATGCAGAAAAGTATGGTGCGGTTTACTGGGATCACACTTGGCTAGTAGCAGAAGAGAGAAGAAAGAGAACTCCTATGACTGGATACCTATACATTGGTCAGAATGTTCAGGACGTTCCTCAAAGCAGAAGGGGCACTGTGAGTTTTAGATTGGTTGTGGAAAGAATTCTCACACTGGAAGAGATATTGGCGAACGAAGAAGAGCACATATATATTCCCCCATGGAGAAGGCAATGTCTTCTTGGCAGATGGCCTGACGGTAGCACACATGATCCAAGTCCGACATGGATAAAGACGTCTCACATTTCCATTTTGTCAAGAGGATATAGCCCTCGGGAGATGGGGATGGACGCAGACTTTGTGCGAAGGGGAGTTTATGTTAACGACTTGGATTGGAGATAAATACTATAAGGAACGCTCGTAGTTTTTTCATGCAGCAAAAAATAATAGTGAATAGCCTTTTTAATCTACAATATCTAGCAAAACATCCCCAACGACTTTACACACCAGGACTTTCTTGTTCTCTGGAGAAAACGGGTTTATAACATATCTGCCTCTTTAATTGAATCTTTATTGAAACCTATTTACTTGTTTTAATTAATGGATCTAAGGATAACTTTATACTAAGAAATCTCATCAAGAAAGAATGAGGCTTTGTTCAATGAAGGACCATTGGCTTAACGATTTAGAAAAACGTATTGAACATCTAGAATATCGAGTTAGCCTATTAGCGGAAATCGCTGATTTTGAAAGACGCCCATTCATCTACGCAGCTTTAGAAGCGGATTTAACTAAATCCCAAGTTAAAGCAATCTATGATCTTATGGATGAAGTGTTTCAAACCATCAGGGCTGGAAAACCAATGAACCATCACGAATTTGAAAAGAGAATTTATGAAATCGTTCCATCCCGCTTTGGAGACTACCATTTTGCTGAAGATATTGTTTCTACGTTAAATGCCGAAGGGAGATGGATAGAAGTTTATAAACATATGAAAAAAGATGGGATGAACATTTAGGAATAAAATATCACAGGTGACTACTAACATAGTAAAATTTGGAAACAATAGAAATGTCTATTAACTTTCAAAATATCCGACCATGGAACGGCTCACAGAGAGAGGCATTCGAGGAACTCTGTTGCCAGCTTGCTGGATACGAGCGTGCACCACAAGGTTCCAATTTCATCCGCAAGGCTCCTCCAGATGCTGGAGTGGAGTGTTTCTGGCAATTACCTAATGGTGATGAATGGGGATGGCAAGCCAAATTCTTCCTTTCCCCACCTAATGCAAGTCAATGGAATCAAATAAATGACTCAATAAAGAAGGCACTTGAAAAACACCCTCGTCTAACTTCATATACGGTCTGCATTCCTATTGACCGACAAGATCCTCGCACAGGTCAAGATTGGTTTATGGATAAGTGGAAGAATCATGTAGAGACCTGGAAAAGATGGGCACAAGAAAAGAGCATGTCAGTCGAATTTAATTATTGGGGCGCGCATGAAATTTGGCAACGTCTCAGTCGTGAGGAACATCGTGGCAGACACTTCTTCTGGTTTAATAAGGAATTGTTTACGCAGCAATGGTTTGAAGATCGTATTGAAGAAGCGGTTGCAAACGTTGGCCCACGTTATACACCTGAATTAAATGTTGAACTCCCAATCGCCCGTTTGTTTGATGGGTTGGGACGTACTTCAGCTTTCTACACTCGGGTGAAAGTTCTGCATGGAAAAATAAAGAGAACATACACTAATGCTCTGTCAAATAGAGCTGAAGGGTTAGCTAAAGATGAATTTGATAATCTCCGAGGAAGCATGAATCCGCTTTTATCGTGTATAAAAGATATTGAAAAATCGGAAGTAAATCCCGTTGGTTGGGATTCTGTAGTTGAATTAGCTTCTAAATCTATAAAGTTCGCAAGGGATTGTATAAAAAAGTTAGAAGAGAAAAAAACCGCTTCCCGCAAAGAACGAAAGCCTTACAATTCTATTAATGATTTTGGATATGAACGCCATAATTTGTATGAACTACTTAGGGAGCTCAGGGATCTCCAAGATTTTGCCAAAAGTAGCGAAGGGTGTTTATCTAATGTGCCAGCTCTTTTGTTATTGGGTGACGCGGGTACTGGAAAAACACACCTCTTTTGTGATGTTGCCAAGCAAAGAGTCGGTTCTGGACTCTCAACCTTATTATTATTAGGTGGGCAGTTTAACAAGGGGGAACCTTGGTCCCAAATTATTCATCTATTAGGCCTATCGTGCACTAAAGAAGAATTTTTAGGAGCGCTTGAAGCATCGGCTCAAGCACAAGGATCAAAAGCCCTCATTTTTGTAGATGCATTGAATGAAGGTGAAGGGAAATATTTTTGGAGTAAGTACCTTGCCGGAATGCTGACAATTTTATCTCGTTATACATGGATTGGTATTGCAATTAGTGTGAGAACCTCCTACGAAGAGGTAATTATTCCGAAGGGGCTGGTCCCAAATAGATTAATTCGTAAGATACATTTCGGCTTCGCCGAACATGAATATGAAGCTGCTCGGACATTTTTTGACTATTTTGGTATTGAACGTCCACCCATACCTCTTCTAGTTCCAGAATTCCAGAATCCTTTGTTCTTAAAACTGTTCTGTCAAGGGTTGACAAATCGCGGATTAACTAGGGTTCCTACAGGTCTTCGAGGAATTACCGCAGTTTTCAATTTCTTTATTTATTCCATAAATGAAAAATTATCCAAGCCAGATTGCCTAGATTTTGATTCCAAATCTCAAGTTATTCAAAAGGCAGTGGAAGAACTTGCTAAAATGATGGCGGATAAAGGCAGTACATGGTTGTCAAGGGATGAAGCTCAAACTGCTGTGAATAGCTTTTTGCCTCGTGAGGGCTATGAAAATTCACTTTTTAGATCATTGATCTCTGAAGGGATTCTTGCTGAAGATAGATTTCGAATTGAGAATGATAAATGGTGCGACGGCGTTCATTTCTCATATGAGCGATTTGCAGATCACATGATTGTAGAGTACCTTCTCAATAAGCACCTCGATCCTGAGAACCCTTCACGCTCCTTTCTACCGCATCAACCGCTTGCCTCTTTCATTAAAGATGAAGTGTCATGTTGGAGGAATCGTGGTATTATAGAAGCATTTTCCATTCAACTCCCAGAACGTATTAGAAAGGAATTGGCAGAAGTTGCTCCTAATTGCGCGGATTATCGACCGGTTCGAGAAGGATTTATCGAGAGTTTAATCTGGAGAAATCCGAAAACCATTACTGACGTAACTCTAAATTACATAAATAAACATGTCATCCGACACAAAGATTCCAATGAGCAGTTCTTAAATGCTTTATTAACTGTTGCTTCAAATACCAATCATCCTTACAACGCTGATTTTCTTCACAAACATCTAATGAAATTTGAACTCATGGAACGAGATGCATGGTGGTCCATATTCCTTCATTATCAATATGGAGAGCATGGAGCTGTTGATCGTCTTGTTGATTGGGCCGGGTCTTCCGAGGATAAGAGTAACATCAACGATGACTCGATACGACTTTGTGGAATCGCAGTAGCTTGGTTCCTTACGACATCCAATCGCTATCTACGGGATAGAGCCACAAAAGCATTAGTTTCTCTTTTAAGAAATCGAATACATGTTTTGAGTCAAATTATCCGAATATTCTTGGATGTTAACGATCTTTATGTTCTTGAACGTCTATTTGCAGTTGCTTACGGTTGTGCCATGCATAGTACGGATAAGGAAGCCCTTGGTGGGCTTGCAAAAAAGGTCTATAAATGGATATTCAAGGATGGAAAGCCACTGCCACATGTACTACTTCGTGACTACGCAAGAGGAGTTGTTGAATTAGCTTTACACCATGGGCTAGAATTGAACATTGACACGAGAAAAATTAGACCACCCTATAAAAGTGAGTTGCCCTCATTCGAAATACCCACAGAGAAAGAGTTGAAGAAATATGGCGAGTGGCAAGAAGGTATGCCCGATGAAGAATGGGCGCGGGTACATTTATACGAATCTGTGATGGGTTCCGAAGATTTCGCACGGTATATTATAGGAACCAATTCTGTATTCTTTGAATGGACATCACGCCGTTTGGATGAACCAAGAAAGCCATCTCGAAAGGAGACATACGAAACCTTTATTCAATCCCTTACAAAAAAGCAGAAACAGGCTTGGTCTCGTTATCACACCATAAGAACTAATGTCGATTTCTATCGAAGATTGGATCCGCCGCAAAGAATGGAGATTTTTAAACGTGAACTTCCAGAGGAAGAGCTTGGAAATGCGGTTACCAGCTCAGAGCAAACTCTTCGGAAAACACTGGGTAAGAAAAAACTTATGATATTTGAGGAGTGTGTTGTACCTTATCTCAACGATCCCCACAAAGATGAATACCGATTTGATTTATCTATCGCTCAGCGTTGGATATTCCAAAAAGTTCTGGATTTAGGTTGGACTGTAGAGCGTTTTGGCAGATTTGATAGGAATCTGATTAGAGACTTCAATTATGGAAGAAGTGCACATAAACCTGAAAGAATAGGAAAGAAATATCAGTGGATCGCATATCACGAATTCCTCGCACGAATATCTGACAACTTTGAATTCAGAGAAGATCGGTGGTCTGATCGAACTGGCAAATATGAGGGACCATTCCAAATGTTTGTCCGAAACATTGATCCTTCCTTCTTGTTAAGGAAAACAGAGCATGAAACTTGGCAACCGCATACAAACACTTGGTGGTTTCCATCTTCATACAAGGCTTGGGATTCCGAACCAGATGATCTTGCATGGTTAAAGAGTTCTGAAGACCTTCCCAACATAAAACCTCTCATAGACGTAATAAATCCAGACGATGGCTCAAAATGGTTGGCTTTGCAAGCATTTTATCGATGGGAACAACCAACTCCTCCAGAAGAAGAACGCTTTAAAATTCCAAGGCGAGACATACGGTATATGTTAAAGAGCTACATTGTAAAAAAGTCCGATATAGACGAGTTATACGATTGGGCTAAGAAGCAGGACCTCTTCAATGATAAGATGCCCGAATCTCGAACATTACATAGAGTCTTTTTAGGAGAATTTTTCCGTTCCCCTGCATATGAATACCACTGCTCCTCATATTACGGCTACGAAGGGTGGACTGGGGGACATGATCTCCCCATTCCTAAGGAAGTTTTAGTTACGACTGAACAGTACGTCTGGGAATACGGAAACTATGATTGTTCAATTGACGAAAACATACACATATACCTGCCCGCCAAATGGCTTACCGAATTTTTGAGCTTACGTTGGAACGGATTTGAGGGACAATTCTTTGATAATGAGAACAACTTGATTGCATTTGATCCTTCGGTAAGGATGGTTGGACCCGGAGCATTACTATTACATCGGGATGCCTTAAGAGTTTTGAATGAGAACGGTTATGACATCATATGGGTAATTACTGGCGAAAAAAGCATCATTGGCGGTCGAATGACGCCAGATGAATGGAAAGGTCGATTAGAAATCAGTGGAGTATATAGAATGCGAGGAAACAAAATTGAAGGGTCAACCAATGGGAGGTTCCTTTCAAGAGTTTCAGAAAAGAAAAAAAATTCGGATGATTAAAAGCCGTGATAACCGTATAGGCCCCAACTGGGAAGCAGTTGTAGGCTGGCGGGTGTTCGATTTTTTCGTGTCTTCTCCTTAAAAAGCGGTAATGCTTCTTCCGAATAAAAGAACCTAATTGGGAAGATTGACTCTACAGGCTTTGCGATCAAGTTGCTCATCTTTGGATATTAGGAAGTCAACACGTCCCTAGAACAAGAATACTACAAACAATTATCAACGTACCCATTAATGCTGGATGGAAAACTGATAAGATTTAGAAATTGTTTGTCTTCATCTGGATCTGGTTGTGACTCTAGGAGTTATCGAGGCTCTTTTTGTATCGAACATCGTAAGACTTATTTTTAATGTTACCTTATCTTCTGGTTGCATGGTGTTGTGTTTGATAGATCCCATTAATCTCTTTAATAGCTTGGATAAGAGCAAATCATCAATCAAGAACCTTAGAACGGCGCAACATGAAGTTTTAACAAAATATTCTTCCGAATTGCTGGAGAAGCAGCGTGTCGGTATAAAACTGCCAACAGGTTCAGGTAAGAGCTTAATTGCGATTTTGATTCTTGAATCTTGGCGAAGATCAGGAAAAGTGGTAGGAATCCTAACGGCAAACAAGGGGCTAGCAGAGGATATCAAAAGAAGGTGCGACGAAATCGGAATCCCCAGCGCAACAATCTTTGGCTCTCAAGGCACCTCAAAATATAGAATAGCAAGAACTCGCAACCTCAGGAACTACAAACTAAAAAAAATAATTGGAATATTTAACTATCATTCATTTTTGTATGGAACTGAATATAGGCAAGAAATTTATCCACCCGATATTCTAGTTATTGACGATGCAAGCGACTTTGAGACTGTACGCAATAACTTTTTCACTATCCGGATCCAAAGGACTGAGCATGAAAAGGTTTACAATGATGCAATTGATGTGCTCTTGCCCCATTCTCACATATACCCTAACATACAAGATTTCGCAAGTCGTACAGGAAGACAAACAGACGTTGAACTTGTCTTCTTTACTCACGCTTCCTCTGTTTGGTCAGTTGTTAGAAAACATTTACCTGAACTTATGAAGGATCCCAACTTCAAATACTCCTATAACCGAAACCGAGATTATCGTTCTACGCTTCTCATTTTCGTGTCAGAAGACGAGATCGAATTTCGGCCACTCTTAATTCCTGAGAAATCTTTGAAAATGGGTTCTATAGAGCAAATAATATTTACGAGTGCAACACTTCCTGAAGAGGAACTTCTTCACAAGATATTTGGAATAAGAGAACAGATTTTAATAATCGATGAAAATTCGCTGTCGAAAAAAGCGCGGGATCAAATTGCTACCATGGGTAAGCGGCTTATCTTCCCATTGTATGGAGCGGATTTAAAAGATGGTGCCGGCAAAGAAACGATTCTGAATCTGGTAAAGCTGCATAACAAATTACTTGTTCTCGCCAACTCCAACTATGAAGCATATACGATTCGGAAGTACCTAGAATCTAAAGATGTTCCGACTCTTATCTACAAAAACTCTGAAGATTGCAATCATTTTGCTTACAACATGAGATCTGGTGTCTTAGTTTGTGCTAATAGATATTTCGGATTAGATTTTCCAGGGGAAACATGTCAAGTGGCGGTCATAGCTAGACTGCCCGCAATCTGGGATAACGTTGATGCTTTTCAGTTTGCTGTCTTAGGTAACTCGTTTTATATGGAACAGAGAATCGGTAACAGACTCACACAATCTCTTGGGAGATGCAATCGACTTGTTAAAGATGAGGCGTTGTATTACGTTCTTGACTCGAGGTTATTATCTAGATTAACGGGTGAAGAACAATATCTACGATACTTACCTCGCAATATGTATGCCGAATTTGTAACTGGTTATTATCTATCTGAAGGCGGATTAATTGCTCCTGCGATTGAATATGGGAGAAGCTCTTTCTTTGGAAAAAGGGACCCCGAATATGAGAAATATCTGCAAGAAGAGATAGAGAACTGGGACCTTCAAAAAATCAACATGCCTGTCTCGAAATATGATCTAGAAATCGAAGCTTGGGAGAAGTCATTAACTTCAGGATACGAAGCTGCTGGACAGCTTTTTGATTTCGTTGGTAATTATTTCAAGGATAACATTTCAGATACAACTGAGAACCTCACCTCCTTGGCTGCATTTAACTTTTATTTGTCCGCAATGAATTTCCATAATGCTTATGAACAGTACAAGAACCCAATCGATAAAAAACACTGTCAAGACGAGCTTAAGGAAGCCATAAAAACCGGAGGCAATCGCAGCTGGTTCAATCGCCTTCGAGCTATTTTCAACAGCCTTGTCGAAGATGCGACTAAGAAGCTTCCTTTAGACATGATTCGGCTGGACTCGAGACGAATAAAAGAACAAATAGTTCTGGAATATGATGACTTCATAAATCGCAATACGTCCAAGAATAGGAATTGGAAAGATGTTTTCGATCAAAACACTAAGTATATTGCTCAGGGTACACATGGGCAAATGTTAATGGGTTTACAGCAAGTTTTCGAATTGATTGGGTACAGAGTGAGAAGAGGAGACAATGCAAAAGGGGAACCTGATTTGTTGGTTCGTTCCCCCTCTTTCGTCCAGAAGCATCAACTTTCTGTTGAAGCCAAGACAAGAGAAAAAGGCGAAGAAACCCTCACGGATGATGTTCGAGAAACTTTGGGAGATGCTGGGGTCATTGAGAGGAAAGCTAGTGACTATCAGACCTATCCCGTATTGATTACCCAAAAAGAAGAAATCGTTCCAAAAGCGCTGGAGATTGCCAAACAGAAAGTAAGAATTTTTAGGACATCATTATTTCTAATCCTCATAAATGAGATCCGTAAAAGAATTGAACGTTGGGAGAGCTGTTCTTCCTCAGAAAGAACATCATTGATCGATAACGCAATATCACCTTATGAATTAGACGGACTCTTAAGACAATCAGAGCAACCTTTAGTTCATGATGACGAACTACGAAAGGTTCTTTCATGATGCTATTCGCACGCTTGCGATTCGCATAACGCGGATTTCTTCCAAAACTGCTTCGGCTACATTCACGCCTCTGTAAGCAGATGCCCCGACGCCTTTTCAGAGAAACTTCTAGCTACAAATGGGGGGTTTATCGCTCAGCTTGGTATATGGGAAAAGATATTCACATTTTTCTATGAACTTCAACCACGGAGCAGGAATTTCATAAGGTGTATCGTTAAGATCAACCAAAGCGATGTTTACCTCACCTCGGCCTTTTTTATCTATGTGATGAGATTTCACCCACGCTAGGAGGTTCCGGTCAGTCAATGATGATCCGATTATTAACAAACCATCTGCTTTTTTGAATGCGTCATCAGCCTTGTCCTTTCCTGAAGATAATTTTTCACCTAAAGTGATTTCAATTTTTTTGAACTAACGTTCACTTTGTTGTCATAATAGCGGATAATTTTATTCTTGTTCTTTCTTAGAATACTTTTGGACGAAGTGAGCCTACGCAGTTCTCTCTCTATTGACCTAGACCAGTTCGTTGTCACAACTTTTGCATCTCTATCCATGATCCAATGGGCTATAACTTGACCCCCGCCAAATATGGGAGCAAAGAAGTATGCTGAAAAGTATAGGTATATCCACTTAATTCGATCTATTTTCTCTTTCCTATTTCTAATTCGTATGGCTTTACGAAAAAGGCCAGTAGTCGGAATAGGGTCGTCACCCCCCGCACCGAAAATAATGACGAGTTTGTCCAAATCAATACGGTCGAGAAAGAACTTTTCATGCGCACGCTGACATGTATCGAAAGTATCTACAGTAATTTGCTTATGAAGTTGAAAATATTATTTCTCTTTCTTTTTTTGGAACTGTAGATCGGTCGCTATATTTTTATTCCGCTTGTTCAGCTTCTTCTCTCCAAATTTTTAGGATATCCTTTCTCCAATGAGGACGCCCTTTTCTCAATCTTCTCCGATCGAGAACTTTTTGTGCAACTGCTGCAACTTCTTGGGCATCGGTAGCGTTCCATTTCCCAAAGCGAATCAACCATGCTTTCACATCTGCTGGATTAAAGGATTCGCCAGCATCCCTTAGGATAGTAAATGTCTGAACAGCAGCCTCTTTATCGAGAGGGTGGGTAATACCCGTTGACACGTTTACAGTTGCAGTTAAACTCTTGAGAGCTTGGACAACAACCTTATTGTCAATCAACCTGGGCTCTTCCACACGTTGTTGAGTTTCGAGATCTACCGCATTACGAGTCCTTATCCACGGTTCAATGTTTTTCATAATCCAAGGCAGTATAAGTATTGCAGACAAGTTTTGTATGGAGTCCAATTTATCGAGAAAACTGCGTGTTGGATAAAAGCCAAGCAATGGTGAATTCTTGCCATCATAGATAAAATTTCTCTCGGTTACTAAGATTATATTTTTGTTTTTTAACCTGAGTGTACCTGTTTTCTTGAGTACCTTGATAGCCTCGTCACCAAGAACACCCGAAATCACTCCGCCTAAATTTCCATATACATTGACAGCTAGGAAACAATTGCTTTCAGAACGTTTTAAAAGCCATTGAAATGCCTTCAGGGCAGCAGTGTCATCAGGTCCTTCTGAATTTACAAAGAATGCCTCTCTACTTGACATACTTTGATATTTGCTAAAAAGACTATTTAAGATTGCACAAAATGTTTACTAATTCAAAAGATACATTTAGCCTTCCTTTCTCATTTTTTGATCAGTCCAAGTTCTTTTCTTCTCTTAATAATAATCAAGAAAACAAAATTAGCGAAGTTATATATTTAAAACAAAACGCTGATTAAATGGTGTAGTCCTTGGCTTTCGAAAATCTTGAAAAAATTCCGACTCAGGATTATTCAGTTTCTGAAGAGACCTTGCCTGTTTATAGGATCAAAGTTCGCCCAGAGGTCACTCCCATTGACATGAACGTTCAATTTATCATCAAGGAAGGTTGGAATCAAACAGATAGATTAAGATTCCATACTGGGATGAAGATCCCAATTGAAGGGAAACATCCATTAACAAAAATAATAGAACATATGAAGCCTCATATCCTCCTCCGCCGTTACGATATAGAAGAAGATTCCTTTATTGCGATCTCAATTTTCGTAGATGGGGAGATTTTCATTCTTTCTAATGATAAGAAATTTGCAAAAAAGTATCTTTCTGGTCTTTTTCTAAACTTTCCACCCGCTTTTTACACAACTGACCAGTTAGAATTTAGCGAAGAAGGATGGGTCGTCGATGGGAATCTGTGTGCTATGTTTATCGGAATGCTTATGGGTGCAATAGGATGGGATCCGCTACTTCAAATCCCTCCTGCAATCCACCAATCTTTGGATGAAGCAGGAAAAGCGCTCTCCATCGCAAACTATCGTTCATGTGTGGTTATGTGCCGACGGACCATTGAAGCTCTTCTTAAGTTTGCCTTTCCGCGCTTACTTGGTACTGAAGCAAAAGACACACGAGGACGAACATTGTCGATGTATTCAATGATTGAACGATTTAAAGGACTGCAACCTCTAAGAATTCCTATTCATCTACTTCATCTATTGGATTCTATAAGATTAATTGGAAATGTACCCGGTGCACATGCTGTGGAAATCAAAGGTTATCAATTCTCAAAGTCAGACGCCGAATATGCACTTGCCACCGTTCATTACTTCCTTGAACAATATTTTTCAAAGATTGATAAAGAAGTTACAAAGTATTATACATTAACAATTGACCTAAATGACGAAAAAAATGATGAATAGCCATCTTACAACAACTATTCATAAAAGATGTTTTGACATTCGAGCTAAATTACAGTCAAAAGGAATGCTACATTAAAGTGCTATACTTTATACCAAAAGCCGCGCAGACTTGCTTGAATTTTTTCATATTCTCTTCTTTGTTCAATTTACTTCGGTACATATTTTTGACAGATTCTAGATACGTTTCAAGGTCATCGGGATTTGTGGTTGAGAACACCTGATCTATAATTTCATTAGGACTCATTTCCTCATAAGATGGATCTAGTGTTGAAAAAGTTCTTCTCCAAGAAATATCTGCAAATTCCATTGAACGCTGGAAGTTCTTCATCTTTAGTATTGCGTTGACACTAACGTTTGATCCCTCTTTTCTAGCCTCACAATAGGCATACCATCTATCTCTCAGAGCTTTGATTCTGTCAGCCGTGAGCCTATTTGATAATAAACGTTTCAAATCGGCTTGATCATGGCAATTCGGACACAAGGGTGCCAGGTTGTCAGGGTCATTATTTGATCGATCTCCATCTAAATGATGTATTTGAAAGAACGGTGTTTGGCATACACAACACCTGTTATTTGCTTTTGCCATTATCTCGATACGTAGTTTTTCTGGAATTGGTATTCTTTTTGGAACAGTCATCGCTCATACACCACCATCAAAATCTTAATGTAATATGTTCTTCAAAAAATAAAAGAACCCTACGATTTCCCTTTCACCCTTCCTTTTAGTCAGCACACTCATTCTTCTCTTCCCTCTTATGGGAAAAATTAACTCCTTAGGCAGCAAAGGCATGCGCCAAAGTTGTTGTTTTCTTCCAATGCCTCTTAAAGTCATTCGCTGTTAGCTAGCAGATAAAGTCTTTCCGCCAGTCTGGAAGTTGCTGCTAGTATGAACACCGCAATCTTATCTATAGAGGCTTCAGCCTGAATCTTCTTTTCTTGCATGATGTCTTCAACTCCTATGACCCTCGTATCCACACCAATTGTTTCGAGAAACGCAATTATTGTTGGCAAATCCGCGTGGATGTATTTATCGAGCAAGTTCCTAGGATTGGGAATAATGGCCTTCATTTTATCATCGATCACGAAAAGCTTTTCCAACTCATTCTTATTTATGATGCCTTCATCTTCACTTTGTTGTATCAATTGCCACAACCTAAGATGTGTTAAGGTCTTAATCTCTTCCCAGACTTGTTTTATGTGCTCTTTAGCTCTCTTCTCAGCTAACTTCTCTCTAAGCCCGGCTTCGATAGCTGTTCTGCAGAGTAAGATAGTAGCAATGGGTATATTTGCTCTGTAACACATGCTTGCAAAAGTCAAATATTTAAAAATGAGCTTATCCATCATCAATTTTTCAAGCTTTATACTTCCGATTCTGTCTCTATGCCTCCTATATATGTTTCCAATATTTACGGTCACAAGATTATTTATTACATGTTGATCGTGAAGTATCGAATAGTTATTTCTTAACATCTTGTCTATCCAAGCAATATCGCTGTCTTTAGCATCAATCCCGTAGTGGAAACGAACTATTTTCTTTATTCTTTCCCTTCTCGAAGATGAAAGAGGTGGTACGACGTTTTTTTCTATTTTCCCATGTATTTTATCCACCATTACAGACGCCAACGACAAGTAGTTAGTGTAAGAAAAAATATTAACTTAGCTCAATCTTTTTGACTATCTTTCCGAGTTTAGGGAAATAAGAAACAAGACGATGAATCAGTTAGATTTGAGGATTTACCTCCACCTAGAACGGGGTATTCTGCCTTGGTATGCAAGTATTATTCGCAGAATATCGTCATGGTGTCTCCAAGCCTCATTTTTATCTTTGAACTTAGGAAACGAATATTTGCTAATCACTTATAGCTAATAAATCCATTCTCTAACACAGGGATGTCCAAAAACTGGTTTGCTAATTTGCCAAAATACCAAGTCTTTTTACGTTCTGATATGAAGGTTAATTGTTTGGAGTGCTTTCGGTCTTGAAAATTATGCATTATTGAGGACAATCGACCTATTGAACCGTATCTAATAGCCCACTTCCTATTTGTTAATATGCCGTGTTCATGTCCTCTATGTGACCATGATCCTAACCATTTGCCATCGGTCTTCCTAGGATAATTGGAAAATAAATCCTTGCTTCGATTTACCTCTTCAAGAACCCTATTATCAGTTTTTCTATTCAACATATTAAGGACCCGTTTTTGTCCTTTGATATGCTCTCTTCGTTTCATGACTCCTTATTGTGGACCTACTGGCCCTAATACATTTTGCTCAATAAACTGACTTTTCGTGTATTTATTTCCATAATACGAGATGAAACTAACCGACAACCTGCGGTTTTCCGTTAACGGCTTTCCCTAATCTAGTCAGCCAGCTTATTCTTCTGTTACCTTTTCTCGAAATGAATTACTTAACAATTTAAACTTCAAATTGAAAGAATAAATAGTGACGACGTGAATCTACAAACGATAAGAGAATTTTTGAAGCCTAATTCCATAAAGGTTTTGATTTTTGCAGTTTTATTGATAGACGGGGTTCTTGGTTTTTGGCTTTGTTTAGTGCGTACGAGCTTAGGAGGACCCGATAGACTCGACTACCCTGTTTTCGCTGGATTTCCCATCTGTCTTGTTACTTCAATTCCATATTTGCCGCTAATAGCATGGGACAATCTGGTTCCCAATGGGCTAGTTATAGCTGAAGGAATTTCGTACGTTCCTATACTCACAGTAATCCCCACTCTCTATTCATATTTTCTCTCCTGCATTATCAGCTATGTATGGAACAAGATTAATCGCCAGAGTTAACCTTTTTGTGAGACCTTCTTTTGATTACGACAATAATGGCTGAGATAGTAATTATAGAAACCGCTAGAATTATTAACCAAAGAGTATTTCCCTCCCACCCCCCAACATCCGTTTGCCCAAATTTGCCTCCTTGCGAGAGAGATAATGTGTCTTCTATTTTGCTTTTCCAATTAATGACTTCCTCTTTTCTAATCTCCGAAACTAGATTTCCTTGTCTCAAGCTGGTTATTATTAAAGTGTAATCTTCAGTAGCATTTGTAGCGTATTGTGCATCTACAACGTAACGGAAATCTGTGACACTAGAAGGCAACATAATTACTGATGTTGTATTAAAGTCAACGTATTTTGCGTTTTGTATCTGGATCTCAACTTCACCTGAGGAGTAATCCATTCCCACATGACGCCCCTCAGAATCATAGACATGGAGGTACAACTTATGCTGAGTTTCTTGGAGAGTCAGCATCGTTCCATCCAAGATTTGAGACCTTGTTCGAATTCCGTTAGGGCCTTGGAAAAAAGAGGCAAGCTCTTTCTTGAGATCTTCCCACGATTCGAAATATATGCTTCCCTCATTTGGTGGTGCCGGATCATAAATTAGCACTTTGTTATCGTCGTATCCAACTAATACTCGCCAGTGAGTCACTCGACTCGTTAGCCCCGTCGTATTTATTGCAATTACGGGTCTGTTTTGGTTTATTTCCGATTTTACCTCTTCAAAAGATAGCCCTGACCATTCAGGATCAACATCGACTTTGCCTAAACGTTCCATGGTTGCTTGCCATCTACCAGGCCATAATAATAGTTCAGTAGTTCGAATTCCTGTCCAATAATATGACTCGTCTCCAGTCTCACGAGCTAAGTCTAGCTGAGAGGGAAAGGTTCCCGAAACTCCATAAAAATCTAGAACCATTAGACTGGAAGCTGCCCAACAAGATTTGTCAGTTTCTTGAGGAATAAGTTGGATCCCTTCTATTTTAACTTGGGTTGTGCTTTCTGAAGGACTCGAAGGAGGTTCGGACGTAGACTCAGGTGTAGGTTCAGGTGTTTGTGTGGACGTAGGTTCTTCAGGTGTAGGCGTAGGTTCAGGTTCTGGTGTAGATGTAGGCTCTATAGCACTTCCACGTGCGCCCAGTTTGAAAGCGAATATTCTCTTCTGGATGTCAGTCAAAATCAGTTTGTTCCCTGAGAAAATTGCATTTTCGGTAGTGAGAGATTCCATCTTCCTCTCAAAAACAATCCCTCCTGATTTTTCATTAAGAATTAGCAGTTCAGAATTCCTTGTACCTACAACTAATCTACCGCCATCTGGTAGAAGAGAAACCTCTTCTGATGAAATGTAGCGAAATGCAAATATGAATGGTGGAGTGTGAATACTCTCGTGAATTCTCTTAAACCATGAAACTAATCCATCCTGTTCATTAAAAGCAAATAATATTCCATTAGTAGAAAGAGCGAATATGCTCCCCCTTCCAATGGCGGGTGATGAGTAGCCAGACCCTCCAATAGTAAATTGCCAAACAAATCTGCCATCATTTTCTGTAATTGCATACAATACGCCTCCAGCGCAGAAGAAAACCATATCAGATGAAAACACAGGAGGACTAGTGACACTTCTAAATCTGTCTGAAAACCTGAATTCCCAAATCAATGCTCCGGTAGAAACATCTATAGCGAAAATCTTTCGTTCACATCCAACAATAATCTTATTTTTGCCTAGAGTAGGACTTGTAGTAATTTCTTCTTTTAGATCGAGTTTCCACAATAAATTCCCATTTGATGAATCTACAGAATAGATCCAGGAGGATCCTGAAACAAAAAAGACTCTACCTTGTTCAATTAGAATCTGCTTATGTATGGAATAGGCTTTCTCCCAAACTAAATCACCGTTTTTAGGGTTTATAGCAAAAAGCTTGTTAGATGAGGATACAAAGAGTATGCCTTCTACATACTCAGGTTTCCCCAGGTTAGTGCCTAAATCTGTATTCGACCAGATAATGTTCCCATTTTCTACGTTCAGGGCATGTAAACCAGAACTCGAGGAAGTATATACGACGTTTCCATATGATGTTAGATAATATGCTTGAACATTATTGTTGAACCAAACCAATTCCCAATACTCTCGTTCTGGTTCCAAAGGTTGTTCTGAAGGCAAATCTTCAACAAGCAACCATCTTACAGTATTGTCAAGCAACTTAGAATTATCAGCTAATGCAAAAAGATTTAAATCATAATAATACTCTCCTTGGCTAAGCACATCACTTGTTGCATGAAGACAACCAGTGATGCTTACAACTCTCCCAACACCTTCATAGGCAGCAATAAAAGAAGCGCTTCCCATAGTGAACGCCAATTGCGTAGCTGCCCCTTCAACATTATTATAAAGTTGATTTCCAAAATATCCCTTTAATCTCGTTATGCCATTAAAAATTGGATGACTAACCCAGTAGTTTTCGTTGGCAGAAGGATATCCGTAAGGTCCATCCCTGTCAACTATTATCCCAAATCTAGATAATAAAACATTCAAATTTGGATGGTCCCTTCGTGGTTGTTCAATTAAAAGCCCTTTTCCATTTTGTATGTGTGATTCAAGTGCTTGGATAGCTTCTGCACCAAATTCCTCAGTAAATCTGTCTTCATCAATGCCAGCATAGTTGATGTAGAATACCACTATGACTTCAAAACCTTGCAGTTTGTCAGCAGTATAAGGTTTTTGTATTAACGTAGAATCCCAATTATTTCCAATATATTGAATGGCATCAGAAAATCGTTCAATATCATCCACTATGATCCCGACTGTCTTCCCAGAAACCATAGGGTCACCTCTTACCACAAGGGTCACTCGGTAGCGGGCGTTAAAGATGTTAGTCCCTTCAACTTTAAGGGTATGCTCCCCGCTTAAATGGACACGGAAATCTGTTGATTCACTTTCTGTATCACTAAAATCAATTCTGATCCCACCAATACGGTTTCCTTCTTTGTCGTAAATTGAAACAAAAAAGTCTGCTAAATTAGATAAAGGAGTTGCAGAGACCTCGACAATTTGACCTGCTTGAGCCTCGAAACTATAATAATTACTTTCGTGAAATTCCACGGTGCCTTCATATTGGGTCTCAAATATTTGTTCTTCTTGAAGGCTCAAATTTGAAACTACCGATATTGGCTGTCCATAACCTATGAAAAGCTGCGAGATACTAACAAATGAGAATACTACGATCATGAGGATTATCGAAAGTTTGTATTTGCACCTAATTGCACCCCCTTTTCTTGTGCGCGCAACTATAGCCCTTAAAGCCATAACGGTTATACCAATTTTCAGGACTATCAAGCCCCATCAAGATTCCTGAACCACTGTATATCTTTATAACTGATAATAAGTTCTTCCTTATGCTGTATACTAAGTAAATCTCATAGGAAAAGATCACTATGAAAGAGATAGACTATAAAATTTTACGGTATCTTCATGAGCAAGACTGGCCGGTTACAACAGAGATGGTTGCCAAGAAGATAAGGATATCTTGGAATACAGCCCAAATCCACCTTTACAAATTAATGGCCGAAGGACTAGCCAAGGGCAAGAAAGTTGGAAGACAGAACCAGTGGATGACAACTAAAAAAGGAAGACGAGAACTGAGTGATATGAAATTTGGCAAAGAGGAATTACCTAAGTAAATGTCTTGCTTTTTTCACTGCTATTTTCTTGCTACATCTTCATTTTCTGATAGTTATACAACCTAAGTGACACTACGTTTCCCTTTCACCCTTCCTTCAAAGTCAGCATGCTCATTCTCCTCTTCCCTCTTTGAGGTCGCTTCGCTAAGAGAAGATGGCAGGCTTCCCGTAATTAATTTCGTGCAGTTAGGGAGGTGATTGCATGCATGTAGTGAACGGTAAAGAGAGGGAGATTGTGGATATGCTCAGAGATTTTGGCCTGTCCGAATATGAGGCGAAGATGTATTTCACTTTGCTGACTATCGGCGAAGCCAAAGTCATGAAGATAACGAGGAAGGCTTCAGTTCCGCAGAGCAAAGCTTACGACGTCTTGGACAGACTGCAAGAGAAGGGCTTCGTAGAGCTGAGTGGAACAGCACCGAAGAGGTATAGGGCAAGGGTGCTTGAAGAGACGGCTGATTTAACGAAGAGGCGGAAGCTGAGAGAGGTTTCTGAGCTGGAGGAAAAACAGCAGAGACTTTACAGCATTCTGCAAAGCATCGCACCTATCCACGAAAAGCATAGTGGACTGAGGCTTTTCACGCCATCATATAGGAGGTGATTCAAATGGACAAAGCTGAGTTTGCAAAGGACTTTGGTGAGTTCTTCGTAGAAGTGAAGAAGGAAGGAGTGAAGGCTATGATAAAAGACGTAGCTCTGCTTTATGCAATCTACAGAAAGGACTTGCGGAGTGAGAGGATTAACTCGAACGGTCAAAACAGAAACAGGTTCGAAAAGGAGTGCTACGGCGTAGACGAAATAGGCAAGCCCGACGACCCAAGCAAAGAGCTAGCGACAGAGAGGCAGAAACAATACTTGATGGACCTGGCATACAGGAAGGGCTTGTGCATAACGCAGACAGAACTCGACAGGATGACAAGGGAGCAAGCAAGCAGGACAATAGACACATTGCTGGAGGGGGACTAATGTCCCCTTTCAGGCAACTTGCCTTCAACTTAAATAGAATTTGTCACAGAAAATGTGTAGATTAGGGGCGTTTCCTAAGAAGAGGGTATTATGAAAGAAAGTCGATTTAAGGAATATGTCAAACACTGGCTTCAAAAAGAAGGATATGAGTTAAAATCCATAGTCTTTCCATTAGCTGACGTTCCAACAAGAGACGCTCTCCGACTCTACGGAGAGGCGTATCATCAGCTCTTTTCTAAGAATAAGCAATTCTTTGTATCTCCACATTTTCCTGGATATCTTTTTGTCAGAAGACATCAGGGATATCCTGATATAATTGGTGTGAAAAACGGGGAAGCCTTTGCTTTTGAAGTAAAAACAAATTTAGAGTATGAACAGCTCGACCGTTGTATTGGACAGTGTCTCCGGTATTTGATGGATCCATGGATGGATAAGATCTATATACTTATTCCAAAAGGAATTGAAGGCATTGAGCTTTTGAAAGACATTATTTCAAACTTTAAACTTCCGATTCATGTGATCGAACTTGTTGCTAAACATCTATCAGAGATAGAATAGAAACCTGAACATGAAATATCTTCACCATTCTTCATTTTGCCGAATGTTTCCAAGCTGAGCCGACTTCAAGTCCTGTTCGGTCACCTTCTCGTTCAACACCCGCAGTGCTTGGATTACCGCGTCCGTGTAGCTGGTGACTAGGCCTCGCTTTTTCCAGTCGTTAAGCCAAGCCGCCGGCTCACCTTCAACTGTCATGTTTATCCTGACTCGCGTTTTTTCCTTTGTTTTTAAGGCTGCTCTCAATAATATCCGGCCTCCTTTGCGTCTGCTTCAACCGTATCTTCAGGTGGCATGATTTCGGGTAGAATCATTGGCTCAAATGGTTGCATCAGTTCCGCTTCCAACGGCTCTATCTGGTCAAAGATTTGCTCAAAGTCAGCTGACTGTTCAAGCAGATCTATGGGCTCAATTAGCGTGGGCTCTATTGAGAGAGCGTCGCTAATCATCGGTTCCAGTGGTGGTTGCTCGGACTCGATTGTTGCGACTGGTTCAAGCGAAGCTTCAACTGGTGCAGTCTTCTCGAATTGCTCTCGCTCGAGCGGTTCTATCTGGTCGAGAATTGTTTTAATGTCTTGCTGAAGTTCTGTTTCATCTGTTTCTGTGGGAACAATTTCATCCATTGGTTCGTCTAGTTCTGAATCCGGCTGTTCTGTGACTTGGTCAGTTTGGAATGGCTCATTTGCCTCTAGCGCTAGGTCTAGAGTTGGCAATGCCGATGCCTGTCCTATTTCTTCAATTTGTCCGTTTGGTTCTACAGGCTCTTCGTTTTCCACCTGCTCTCTGAGCCATTCGGTTTTTTCTTCCACATCATACGAAGAGTCTTTTATTGGAAGCTCTGCCTCAGCTTCTTCCTGTGTAGGAGCTTCAATCTGCTCGCTTAGTTTTGCCTGAGCTTCCGTGGAAGTTTTTTCAGAAGATTTTTGAGTATATATGTCAATCAGTTCTGTGGTTTCAAGCTGGTTCTGTGCTTCTTCTTCAGGACCAGCTTCTATGTTCTTCTTTTGGGCTTTTGAGCCTGCTTCGCTCTTTTCTATGAGCGCTGCTTTGAGTTCTTTGAATTCAGTCTCCATTCGCTCAAGGATTTCCTGCTCAAGCTTCTCATCGAAGCGCTTCTCTAGCTGCTTGAGCTTCTTCTCTATATCTGGCTGGTAGCGTATGGGCTGTATTCTGGATTTTGTGGGTTCTGTCCACGGCTTGTCGCTACTCCTAACAGCGCGTGGCTTGGGTTGTGGTTTGTACGGTGGTTGTGGCTGGTATCGCATTTTGGGGCGATATGATGTTCTAGGATTGTATCTAGGTGCACTGGATGAGCCGCCTTTTCTGCGGCTCGGGGAATATAACCGCGCTTTCGCGCTTGACTTATACCCTCGCCGCATTTTTGTAAGTACTCTGTAAGGATCTGAAAGAGGACGGTGTGGATTCACTAACCGATAGGGGTCTTTCGTCCTAAGACTAGGGTATTTTCCTAGTCTGTATTTGTCGATACTTATGCGACTTTTTCTAGCCATTTTAGTTATTTCCCCTTCTTTCCTGCTTTATTTCCGGAATCAGGATGAGAATTGGATTTTTGAGAGTTTTTGGAGGTTTTTCCATTAGTTTCTATATTATAATTGGTCTTGAGATAACGGAGGTAATCGGTGATGTGATAGACACACACTTTGCCGGGTGGTACATCCTGTATCGCTTCTTTGACTGCTCTGATTTTTGTCTGTTCATCAGTGACGATGACAAGCTCATCGACCTCCTCTAAGGCTTTAAGCTTGTTCGCTATGTCCACACCCATTCCGGTCTCTACTTCTATTGCAACTTTCTTGTCGTCAAGTATAGTAAGGACGTCAACTCTCCTTCCGTTTCCCAGTGTCTTCTCAATGTATGTTTGGAAACCGGCCCGACGGTAAGAATAGCCTATTAATATGGTGTAAAGTTGGTGTCGGAATTGGCCTTGGGTGTGTTTCCACAGCCTTACATCGTGTCCAACGTTTTCGAGCGAATGGATTGCTATGGGCGTCAATGCTAGAAACTTGACGGGTCTATAGCTTCCTAAAGGGACACTGATTTCTCTTACAAACCCCCTCTCAATGAGCTCCTTTTTAGCTGAGGTTGCTCTCCGTCCTGATAGTTTCAAAGATTTGTAGCGCCCCGATAGACCTTTGAATGGATGGCTCTTTACGTCGAGCAAAAGAGACCAGGCGTCTTCCGAAAGAGTTGGGAGTTTTATGTGTAGCTTATCAGGCTTAATCTTAGCAACCTTAAGTTCATCTGTCTCTTGTGGTGAAGATATGTTGTCAGATTCGTTCTCTGTTTTCACAATTAGTTCTTGAAGTAGTGGTTGCATCTTCTTTTCAATCTCTTCATTGGCAATGTCCTTGTCTACCGGAAAGTCTTCCGTCTTAATCATGAAAGGTTTTGTATACCTGCTTGCAAGCTTTACTATCCATTCTCCTCTTTCAAGCATTGGGATGCAGTCTTTTTCGTCATCATCGAGGTTTATCGCCTCGGATATGATGTCAAGGTCTCTGCCAGACACGTTGCCTATGATCTTCACGTAGGACTGAGATATGATTGAATTACTGAGCTTCGAGACCTCGTTGTCAGCGGCAACGAGTATTTCGGAGAAATCTCGTATCTCATCTACTATGATATCTGTGGGCGATATGTGTGAATACTCACGGGTAGTTGAGCTATACTGCTCTGACGCGGGAAAGACTCTCTTCGCTTCGTCAATGATGATCCAATGTCTTGCAGTGCCTCGATGTCGGTGAGCTTTCCTGTATGCGTAGATCCAAAAAAAGAAGAATAGTATCAATAGGTTTTGGTCTTCAAACCCCCCAAAGCCGTCCAGCTCCAGGACGACAGGCCGAGTGAGGAGCCTCTCTATGTCCAAGCCATCTTCACACTCTATAACTGGGCCTAATTTGCTGTGCAGTCCATAGATCCTCGTGTAGACAGCAGACCAGTAGTCTTGCATCCGTCTTAAACTCGGCGTAGCAGTCTCTAGTTCTTCCTTAAGATCAGCTATTGTCGCTCTTTTCCCCTTCTCGGCATAGACGCGATCTAAATGCCTCAGAAGGAACTGGGTTGATCCCGACCATACACCCTCTACGTGGCTAAATATGTTCAGGAACTGTTGTTTCCATTCCTCAATTGATATGCCCGGAGGAGGCCTAAGGAAGTTAATCCTGAGGTTTCTGTTTGAGAGAACGAGAAGGTCAGGGTACTCTTTAGTCAAGCCACGAAAGTCTCTCTTGTAATCTGTTATTAAAAACGGCGTTTCATTCTCTAAGAGCTGAGATACAATTCGCATGAGTAGTGTGGTCTTGCCATGACCTGACCTTGAAGCTATAAGGATGTGTCCTTGGTTCAATTCGTGTGCCGGAATTGCGAAATCCCACAGCTCCTCTTCGCCTTGGATGATCTTGCCTAGAACTATGTCTCCACTAGAATCATCAGCATTCGGCACTGGTAATAGTGGCTTCCTAGACAATGCAAGCTCAGGTGAATACAATCTCACGACCTCCTCAAGGAAAGCTCTGTCTTCTCCTTTTCTCTCAACATCCTCTTCTTGTAAGTAGTCTGAGTAGATGAGGTCTAATGTTTCCGCTGATATGCCGTGGTTGATTCTAGACAGCTTATCCTTTACCTTTGAAACATACTCCAAGTCTTCAAAGCTCGTCAACAGAACATGCACCTACCAGAAAAGAAAAAGGGTGGAAGGTCTCACTTTGAGACCTTGTTATCGATGACTGACCTCAGTAACGTCTGAGACCCACCATTGTTTGGTTTCATCTGCAAGCCTGCTATAGCCAGTTGCGAGCATGCACTTGCCAGGTCGCCCAAGTTAGAGTCGCCACCTGATTGCGGTTGCAGACTTTGTATTATCTCTTCGCAGTTCTTGATCCGCCTCGCCCAGAAGCTTGTCCTTGACTCGACATCAATGGAATATCGGGAGAGCTCGATCTGTGCCTCTACGTTGCCGTCAGGAAGGAATTTGCAGTTGGCCTCTATCAGCAGTCGCTTGCTTATCCTCTCTCTAAACACGGCGTCAAGCATCCCGATTCATCTCTCTCCTTTTGTTTAAGATGAACCTCCCCTCGAATCGGGTGCATTGCCTGACAACGCGATCTCCCAACGGGTTATCTACTATTTCGTTTCGCTGGCTTAGCGCAACAACGCCATGTTTCTTTTCATCGGTCACAGGAAACACCGCTATGACCTCACTTCTCTCCAATGTTGTATGGTTGAGCTTTACCCGTAGCGCTTTCAGTTTGTCACCTAACCGCAATTTTCTCATCCCTCATGCCTTCCCGTTCTTCACGTCTCTGTGCAAGCCTCAGTTGCGCCCTCAGTGCCTTGTATTCCGCCTGGTAGCGAGCAATGGATAGAGTCAGCTCGTTTTCGGAAATGTCTGTGGTCCTCACTAGGCTCGTCATGATGTCTTCTGCATACGATTTGTTTCTACCGAAAAAGTTGCAGCTTGCTTCCTTATACTTCGAGCCCGAGATGTAGAACCGTCCGCTCTCTATGTCTACGTAGCCGTCGATTGAAACTCTGCATAACGCCCAATACTTTGGACTAAACATCTTCATCCTCCTCATCTAGATCCCATGGATCAACGTCGGGGAAGACTTTCGTGGTGGTCATAGTTTCGGTTAGAGTTCTTGCACCTTCGTTGTACTCGCTGTATTTCTCCATATTCACCCTTGGCCTCGGTCGTGTTGCATTGTGGTAAAGGTCATAGTCACTACTATGAAGAGGTCGATCTGAGGACGGATCATCCTCTTTTGTCACCCACCACATTCCAGCCCCCGTCAGCGCAGCGCCTATCAACAAGGTTAGTAATCCAATCACTCTTATGCACTTCCGTTGTCTTGGTTCATGCATGTAGTAAATATGATTGGGAAAGACATAAATATTGCCTGCAATTTTAGGGAAATTATGAAAGAAACGCATTGGCTTCCGCTGGTAAAGTTCTTACTTGCCGTATCTGAAAGAGAACCCGTCACAGGAAACGACCTGATATCATATATTACTCAGGAATATAGAATGTCAACTCATACATATGTAAAAGCACGCAAGCAAGCTCTCTCTCGGGGGTTGGTACTGCGGACCCCTACGGGGAAAAAAGGTCGTTCTGCGAGATATTCCCTCACTATGTCGGGAAGAAAGCATCTAAACAAATTTGGGGAATCATTGAAAGACAGCTTGAAAGGATTCTCAAGTAAAGAATATTTTTTTAAATTTGGGGAAGAAGGGTTAGGGCGAATTAATTTCTCTATTAAATCAAACTTACCATCTCCCTTGCTCCGTGGACCTCTGTATCATGAAGGTATTCTGGCATTGCTGTTCCAAAATCTTACCGATCATTTCATGTGGAATCCTGAGTCTATAATGATAAAAGGTAACAAGATTATTCCAGTGCCGCGCTCGCTTAACGTCGAAACTGAAATCAATATAAAGATTTCAGCCAAAGGAGTTGATGACGAAGTAGTATATTTAATGAGAAAGCTTCAGGATTATGAAAAAGAAGAAGAATTGGAAAAGCCAGACACAATTATGGAAATAGATGAAATAATTTCAAAAAATCCTAAAATCCGAGATGTTTTAGGATGGCACCTTTCTAATGTATATGGAAGGTCAGAACCAGATTTTGATTATGAAGATGGTGAGCCTGTAGAATGGTGGTTATCTCCCTTTCCTTGGGAAGTTCTTGACTTTGATTCAACCCAATCCGGTGATCCTATTTCCTGCGAGTACTGGGGGTCACTTATCTTTCAGCACAAAGAAGAAGCAGTTAGAGACTTGGAAACATATTTCTTGTTTATGGGGGTCCAAGACTCAAATTTGATGGATTTCAGAAATGCGCTCGTTATCAACCAAGAGTTTTTTGGGTCAGACATTGATGATTATACTTTCTTGAAAATGTGGGAAAAGATAAGGATAGGGTCTCAAACTTCTCCTACTGATTATGAAGATAAATTCGCCGATGATCCATTTCGAGTCTTCGGACTTTCCAGTCTTATAGATAGGGAAATTTTCAAGAAATGGATTATGAAGGGTCGTCCTAGCAAACCTCGTAGTTATGACATTGTATCTTTTTTAGTATCTGTTATGAGAAGGGCTTTCGGGCCGCAGAAAGAGACTCTAAAGAGCTGGACCGATATTAGTAAGGATGTATTGGAATATGCGGAAGAATACCTCAGACAAACGAGGTTTGATATTATTGAGAAAAGTCATGGGTAATCTGCTGTTGTTTGAAGCGAAGATGTATTGATATTTTCTTTTAGGATTGATCTGAGCCACCTTTTGTGTCGTAAGCTTGTGACTTCCTTTCCTTTGAGGGTTATTTGGTATCCTTTTTCAATCGTACCTACGGAGAAAATTATTACCTCTTTTTCTATATCAAATGTTTTAGGCTTTACGTAAGCTTCCATATTCATGCACTTGAACTTAGACGGACCGGATAATCTGAAAGCAGACTTGTAAACAAGATATCGGTTCAAATCTTCTACGTAAACAGCCCCATAGTCAGAGTAATTAAGAGTGGAATTGGGAGGAATTTTAAGAGACGCAATTTTTCTCAGCAGGTCTTTGTTATCCTCCCAAAATGGTCCTATATCTACGTAATCTATTCGTTCTCTTTCTACAATGAATCACATCAACTTCCTCCCGCTCCCTTCATCACGGTGTTCTAAAAAATAACTAGGCCGAAAAGTATTTATTTTTATAGATTTACGAAAGGTTCGAATTCTTGCTACTTTGGAGGAAGATCATTCAAATAAGAAGAAGGAAAATCCTTCATAGTAGCTCACTTTGCACTAAAAAATTGAAATCTTATGAACAACTGACAATTCGAAAGTAATATTACATTGTTGGAACAGTAGTAAATCTTCACACAATTTGAAGGAGCTGGCTTAACTGGTGCAATCATTACCCACGAGCTATTCAAGTTTTCCCAATCCAATAAAAGCAATACTTTTTGACCTCAGCGGCACGCTTGTAGATGACCTCCAAGCAGTATACGAAGGTTTTGTAGATCTGTGCAAGAAGAACGGCAAGAGAAAACCAGAACTCGATCAATTCAGGAAAGACTATCGACTTCCCTATAGAGAGTTCCTAAAGGAGAAAAAGTTCACGCATATTGAAGCAGCTGTAGACTACTGGAAGCGACAGTACTTAAACCACGGAGATACAATCAGGTTATTCGATGATGTAAAACCTGCACTAGAAAATCTCAAGCAGGCAACGAGCATCAAACTGGGAATTGTCTCACAAACACCAAAAGAGCTCGTGGTAAACCATCTGAGAAAATTTGGTATCCGTGATTTTTTCAGTGAAAATGGTGTCGTATTTGATGATAAAAAACCTGAACCCGATGGACTGAAAGAAGCTTTGAAGAAATTGAACATCAGTCACCCCAATAAAGTGATATATATAGGAGATATGAGAGAAGATTGCCAAGCAGCACGGGCAACTGGCATCAACCCTTGGGCAATATATAGAGAAAGGGGAAGTTTTCATGATTTGGAGACGCTCAAAAAAAGCTGTCCTGTACGAATCTTGAGAAGTCTGGCCGAAGTTAAGGGGTTGGTGTCCTGAGAGCTATTGATGTATATGAGGTAAGGTGGCATTCGAAATTCGTAATGGATTAGTTAGAAATTTACAAGATTAATCCATCTTAGCAATCTCACTTTCTAGGCTGTGGCACAGATGCTCTAGATCTTCTTTTGTGAGTAAAGCTAACTGACATGGTTTAAGGGATTTTCTTCCTAACATTTCACAATACCGAAAAACTACGAATATTAGCATCTTTCTTTTTATATTTGTAGAAAGCCTAATCCAATCATAATAAATTTTGTCGTAGGCTTTATTCGAGTATGCCACTTACACACCTGAAATCAACGGTAGTAATACTTTCGTTGAAGAGTGTAAATACCTATTTCACCACCATGAGTGGTGTTACTTTCTCGACCAAATCTCATTGGAGGACTTCAAAGTAATTAACAGAGTCAAATCTTAGAGAGGATATTCGAATATTTTTCCATCCTCATCATTTTTCCTTCAGGTTGTATGAGCCATGTCATCCAACAGAGGTCTATGGGTCGATATCCACACATTAAGGCGATTTCTTCCGTTTTCTCTATGAATTCCAAATTATCATTCACCGGTTTAGAGCCGGACTTTTCCAGTATTTCATTTATCACTCTCTTCACTATTTTATCGGGCATTACGGTATCAACGCCGCCCATCATCCTCAAATACTGAAACGTGATTAGACCAACTCCACTAATTTTCCCGATTGGATCTTCCTTCCACTTTTCAAGGCTGGCATTTCTCGCCCAAGTTCTTAACGCTGATTTATCATCATTGCTTGTCGTTGACAGATAAGATGCTATATCCTTCGCGATTGACCACGATCTTCTATTTTTCCATATTTTTCTCAGCTCGTTCATGTCTCCGTTAGCTAGATCTTTGAGATTTCCTATCTTTCCATTTTCTACGAACTTCTCGTTGAATTCCTCAACTTTTGGAACAACTGCTGTAAAGTAGTTCAGGCCGATTGATGTGAAGGCTGCATCTACAACCATTAAGACTACGCTTCCTCGCCACCTCTCAGTCCTTAAGCATCTGTCGCAATGCTCTTTTAAGCCAGAAACTTTCTGCATATAGCTGTCAACTATCGTTTTCAGCGACATCAATTCACCTTTAGCAAGCCATAACCTTTTTTATGAAGTATAGCGCTTTTTTCTAAAATTTTTAGTCTTTGACCAATATTCTAGTAAAGGCGTGATTTCCTGCTATTCGGCCGCTATTGGTTTTTCCAGTTTTTCTGCTTCTTGTTCTGCTATCTGGAGCGAGAGCTTTGTTTCGTAGTCGATAAGCAGTTTAACCATAGGGTTTTCAAGGTTGACCTTATACAGCGTAGCCCGCCCGATTTTCCTAGACGCGACAACCAAGCCAAGCTCCTCTAAATCTTTGAAGTACTTATATAATGTGAGTTTGCTCATTCCTACAGCTTCAACAATCTCTTTCTTGGTGAAGTCGTTCAACTTGTAATCTAACAAGTAGTCCAAAATCCTGAGCTTAGGCGAGTTGCCTAAAGCCCTCATCAATAATGAATTGTAACCTTCTTCAACCATTTTCATCAGTATATGCTTATTGTCAAAAGTATAAATACTTAACTGTCTAAAGGTATTGTAAGTGTACTATTATGAGAAGGGATTACACCGACTTCGAGCTTAGAGCCCTAATCCTAGATTGGCTTGAGAGACATGGAAGATGGGGAGCCCATTATTTCCCTCTGGACACGCTTGTAAACAAACTTTCACACGTAGTCAAGAATAATGGAAAAAGAATAAGAAGAATTGTGAAAAAGCTCCTAAATGAAGGCTACATACTGGCTCATAAGAGAGGAAACACAATCTCCCTGAACCCGACAAGGAGTAGAGAGATAGCAGATTACATAAGAAAAGTCATGAATCTTTAGATTCCTTTAAAATATCTGAACGCTGACAAGATTGACCGATCGACAGAATATTAATGCGCTGTCCTGTGTTTAATAAAAAACGGCTCAGGATGCCAGTAATGATGTGAACCAACTGAAAAATTATTATTTTAAGAACAAAGCCATATACTTACACCATGAATCTATTGAAAGGGGGGAAGAAATATGGGAATAAATTATGAAAATCTTGATAAACGAACTCGTGAATTTATGATTAAGGAATTAGAGCTTGATATTTCAAATAAGAAATTATATGCAAGTCCACGTCTGAACTCTGTTGGTAAAACAAATTGGAAAAATGTTCTAAGAGAAGCTATTCAAAATTACAATGATGATTGGCTAGCAGACCAACTTCTAAATAGAGGCTGTATGAGAACCCAAGAGAAAAGAAGAACGCGTAGCGGGCGGATAACTATAGCCAAGGTCCCTGTGACTGCCAGAGAAACTCTTGCCGAAGGCGAGTTCAATCGTTTTTATGCTCGTGGCCTTTGTGCCAGAGCAATTGAGGATGGGATCCTAGATGTAGAGGTGTACAGAGGAAAACAAGTCAAAAATCCACGACCAATATCACAAGCAATGATTGGTAAGAAAATTAATGCAAAAGCCTTACTAGGAGACCTCAGAAAATCACAAGGTGTAGAACCAGCTCTTAAAATACCGCCGGGACCAAATTCAGGACTGACAATTCGTCTACCGCATTGAAGTTTTCCATAAGTAAACAGTTGCTATTTCTTGCTATGAAAATTTGTATCTCCATTTCACTCATCGCTACTACTATAAGAAACGCTCCGACATTGCGTATGCTAAACATATTCATCTAAAGTCTTCTGATACCTCGGATCATTGACGCGACTCTTTCTCATCAGACTCTTAATCCTTCTTGTAAGGGAGCTTCTAACTCTTCTACTACCATTACTGTCCAACTCCAAAATATCGGAATAGAAGCTTTCTAGAATCGCCGAAAATCCAGTTATGCCATCTTCCCGACAAGACTTCGCGTAAGCGACCAAGTGCCTGAAAATCCTCTTAGCCTCAGAATCCAAAATCTCTCGACTCAAACTCGACCCACGGCTAGCCTTCACATACCTGCGGAGAGAAGTCTTCATCTCTTTAAGAGGGAAAGGCAGGTTTTCTTCCTTTTCCCTATATTTGTCCTCTTCAACGATTTTCCCACCTCTTCCCCTCCCTCATTCTCTCCTCTGCAATCCTCTTCATCGCATCCTTGTACATACATGGCTTCCACGCCTTGTCAAGCTCAACCCCATTATCAACCAACTCATCTATGCTGATGTACCCCCACTCCGCAAAGTCATCATTGTTCAGATTAGCGTAACCAAAAGCAAGGTTCTTCTCCCTATCCAGCTCCGCAATCAGCCAGTAGAACCCAAGCTCCCTAATCCGATACCGCAGATAGATGACCTTCCCCTCAAACGGAACATGCTCCGTAGCATAAAGCTCCGGTATACCATCAGTTCGCTCATTCACAACACCACCTCCAAATTAAACCACACCCCAATTACAACCAGAATGCCTTCCACATTGCCTGCCTTTCCCTCTTATCAGCAAATCGAAAGCTCGGCATCAATTGCCATTAAATCAAAGAAGCTCTGGAACGGCCCAGACAAGCGATTTTAAAACTTCCTTGCCTTTTCTCATCTTTTCAGGTATGGGAATGCTTTCTAGCAGCTTCTTGTTGTCTGAGCATATGATTACGCGATTATAGTCTTTCAACGCTGTCTTGATGTTTTTCTCAATGTCTGATTTTCCAAGCTCTACGTTTATCGCTACTTTGTGGCTCGGTATTGTTATATCGGGTCCAACCTTGCTCGTCCTTAAGACGTATCCTTTGTTTGCTAACTTCTTGACGATCCAATAGACGTAGTACTCGTGTTTGATGCTTGGCTTCTTATCTTTCGGCTGATACAAAACTATGGGTCTGCCTTTCCCCAGAGGTACCCTGATTTTCTCGACGATATTGTTCTCAATCAACCGTTTGAGTATCGTGCTGTACTTCTTCTTGTCCCAGCCTAACATGCTTCGCCTTTCGGTCATCGGAATGAACGGGTTCATGTTTATGCTCTCAAGGAATTCCTGTTCCTCTTCGCTGAAGTCATGCTGAACTTTTGGCATGCATTGTTTCAGTTCCTTCTTTGTAATTCTGCTAAGTTTCACTTCTGGCGCTTCGATTATAAATGGTTCTTCAACTAATGGAGTTTTGATTATGGCCTCTCTCTGCTTCAGATTTGCAACGATCTGAGTAAAATAATCGACTTTATCGTACCAAGTAAGCCCTAGAGCCCCTGTTATGATTTTTATGTCCTCAGGCGACTGTAACCGGAAGTAGAAGTTGTTCTGAGCGTTTCTTCTAATGTCGTCTTCAATGTTTGACGGAGACTGCGAGATGATGACTAAACTTTCACCCCTCTTCCTTAGGCGAGTGGCAAATTCTGTTGTCGTCCAAGTATCAGTTACAACCAACTTTCTAAGAATCCGCGGTACGAGTTGCTGAGCCTCTTCGGCTATGAACATGTGGGAGGTTTTATCAGTTATTCGTCTTGCAAGAGCCTGCCTCAAGTAGGCTACTGCAATGACGTTATATAGTAATCTTAACTCAACTCTGTAGGCTACTTTCATTTCTAAAGAATGAAAATCGAAGAGGATGTTCCTGTCACCTAACTTATTCAAATCCAAGCTTGAGCTGTTGCAGTAGAAGATCTCTTTCAATGCAGGATTTGTTCGATAGGGCTCTAGCCTAACAAGTAAGGCTGTCTTCGTTCTGTTTAAATTCACTAATCTGAAAGGAAGGTCTTCACCTTGATAATACGTAACAGTATCTATGAGCTCCGGTATACTCTTGCTTTTGAGAATGCATTTGTCAAGGACATAATTCATCTGGGGAGAGAGCTCTTGGTACTCAATCTCTATTCCTTTGAAGATCGTTTCCTTAAGCAAGAGTCTGATTAGCCCAATGTCGCCTAGGTCAAAAGGATTCACTTTCAGGTTTCTTTCGGTCGCGTAGTACTCTGTTTTTTCTGTAAAATGGGTGATAAGATTCTTCCATTCTCCCTCCACATCGAGTATGATTAATTTAATTCCAGAGTTCTCGGCTTCTATCGCTAACTTCATAGCTAGCCTTGTTTTACCGCTACCCGTAACCCCATAAAATGCAAAGTGATATCCGAAATAATCAGTAGGCAGATGGAACGAACTGCCACCAGAAAGATAACCTAGAAAAATCCCTTTACTGACTTCTTGCGGTTTCGGTGAATGAAGGAAACCCATTAACGGAGAGTCGCAGAAGCTACAGAATCCCGTCTGACCCTGAGTAAGCCTTCCACAGGTTAAACACAGTTCATATGAAGCCATCACCACACCTTGCTACAATTATCACAAAGCTCAATTCTGCTCATCAAGCCTTGCCGCCACACCTCTTTAGTTTGAACATGGTGCATACAGAAGATTCGTTTGCACCGTTCACAAACTCTGTGGCAGTAAACACATGTTCTCTTCCCGCATATCCAACATACTCCCTCTATCTGATCCCTTCTAACTATGGATTTGCATGTCTCACATTGCCACAGCTCAGTGTCTAGAACTACCATTTCTATCCCTCACAAAATCTGCGAAACATTCTGGGCAGTAGAGATTGCTGTTAATCACTTGCAAGCACTTACTGCAACAGGCCTTACCGCACTTGCTACAGACTCCCACGCCTATCTCGGGCGTGACGGTGTGACCGCATTCCAGCGTAACGAACTTTATCTCAACCGGTTCTTCCACCATTTTCATATTCCTCAGCTTTTTTTCAATTCCCTCAGCCCCGTTTTAGTGTAAAGATTGTCAACACCCTCGCCACAGAGGGGCAAAAAAGAATCACTACAGAAATCCATACCAACATTCTGTTCTTGATCGATTTGTTCTTGAACAAGACATTCACCTCTCTGCTTTCTTGAATATTAGAACATACTCATGTGTCCTTAGTGGATGGGGGACCCCTTTGTCTTTATCACGAAGAGCTAGCAAAATCTGCCAGTAGGAAAGGAAGTAGAGTCTATTCACCAAGATATCAAATAGCCTGAAACCTGCGCGCTCACACACCTTAATTGTATCTGCACCTAGAGGAACAGTAAGACCTTTCCTTCGAATGTCTTTGATGATGATGGCCATGAACTTCCCCGGCCTCAGAACCCTGAAACATTCTTTGTAAACTTTCAACATCTCGTCGAGATAGTCCATATAGCGTATCTTATTTCCAATGTTTTCTGGGTTCGGTGAATATGGTTCTGGTAGACCCTTATGTTTCTGCAAGAAGTTTTTCGCTGCATATTTCTTTCCAGTTCCTTTTCCAAGCGTAATCCAGTATGGTGGACTAAATAGGATTGAATTGAAACTGTTGTCCTTGAACCTCATCCTTCTAGCATCGCCAAGAATACAGATCGCTTCGCCTAGGGTTTTTGACTCTTTGAATTTTTTCTTTATCTTCTGTATGTTTGTACTTGCTTGGTGGACAAACGTCTTTTCTAATTCCACGCCTTTGGAATCGAGTCCAAGCAACATTGCCTCAACTAATGTTGTGCCAATTCCTGACATTGGATCTAGGACAATGCTTTCTCCATAAATTTGGAGTATTGCCGATGCAAGGGACGGGTGCATCTTTGCTGGATGCTTGTTTCTCGCGTAGTGTTTCCGCTCTTTATGTGGGGGAACAGCGCCTAAATCCCAGATTGAAACTAAAAAGTTCAGTTTCCCACCTTTGTTTATCGGATGATCAGTGGTTCCCTTCGGATAGGCTATGCGTCTTCGATTTCTCCGCTTGATTTGATCACCTAATCAAATATGTCTAGAACCGATCCACACCTTGCACAGGTTGGCATTCCATCCACCCATTCTATTCCCCAGGCATCATCACCTTCATTGCTGCGATACTCTCTACAGTGGGGACAGTAGCCTCTCATCGAATCAAGAAGATATTCGCGTAGGATGGAAAGTGTGTTATGAGTGTGCAACATTCCGACACAGAGGATAATTACGGGAAGCCAGCCATCTGCTCTTAGCGAAGCGACCTCACAGAGGGAAGAGGAGAATGAGCTGGCTGACTAAGAAGGAATGGTGAAAGGGAAACCATATGGTGTCACTTTTATTTTTGGAAATGCGCTCAGCTTGCCCGAATTTCATTTGCGAGTATAATCAAAACTCCTCTAGGAATCTGTAATAAACTGTTTACGAAAGAAAAACAATAAGGAATGTAATTATTGTGCCGCTCACTGACGCAAGAAGGAGCACTTTACTAAACCGGATGGCCTCTCTGTTCCAAGGTTTGATTCCACCGTGTACAGACCACCATAAGTGATATAGAATAGTTGGCAAAAATGGGAAAATGAACGCTATAGCTAGAATCAACGGACTAAATGTCATCATTTTATATTCATCTCTAATACTGATTCTGCGCTTTATATCCGTTTTTCAGTTAACATCCACTGGTTCTGTCTTCCAACTTTCTTCCCCTTCACTAACCCTTCGGCCATAAGCTTGAAGAGGTGCACTTGGGCAGTGTTCCAAGAGATTTTGACGCTTTTTGCAACCATTTCAGTTGTCACGGGCCAGTCTTGGCTACGGAGGAAATGCAAAATTTTGGAGTCTATATCTTGCATCGGCGATCAACTATGAAATATCTTTAGTATATAATGAAAGGAAGAATTTAAATTTTCACCCATAAAGATATACACTAATCCAGATATTTGTGGGGTCAAAGTTGAAAGCAGTTCTTTCAAGAACGATTGTTTTTATACTGCTTTTCTCGGCATTTTTTACGTTAATACCACAGAGATTGATGCCTCTGGTTCAAGCTCAAGGCCGACCTTTGATAAGTCCTCCTAGTGCAAGCGATTCCTCATTTGATTGGCCGACCTTTCACCAAAACTTTAGACGTACTGGCTATTCACCAAGTGATGCTCCAACAACAAACAATACTGCATGGGTTGTGAACTTTATAAAGGAATTAAGTAATGAAACTCCAGAGCTTTCCTTCGCTGATGGCAAGTTGTTTGCAAGTTCCGCAGACGATGTTTACGCATTGAATGGCGAAGATGGGAACATCATCTGGAAATACACTAGGAATCAAGGGGACGGTTCTTCAGCAACAATCTATGATGGTGACATATACGTATCCAATGGATTTCGAGAGTTGTTATGTCTTGATGAAATGACTGGCGGATTAAAGTGGAGTTTCCCAACAAGGTGGGTGATTGAATCTTCCCCAGCTATTCTGGATGACAAGCTGATTTTTGGTGAGGGTGATTATTACGTTTATGCTCTGCTGAGAAAAACTGGAGAATTATTGTGGTCCTTTAAAACTGAAGACAGAGTATACAGCTCCCCTGCTATTGATGACAATATGATCTTTATTACCGATGTGGACAATCTCTATTGCCTCAATGCTGATGATGGAACCCTGATTTGGCAGATGAATGTTAAAACTGCATTTTCTTCACCTACAATTTCTGACAATAAAGTTATTATTGCCTCATTGGATGGCTATATTTATGCCTTGAACAAGAATGATGGTGCAGTCATTTGGAGCTATGAAACTGGTTATAGCATCCGGGGTTCTACACCAGCCATTGCGAATGGGAAGGTGTTTATTGGACTAGAGTTCAATATTGCAAATGGTTATTCTCTGGATGATGGCCTCATTTGTGCCTTAGATGAAGAAAATGGAAGGTTATTGTGGAAATACAAAACGGGTGCTATTAAGTCTTCACCGGCAGTCGCATACGGCATGGTATTTGTAACTTCTAAAGACGGATATTTGTATGCTCTAAACGAATCGGAAGGAATGTTGGTATGGAAATACGCAACCATCCTATCGAGTACATTAGAAAATGAACATCAAGGGGACATATCTTCCCCAATAGTAGCTGACAGGAAAGTTTTTGTGGCTGCAACAGATGGCACCCCCTATGGTACTGCAGAAATCAACGCCATAGGGGTTATAACAAATAGGCCATCGCCGCCTTCATGGTTAAAAGTTGGCACATACGCCAGTTATAGGGGTACATTCACGGGGGATGATGTTTGGCTTGAGTGGAGGGTCATTTCTTTGCAAGAAAATATCGCGCAAATCGGCATTTCCATAAATCTTCCGAGTCAAGAATTAAGGATTGAGAAAATAATGAAAACGGATTTTCAGTTGCTTACTCGGGAAGGGATTTCAGATATTTTCTTTAACAGAGGTGCGTTAGCACCATTAATTATAAACCCAACGCTTCATCCACAAGAAAGGATAGTGGACTATGACAATTTTATCTATTCTTCAGAGGGTGAAGCCTCTATCCTATTTGATTCAATCTCTATTCCAAGTACCGTTTTGTCAATTACATCGGACTCGTATGAATTCTATGGAAACAAAAGGAAGGTAGAATCGTGGTACGATAAGACTACGGGTATCCTACTTAAAGAGAAAGAAGACCAAGAATTTGAATTCTTAATCTATGAAACAAACATCGGACTAGGCTCTACCACGCAAGAACCAACTCCGAGTCCTTTGGAAAGCTCATCACAGGTTGAAATAAAAGGGATCAAACTTATTCCTCAAGAAACTGACAGCTCTTGTTGGGCAGCTTCCAGTCTAATGATTCTAGATTTTTACGGGATTTATGAGCCTCTCCCTTCACAACTGGAGTTCGCCAGTAAGCTAGGAAGTGAAGAATATTATTGGAATGGGTTACCTAGTTACAAACTAAAGAGTTGGGATTGGGCCTTATCAGATCCCGCTTTTACCAAACTCGATGCAGACCCTGATTATGGAATCATTACAGAAAGCTTGACTTTTCATAAGGTAAAGCTCGACATAGACCTCGATAGGCCGATTATAATACTGTACGCTGGGGATCTATGGATATGGGAGCTACAAATTCTTGGACCAATAGTGCCGTTCCATTCGGCAGTAATAGTTGGGTACATTGACGAACCGGGTGAAGAATCTGATAAAGTGATTATACATGATCCATGGCCTCGGGATGAGGGAACTATAGAAATAAGAGAGTGGGAGAATGTGAAAGAAGAATTGTGGTTTGTTTGTAACGCCCTCCGAACAAAGCCCCAAGTCTTGGAAGGCACAGTTTTAACTCTTCAGGAAACCCAACATAAGCTCTATCTCCACGCCTATGATTCTCTAGGTCGCCACGTAGGCTTAAACTATGAAACTAACCAAACGGAAATAGGCATTCCAGGCGCTTACTACATGGATTTTGACGATGTTATCATGATCGTTCTTCCACTCGATGTTACGAATTTTCAATATGTTGTTGATGCAAAATATGCTAGAGAACCGACTGAGAGCTATAATATCAAAATTACAAAAGTGAAAGGAGAAAAAATCACATTCAACACTGTCAGAAGTGGAACAATTAATCAAGACGAGAAGCATGAATCTGATTTCATGAATTTGAGTGAAAGTGTGGAGGATGCTTGGTGGCAGATCCCTATCGCCGGAGTTCCAATGTATCTTGTTTTAATAGGCATAGTGGTGGTAGTTATAGTGATTGCGTTCGTTTTAATTTTCAAACGCAGAAGAAAACGGTGAAACACTAAACAGTTTCTTTTACGTTCTTATCTTCAGTCTGTTCCATGCCCAAACTAGGAAACAAGAAAGTAAATACCAATACAATGGAGCGAATAAAAGATAGAGAATGCTGCCTCCTAAAAACTCGCCTAGAAATGTTACTGGTCCAAATAACAAATAGGCCAAGAAATCAGGTAATATAAGGCGGGTTGGGGTAGGGCCTGTTCTTGCAGTGAAAATTGCGTAAACAATTATACAGACTAGAATTAGGCCAAATCCTGAGCAGAAAAATATTTTTCTCAAATCAGGATTCAAAAACTCTTTAATATCTTGCCAATCCACTCCATCACTATTTATTCTTTCAATTCGAGGTTTAAATTGTTGAGTCTTTTTGAGAAAAGGTAACAGCAGAATGAGCGGACTGAACAGAATCATATATTAAGACTATCGGCAAATCACACGCTCATAACCTATTTTTGACAGATTTCCTCAACTAATTATTAGACTGTTAACTGAGTTGCAATCTGCGTGTGTGATGGAGATGAGCCATAAGTGATCTCATGAATAAGAAAATTATCGTCAATGCCGATGTGCTATTGAGAGATTACCTGCCAAAGCGATTGCTCCACAGGGAGAAGGAGCTTCAACAACTCAAAGATAATATCAGAAACAAGGTTAACACTATAATGTTTGGGCCTGTGGGTTCTGGGAAGACAGCCCTTGCAAAGCGGGTCGTTAAAGACCTTGCTACAGAGGATATCCGATACGTTGATTGCACTTTATACGACACGGCCTTCAGTGTGTTGAGGGAGATCCTGCCTTCTGCCAAGCTAGTCCTTCAACGGAGCATCTACGAGTTGATAAAGAGACTCGCCAAAGAAGCGAGGCAGAAGAGATTGTGGATCTGCTTCGACAACTTTGTTCGCCTGAAAGACACCAACATAATTACTAAGGTGATGAGCCTTGGCGTCAACATTATGCTCGTTTCAAACGTCGAGCGGGACGCGGAGATCCTCAACACCAACGTGTTATCCAATATCCCGTGCATTGTCAAGCTGTCCAGCTACACTACTGAACAATCCTTCGACATATTAAGGGAAAGAGCAAAAGCCCTCGCGAAATCATCATTCACAGATGATCTACTCGTGGAGATCTCAGAGAGGACTAAGGGGAACATGGCGCTGGCCATAAATGTTCTTAGAACAGCAGCTTTGAAGGCTCAAAATGAGAAGAAGAATAGGATCGAGATCACAGACTTGATGGATACACTAAATCCTAAGAGCGATTCTAGGGATCTTAGTGAAGACGAAAGGATGCTCTTGGAGATCCTAAGGGAGAGGAAGCAACTCTCAAGCGGAGAGCTCTTTTCATTGTATAGACAGGGAGCTACTCCTTCAAAGGGTGAGAGGTCTTTTAGAAACTATATGGGAAATCTCTGCGCCAAGGGCTTTGTCAGGGCGGTTGGTACGAACAGATGGAGAGTATATGAACTAATCAAACTCGATGAAAATACGGGCCTTGAAACTTCTAATGGGTGATGGTGTGAAACGTGAAGAAGACCCCAAGTCAATTCTAACTGAGAAAATCGACGATGAGATTCTGTCAAGGATGCCCTTATGGTTTCGAAGATTGAGAACTGCTTACTTGAAATTAAGAGAGTGACTACAGTGTTTTCAGTAATGTTAACAATTTGTCAAGTTTTTCAGGGTCTTCGGTCAATCTTTCAAATAGTTTATCCAACTTTGTTCTAGCCTTCTCTAGCCCAAGCGATGTCTTTAGGTCGAGGACAGCACCGCATCTATTGCAGAACTTCGAATCCGGGGAATTCCGCTCATCGCATCTAGGACATATATTTGGTCTAAATGCTTTCTCCTCTTTTTCTGGTTTCTTTTTTATACCATTAAGAGTGAATATTGCTTCGTCCACGTCTTTACCCGCTAAGTGAATATAGACAGACGGCATCCTTGACCCTTGCTTCCAGCCAAACATGTGATTCATCTGCGCCTGCGTCAGCAAAGTGGAGGCTTGGGTAGCGCGTGAGTGCCTGAAGAGGTGGAAGAACACTCGTTTCTCTAGACCAGCTCTTTTGGCACAATCTTTTAGCATAGCCTTGGCCGCGCTGTACGTCATCTGCTGTATATTCTTCTTCCTTCCAAATCCTATCCAAACGGGGGCTTCTTTGTTGTTTCTCAGTGGATGGTTATCGAGCCATAAAGCAAGTTTGGGCGCGGACGCAACGACTCTCGATAGGTCTGGGCCGGTCTTTCCATCAATGACCAGCCTTGCACCGTACTGATCGAATTCCACATCCTTTATCTTGAGTGTAAGGATCTCGCCTATTCGGCGACCTGTCTCGTACAGAACTAGTAGTAATGCTTTGTCGCGGATGTTTGTCGCTGTTTCTACAAGCTTGTTTATCTCTTCTGTTGTTAGGAGTTTCTCTTTGATGAGATTGTTCCTAATGTTGGTTGGGATCTTGATCCACTTTACCTCTGGCGGATTGTCAGAGTCATACAGCCACTTGTAGAACTTCTTCAGGATGACTTTGTAATCATGTTTTGTCCACAGGGAAATATCCCTCTCTTCTATGCTGGCAACTAGATTCACTATGTCTTCTTTTGTCGCTTTGGTGAACGGTTTTTTTAGCCTTCGCGATATTAACTTTAGAGTTGATATGCACTTGAGGATTCTTGCTATGCTCAGGCCTTCTGCAACCCTCGACCGATAGTATTCTAAAATGATTTTACCGTTAACCCGATCCTTCTTTATGTTAGAAATTTCTCTAACTAAACTTTGCTTATACTTATAGATAGCAGCGGCGTTGCTCACACAACCACTTTGTTCCTATGAAGCAAATATGTTAGGGCTGTGTAACGTGCCGCTAACGCCCAGGGTGGGAGGAACAGCACAATTACAAAGCCACTTCATACGTGCATCTTACCGATACTTTTCCGATATCGATTTTTAATTTAGCATTTGAATAATAAATTGATATGTATACTTGACTAGACATGTCGGGTTTTTTCTCTTTACAAAACTATCATATTTTAATAAGGCACAAAAAGACCAATGATGAAGGAAAGATCACGATTGATGAAATCAAGAATTGGGCAAATACATAGGTTGTTTTATACTTCGCTTTTCAATATATCGATTGTATTTATCATGAACTCTGAGAATTTGTTAAAGATAAATGTCAATGGAGTAGTTTCTAGAAAACGGGATATTGCAAAGAAAGAACTGTACGAGCATTTCAAAGCTTTAGGCAATACTCCAGAAATTGGCATTGAAATTGTTGTTACACCCGATTTTGACCAGACAGTTGATAGTATTCTAAGGGAAAGGAAGGAATCAAAATGTCAGTATACTTCCAAACGTGAACATGTTGTCGCCGTAGCAAAAACCATCCCATACCCTAGGGAAGATAACATTGGCTTTATTATTGTGTTTAATGGAGACGTTTTTGGAAAATGGAAAGATCAACAACGTATATGGCGCCTAATGATGTTTTTACACGAATCAGTTCATGTAGAGGACGAGCTACAACTCTTTCAGGAGATAGGTGCTAAGGTGTTCTTCTCAGATCCGACAACCGTAGAAGATACAATGTTTCGATTAGCCCATGGTATTTGGATGGATTATCATGCAGAGAGATTTTCGATAGAAACTTTAGAGAAAGCAGCAAAGGAGGTGGATCCTCAAGGTACAGTGACATATGGATCGCATGAAGGTTATATTAAAAGTTTTGTAGAGTCACTAAATAATCTTCCCATGTTTCTAGATAAAGAAATCGATGATTTTAGGAAATGGAGAATGACTATGGATGAATTTTGGCCAAAGGTGTACTTGAGGTTAAGAGAAACATTGATTCTCGCATCATTTGTTACTGCTCATTCGGATGCTTTGAATAAAACGAATGTTGAAATTGAAGAAATGAAAAATAATGAATCCCATTTGTTCTTTTTTAAAAGATGGAACAAAATGCATGTTCAACTGCAATCATTATATCAGTTAAAAAATAACTTTTGCAAAGAAATTCTTACAAATATAGGAGATGAACTTGTTTTACTCTCCAAAGAGTGCGGCATGACTCTCAGTAATATTGAAAATGGGATATATGTGGCAGTCAATCCTCCCAATTTCAGAAAAGAGTAGGGCGTTGTAGCTCTATTGTAACTCCCTAACATTTTTACTTCAAAGCACTTACATCGAAAAACACCTCGTTATTTTGGCTCAGAACTCATGTTTATGGTATTTCTAAGAGGGAAAATAGGAGCGCCCAGGGTGAGCGAGGAGACACAACCGCATATCCGTCTAAGGCATAATCAATTCCGTTTCCATTATCTTCGGAAATAACAAAAATCTAGTTAAGCTTAGTTTCGAGATGATAAATTGATTTGTATACTTCAAAACAGCTTTATATCTGCTTATTACTTGAAAAACTGGCAATCAGCACATGGAACCTATTTATTTAGTTTCTCTACGAAAAATCATATTGGATACCAATCGAAATAATTGCTAATCCAGATGTTTTAGAAGATTATATCCCTCAGAGTATTCCCTGCAGAGATGCTCAGAGGATGGAACTAGTTGATTGTCTATTCCCGTTCAAAAGAAGGATTAAGTCATACGACTGCCTGTGTCACGGCCAACCCGGAACTGGAAAGACAGCTCTAGTCAAGTATGTCCTTGAGCAGATTAATGAGAACACTACTGCTAAGACTTTCTATGTAAACTGTTGGGAGAGTAGAACGTTGAGCTTAGTACTGGATAGACTGCTGGATCAAGCTAATCTTATCGTATCAGCGGTGGGTTATTCAGCCAAGATGTCACGGCTAAAGAAGAAACTTGGTGGTAGAGTTTGCATAATTAGCTTGGATGAGGTAGATAAACTGGACAGAAAAGAACTGAATGATATCCTCTATTTGTTGAAAGATATTGGAAAAGTCGGAATTGTATGCATATCCAATACGAGGAAATATGTATTAACATTGGACTCTAGGATTACATCAAGGCTAAACTTTAGGTCGATCGACTTCCCACGGTATTCTGATGAAGAACTGCTTGTTATTCTAAAACATCGAGTAGATGACTGTCATGCTTTGTATCCAAGAACCTACTCAAGGAAGGTACTTGAAAAGATAATCGAGTTAGCCGATGGTGATGCACGTATAGCTATACAGACATTAAGAAGCGTTACGTGTAATGCGGAAAAGGGATATGAAACCATTAAAGAGATAAAGAAGAAATACATACTAGAGACTTTGACGCCACATCATAGACTAATTGTGGACCTATTGAGAAATGGCAGAGAAATCTCATCAACAGAATTTTATGATATGTACAGAAAGAGAGCTATGAAACTAGGGCTGAAGGCAAAATCGCGTAGGAGTTTTAACAATTATATAGCAGAACTTAACAAGTTGGGATATATCAAAGTCGAAAGAGCAAAAAATAGAGGCAATGTAAGACTATTTAGTCTACAAATACACTGTCATCTGTCTCCATTACATTATCAGTCAATGGACTGACGCGTACGTGCAGGTCTTGAGGCGATTATTACATCCCTTACCCCGTCAATCCTCTTCAATGATTGAATTGTTGTTTGGTGCTCCTCAACACTCGCAGAATCATCATAAACGAAAACAATAAGCTCTTTACAGTCTGTTGTTTTCAGGTAGTTTATCGAATCGATTTTTATCTCATTTTCTATCTTGTTGAAGTCTTGTCTTTTCCTAACGAACTTAACCTCAACTAGAAGTTTCAAGGATGGTATTCTAAAATCCACGAGAGAATATCCATGACCGAATCTTGGCGTAGGCTCTTCGTCGATGACATCATCGAATACTGAACGTAATATCAGCCAAAGAATGCTTTGAACATCTTTCTCGTCTTTTATAACCCATTTTTCTTTTTCTGACGATGGCCATCTCCTCATTGCGCTTTCAAAATTTCTAAGAAGTCGGGAAACATGATCAGGCGATAATACCAAAGGATCAATAGATTCCAGAAAGCATGACTTTGTGCTATATAGTATTATTGGGGTTAACCAGTTCTCAACATCAGAGTTCTTCTCTAAGAAACCTTCTAGAATACGTTTCCTAATTGTATGAATAACTTGTTCATTACCAACTCTGAAAGCACCTTTTTTTATTCCCCAATATAGAAGGCTTACTTCGCCATATGACTTAACTCGTTTTATTTCATATGAGCTGATTTCAATGCTATTCTTCGTCAACAAAGTTTCGATAAAAAGGTATATAATTTTCTGCAGTGGATTTGCTATGTTCAGTTTCTTTCTTTGGAATAAGATTTCCAATAGCCATTTTCTATATTCTTCTTTTCTACTTGATTCTAATTTCTTCACTCCTAGTGTTAAACCTAAAAACTCTCTTGGGTAGAACGGAAATGATATTCTATCGCCAGGAAATTGTTCCTTTGATTGTAATCGTTTCAATCCAGTGGCGAATATTCTCAAAGATTGTTTAGGGACTTCCCCTAAAGATAAAGAGTATCCTAGAACAGCAAGCTGTATATAGTTCCCTTGCTCCAAAGTTTCCTTGTTCTGTTCTAACCATTCTTGATCTATTATGACGTTCCATGGCAAATCAATAAAAGAAAACAGTACATAACGACTGAACAAACCATCCAAGTTTCCTCTGGCATTATCTCTTTCAATTACTTCAATAAGCTCTTCAAGTTTCTGATGAAATACATTATGAACAAATTGTTTCACAAGAACCACCTGCTATGTCTTAACTTAGTACGAAGGATATCAGGATTCCAATTTTTGACATTCCTTAGTTGACCCAAAAGACTGGCAATCAAGTCTGAGTATAGAATTGTTACTGGTACACGAGTTGGGTTGAAACCTCGCCAGGAAAGAAATGTAAATTCATATACCTGACGCGTTATATATGAGATATCCTTGAATGTGGAATCTCTGTGGATAGAAACCTGTAGAGGTTTTGGACAAGCTTGATATGGAGTCAAGAGTTGCCGAGGGCCTGTAACAGTCAACAATGAACTGTTCATACTAAGTTGTATGAGGGTCCCTCTTTCGGGAACTCTCTCTCCCTTGACCATTCCTCTGTATCTTGGATTGTAGTCTTTAATGCCCTCTTGATTTAGATCAAAAATGACGTAGGGATGGTCTTTCCCTACGTTGACAAAGGCAAACTCGGTCTCATAATCAGATATTTGAGATACGAAATCCTCTACTGCTTGAACTTCAATGTTTCTAAATGGTTTGAAAGTCTGATGGAAAATTAACCGAATAGTATCCCCTTTTATCCAAGCATGTCTTCTGCTAACTTCTTCTATGATCTGATTAAGACTCCTTTTAAGCTCTTCCTGATAATTCTCATACTCCACTTCTCGAGAAAGGTTACTGAAAAGGTAATTTCCGTCAGAATTGAAAACCGTTGTAATTCCAATGTAACGTTTCATTGGTGTCAACCGCCCAGCCCGAATAGTGGCGCTACCCATCCCTATTACCAACTCATGGGCCACTGGGTGAAGAGATGAGATTGTCCATGGAATGCCTCCTAATTTAGCGTAACAGGCTAATCCCATGTTGTTTAGTGTATATTGTTTTCCTGGACCTCTAACAGTTTCGATTTCGATTTCCTGAACGGCAATTCCTTGTGACATAAATACGGATTTAGCAACAAGGTATGGATTTTCGTCGCCAAAAAGTCTATGAAAACGCTCTTCGATAATCACTACAGCTAAGTCATAAGAGTTCTTCTCGAGTGCTGATAGGCAGGCGGCTCGGTATGATTCTGCCGGATTCAATTGATTAACATTGAAAGCGACAAAATCTAGCTTTCCGAAATTTGTGAGATGGTATTTTCTTATGAAACCCTTTTCGAAATACTTTGAAGGAATTCCGTTTCTAAAACTGTTTATGAATTGTTCCACTTCACCCTTGTATTTATCTGGTACAACGACAACGATCTTTGGTTGCTTCTTGATGAAAGCCTCGGCGTCAAATGGACCATATTCAATTAGGCCCTTGTCATGCCAAGTGCTTGACTTGTTCTTAGAGGGGTCAAAAATGAAAGTTGGACTTCGAACTTGTCTTTGCTCTAGAATATCTTTACCAATGGACAACAGATCAGTAGATAATGTAAATGCAAGTCCTTTGGCACATGAAATGGGACCAATATCGTTCAAATAATCCAATTTGTCTTTTATTGCTGAGTGTTTTCCGTTTCCTCCAATTAGCTTAAATGATTTTTCCTCAATTCGGTAGATAATCTTGTTGGCTTCTGATCCATATAACTGTTCTATAAGTTTATTGCGGTTTCTTTTACTTGCCTCAAGAAAACACTCTGAAGAATGGAGACGCTCCTCGTCACGATAATCAGCAAGTATTATGTAATTATCATCTACCCTCTCGATACGGCCTTGAAGTGTATTCCAACAAACAGTTCCTTTTCCCTTGGGCTCTGAATTTCTAGTAACCACATAGAGTCCGTTAAGATTGATCTTTTCGACTAGATCTTTCATATTAGTTGTTATCTCAGTTAGTGTCGAGACATCCATCAGAAGTCCTAGTATTGGAGTGGATTCTCTATTGAATAGGACTCTAGTATCAAATCGATATTCAGGATATATCCCGATATGTGCTACATTCAGTGTGTCAGCAATATTGTTGGGAACATCTACTATTCGTATTGGATTCAGTTTTGAGAATCTTGCTCCCACTCCACCAAAATGGCTGATCAACGCTTCACGTACAAGTCTAGATACTAGGCGAAGATTCTTTTGTGCATCTATGATTTGCCTATTTCCATGAACTGCTGAATTTGCATTCAACGGCACACAGTATATAACTTCCCCATCTCTGTGAAATACGCAATCTGAATATTCATTACGCAGCCTATGAAAGGATTCTTTATCTATGAATTGTGATGTGTATGCCTCAAATCGTTCGGATGAAAGCGAAATTGGAGAAAAATTTAGTTCTAGGTCGGCTGAACGAAAAGTCGTACGCATTCTTCTCCCTCACGGCCAATATTACAAATATTCATGATAATAAATACCCTCTGTATAAATATGCCAATAAAGACTTATTTCTTTATGTGGCCCTTCAAAGTAAGCGGCCCATACTTGTTACGTAAAAGATTATTTTTAGAGAAAGGTTAGCTTAAACATATACTAATACTATAGCCTTTTGACTTTTACCCAATACATTCCTTACCCATTTCCGCTACGAAGCCGAGGGTGTGAACGAGGATGTGAACCTATCCCTGTCCACCATATAACAAAACAGTTTCTCTTTTTGTTTTCATATTAGGAGACTATACCTAAGTATTTACTTACTTTTTTACTATTACACCAATTTACCTCAACAGGTTATAAGATTTTAATCTTTAGCTGACTAAAGATTTAAGGAATTTTTGGGGTTAAATTTTAACCCAAAAACCCGGTTATAAAATGGACTGTGCAGTAAATAATCACGCTTAAAATGTGCTTAAACGCTTAGTTCTATCAGTTTGCGCACGTTATTAATTTCCACAGCATCGGTTCTCGTTACTAAACGTGAAAACTTGGGTTTTGCCTCTAACCCTATCGTAACCAAAAGGTCTCCCTTGTAAGAAAGAGTGACAGTGAGCCCCTCATCCTTCAATTCCACAGCAATGCTCTTAAGCTGGGCAAGTTTGCTCCTGATCGAGGTTCCACCGCCTGCGCTTCCAAAAACATCTTTCAAAAACTCTTTGTCGGCTATGCTAAGCTCAATTTTGTTGTCTTCAGCTTTTATCTGAAGGGCTTCCACATCACCAGTGATTAAAGTAACTTCCCCAGATTTGACAACATGACCTAACCATGTCGTTAACTGCACGTCTTCACTCTTCTTGCAGAGAAGTTACTTTTTCTGCACGTCTGTCACATAGATAACATCTAGAACAATCGAACCATTAAGTTTAGCTTTAACCATACCCATATCTAAGGTAAGGTCTTGAAAGCTAAGTTTAATGTCTGATTCTTTTCCCGCAAGCTTGTCTATGAGTTTTATCATGGTATCGCCCATATCTTCAGATGTTTTTGCCATAAATCATCACCACCTGTACTAGGAGTTGAGGGCATAAATAGTTAACGCCGTGCGCGGGGAAGTTAAATAATTGGTTTTTGGTTTGTCTGCTGATCCTGTGTAAGCGTGTTTTTTTTCGTGTGGGTGAGAGAGCAGGCGAGCGGGCGGTAAAGCACACACGTACACACGTACGTACACGGGCACGTACATACGTTCGTTCACACGAACACGCATCTGTTGGGGTTGGGTTGGGATTAAAATTTAACCCTTACTCGAATTGACGACGACAGCAGCCTCGAAGCTCGCTCAGGATGTTTTTTAGGGAGACTGACTTTCTTCTATAATCTATTAATTATAGAAAGAGCAACCGAATGCACTACATCTGGCTCAACTGTAACAATTCCTGCTTCATAAGATGCTCCCCCCATAGAACTGGCAATAAAATTCATGGAAGATACAATAGCAACAGCACGATCAACCACGATTAGTTTTGCATGAACTGAATCGTCATAAGTTATTGATACGCCCTCTTTTTTTAATTTTGAATGATACTTTTCCTTTTTCTCATATTGATACCTGAGCCTATCAGTGATGTGACGTGTAACTAATCTCACACGAGTCCCTTTCTTAATTGCTTTTATTAGCGTGTTGCTAAGATGGCACGGGTAAACAAATGGATTTGCCACCAGAACATCTAGATAGGCGTTTTCGATTAGTTTCTCGGACAACTCATCTAGAAGCTTATCATCAAGAAAAAAGTGATTTAGTATACGGTTTATTCTCTTATGCTCTCTCCATCCGTTAAGCCAATCAA
>Ga0315543_1000433_pt1 | contig 50767 bp, 41 predicted proteins | sample SalMarSW160210MG_2_FD_203098 | JGI IMG/M metagenome (GOLD analysis project Ga0315543, IMG submission 203098) | Salt marsh sediment microbial communities from the Plum Island Ecosystem LTER, Massachusetts, United States - Salt Marsh Sediment SW1601-210 ...
AGACCCCATCGAAAAACTTTCGGCTGGACCACCCCATTTTTCCCACTCCGGGTGGGCGTTTGTCGATATATTCCCCGAATCAAAGCCCTCTCCAGATGAAAATTATTATCTTATATACGACCATCCATTTTCGTTTGAGTCTGACGCTTGGATAAAGTCCGGAAAGAAAAGCGATCTCCCGGTCTGTGTGATGAACGCAGGTTATTCCTCCGGTTGGTGCGAGGAGAGTTTCGGCGTAACCTTAGTAGCATCGGAAATACTATGCAAAGCCAAAGGTGATGATGCATGTAGGTTTATAATGGCAAATCCCTCCAAGATAGAACTCTACATCAAAGAATATTTGAAAAGAGAGCCGAAATTAGCCAAAAAGGTTATCAAATACGAGATACCGGGTTTTTTTAAAAGAAAACAGGTGGAGGAAGCATTACACAAGGCGTACGACGAGTTAGAAATCCGAGTTCAGGAACGGACCAGGGAACTAGCCAAAGCCAACGAAGCATTACAGGCAGAAATAAACGAGCGCAAACAGGCGGAAGAGCAAACAAGAGAAAGCGAAGAGAAATTCAGGAGTATTGTTGAAAATTCAACTGACCAGATATTCATGTTAGATAAGGACTACAAATTGTTATGTATAAATAAGACCGCGGCAGACATTTCCAAGAAGTCTCCTCAAGAGATGATCGGCACGTCAATATTTACAATATTCCCGGAAGAAACTGCAGTCCAATTCTCGAAAAATATTAAAAATGTATTTGATACTGGCAAGAACATGATTTTTGAAGAAAAGATGCTTGTCCAAGGTCGTGAATTTTATAACAGTACCCACTTAAATCCTGTCAAGGATGATAAAGAAAGAGTGATAGCAGTCACTGGGATTATCAGGGACATCACCGAGCGCAAGCGGGCGGAGGAGATGCTGAGATACGCCAAGGAACAGGCGGAGGAGGCCAATCGGATGAAAAGCGAATTTCTGGCCAATATGAGCCACGAGTATCGCACCCCCATGAACGGCATTATCGGTATGACAGGCTTAACCTTAGATACTCCTTTAACCGATAAGCAACGAGAGTATTTGAACATAGTCAAGGAAAACTCCTCTTTACTCTTGGGGCTATTAGATGACATTTTGGATCTTTCAAAGATCGAGGCGGGACGAGCGGAACTTGAGAGTGTCAATTTTGATTTACGTGCTACTGTCGAAGGCGTGACTGATATCTTAGCACCCCGAGCTTCTGACAAGGGAATAGAATTAGCCTGTTTGATCCACCATGCAGTTCCACTGTTTCTACGGGGTGATTCTGTCAGGTTGCGCCAGATTTTGATGAACCTGGGAGGAAATGCCGTTAAGTTCACTGAAAAAGGAGAGGTGGTAATTGGGGTGGAGCTACAGAAGGAAACTGAGGATAAGGCAACACTTCTTTTCTCCGTTACAGATACTGGAGTAGGCATACCTAAAGATAAGCATAAGAAAATCTTTGATAGCTTCACCCAGGCAGATGGCTCCCACACCCGCAAGTATGGAGGTATCGGCTTGGGTTTATCCATCTCCAAGCGATTAGTCGAGCTGATGGGTGGTCAAATCGGTGGAGAGAGCCAACCCGGCAAAGGGAGTCGTTTCTGGTTTACCGTCACCCTGGAAAAGCAGAAAGATTTCTAAGGATGTTCCCCCCTTGCTTTCTCGTCCTGATATACGCGACAAGAGAATCCTGGTGGTGGACGAATGAGGGAAAAACAAAACAAGGATGATTCCATCCCCTCAATTCTGGAACCTGATGGTTCATCAAAGGAATACAGGAAAAATTGGGCTCGACTTATACAAAAGATAGGAGCCTGTAGCGGACCTGATCCGGGAAAGTTAACACGCTGACTTGCCCAATATGTTCCGGCGAGATGAAGGTAATCAGTCTGATAGAGAACGAGGAGGTCATAAAGAAGATCCTCAAACATTTAAATCTTTGGGATATAAAGGCCAGGCCGTCGCCCAAAGCCGCGGGGCCGCCAAAGATAATCGAATACACCTTAGACTATTCCACTTCCCAGATCCCAGCTTTCGATAAGTGGCTATATAGACCCAGCATAAGAGGAGACTTACCGCTATAAATATCTAGAATGAAATTCTATTCATATTGTGTATCTATAAATCAGATGAATTTTAATAATATCTGAATCCTGTCCTATTAAATACTTCGTTTTGTAGTCTAAACAAAATTCAGTGTCTCCAAAGTTTAGACTACGATAAGAAGTGTCACATAATTTGTGTAGCTTAAACTTTGTCAAAATTAAAGACTTGATAATGTAGTAGAAAATAAATAAGGATAATGATTTCATTCACTTTTGGTACGAAACCTAGACTTTTTTAACCTCAAAAACGACCCCAATATATAGTGAAACTTTTATTTCGCCTGGATTAATCCTAGGGTAACAAATCTTCTTGACTTTTCAAACATTTAAATCTTTGGGATATAAAGACCAGGCCGCCGCCTAAAGCAACAGGGCCGCCGAAGCCCCTTGAATACACCTTCGACTATTCAACCTCCCAGCTTCCTGATTCCGATAACTGGCTTTATGTAGACGTAGAGTATCAGGAATTTTGAAAAAAATAGAAATCGGGACAAGCGAATAAGTCTACTCAATTTTCCTCAATTTTCAGTCTTCCCGGTAAGATCAAGCCCAATCCTTAAACGTCCCAGAATTTGACACTGTTGGTCAAAGCCCTCAAATCAATGAAAGCGGGACGCTGTTAAGTTATTAAGTTTCTATTGATAAAAGGAATTCAGTGAAATAGTATAAAATATTTATGCCATTTACACACCATTTACAATGTGCCAATATCCGCAGGCTCCATGACGTTGAGATATCACCATGGACCTAGGACTTTCCAGGTTGCTTTGAAGGGTTTTTCGCTGCCTGTGTTTTAGCCACAGGCCCAAGAAAATCTGTAATAGATTTGATTACTTCCCCAAAATCTTCTGGAACATTTGTCAACCGGGTTTCGTTTACCTTAGTAAACAATTTAGGCTTTAAATGTTTACCTGTTAGCTTTTTATGAATAGTGAAAAGCAGAATGCTTTGCGTCCGCTTGGAACTCACTGCTTAAGGCAATCCTCAGGGACGGACTACCTTCGGCTGCGGGAACTTGTCCTGAGCCTGCCGAAGGAGGGTAAACTCACATGGGTTATAAGGAGGCTCCTGAAATTAACAAAAGCTTCTTTTTCCGACTCCAGCCTTTTAAATTTCTCTCTCTTTTAAGCGCTTCGGCTTTTTGCATTGGCCCTTCATGATATAAAGGCTTTGTCACACCATGTTGTCGCATCCGGTTTTCCATGTCTGTGGTTATGCCAACATATAGCTTACCTCTCTTACCAATTATGTAGACATACCAGTTATCCAAAAGAAACTTCTTACCTCGAAGAAAGAACATCATAGGGACGGACTTCCTTCGTCCGCCATACGGCGGACTCAGGACAAGCTCACGATCGGTTCTCGCTGTAACCGAGAATCAGAAATTAAAAAGGGGGCCTACCACCCCCTTTCTTAATTTCTGGCTCCCCGGGACAGACTCGAACTGCCGACCAAGTGGTTAACAGCCACCCGCTCTACCTGCTGAGCTACCGGGGAATTTGTGTAATTATATCTCAATAAGAGGGGGATTGTCTAACAAAAACCCCTTTTGGGGTCAAGAAAAATGTCATAAATCTACTATATTTCCGGCAGGGATGTTTATGGATTATCTTCTTCCTTATTGGCCGCGATATTCTGTACTAATCTCACGCTAAAGTATATCACCGAAAGGAAATAGGCCGGCAGGTACAGTTCCCATAGGAAGGGATTGGGGATGCCGCTTCGTTCGATCCCGTCCGGCAGTCGTATAATGTTTTTCCAGTCCCAGCAGAAGGCCACGATCATCAGGATGCCGCAGCCCAGCACAATTACCCAGTCATACCAGTAAAAGCTGAATCTGATACCTTTCTCATCGTAATAGACAATAAGAGACCCTGCCGCAGTCATGGCCAGGGCGATAAGGACAGGGGTTATTACAGGACCGATCCACGGGAGGGGTATCAGGAAAAGTACGTCCCATGTCATAAGGCCCTCGGGCCAGCCGATCATTACCCATAGCCATATGTAGTAGAATATATCCCATATCCCAAAGGCGATCATGAAAAGGCTGAATCTCTGCCATGGATTCTTTCCCGAGGCCCAGGCTACCGCCACAAGCATGATAATTGTGGAGACCTCCCGCCCGATCTCAACAGGCGCCAGGTAGTGGGCCGCATATTTACCCTTCTCCCAGTCGACCACTATGGGAAAATAAAACGACCCCTGGTAGAATATCTCCCTGAGATAGACAACAACAGCGCTCTCCACCCAGGCGAAGGCAATGGCGAATATTACCACCCAGATCCATCGCCTGAGCGTCTCTCCCGGATTTTGTGTGTAAGGAAAGTGTCCCAAGGTCTTTCTAAAGATTCACCTCCTCCAGATATCGACTGATAGCCCCGTCATACTGGTGGGTGAGTTTAAATACCTTCTTTGCCAGGCCAAATCTGGTCTCCGGCAAAGTCGCGCCCCTATTTTCCTGCATCTCCTTTAATACCTTATCATAATCCGAGGGATCCGATACAACCGTCACATCCTTGAAATTCTTTGCGGAAGAACGAAGCATGGCCGGCCCGCCTATGTCAATGTTCTCAATAGCCTCTTCCAGGGTTACACCTTCTTTGGCCACGGTCTTCTCAAATTGATACAGGTTAACCACCAGCATATCTATATTTTTTATACCGTGTTCAGCCATTGTCCTGACATGTTCCAGGTTGTCTCTAAGGCCCAGTAGTCCGCCGTGCACCTTCGGGTGAAGTGTCTTTACCCTGCCGTCCAGCATCTCCGGAAACCCGGTGTAATCCGAGATGTCGGTGACCGGGACCCCTCCTTCCCTCAAGGCCTTTGCCGTGCCGCCGGTGGACAGTATCTCCACGCCAAAGCCTGAAAGTTTTTTTGCGAAATCAACCACGCCTGTCTTATCGGTAACGCTTACAATAGCCCTCTCGATCTTTCTCATGTATCAACCTCCTCTTGAATTTTTTGTATTGACCTTTCTCCATGTAACATTGTGTGCATTATTGCATTTCCAGGATGATCCAAAAAGCATCGTGACCGAAGGGCTGTCTCTTTTCTTCGTTCCGAATCTCCCTGGCTGGTCATTTCAAGGGGTTACGGTCGTGGGATGCCTACCCCCTCCGCTGTTCTCCCGTGCCTCCGGCACAGGAGCCAGGGGGTCCCCCACCCGTAACCTCCTGAAATAACAGCGCCCTCCCGATAGTCACTACAAAAAGGAACACTCCTTCGCCCTGGTGTCACACCTCCGGCCTTGCATAAGGTCACAGGTGTGACCGCATATCAGCCATACCTTTATCCAGTCATGATATTTTCATTTCGTTTTGTGCAGGGTCATTGCACATAAACGAGTTCGCCGCTTAAAAGAGAACCCCATAGCCCATATAGCGCAAAATACTCAGATAACATTAACTAGCGTACTCATTAACCGGATGAACCTACTCTATTACACTAATTCCGGTTTGCAATCAAGGAGAGATAGGGGGATAGCTTATCTCCTTGGTGATACAGAAATTAGGGGGTGGATTTGGGATGCGAGGGGGCTTGCCTTTTGTGAAAATAATAATATATCATATATGTTATGCCGGTTTATGAATACACAGCACTGAACCGGGCCGGGAAGCGGCTCAAAGGTATAATTGACGCGGACAGTGCTATGGCGGCACGTCATAAGTTGAGGGACTCGGATATCTATCCCGTTGAGATAGAGGAGACCTCGGCCAGAGCCAGGAGAATACCCACCGGACAGATCCAGGTGTCGTCTGTTTTAAGGAGGGTCAAACCGGTTGAGCTGTCCGCCGTGACCAGGCAGTTAGCCACCTTGATGAGTGCGGGGATATCCCTTGTTTCATCCTTGGAGGCCTTGATAGCCCAGATAACCAATCCTTTATTGAAAAAGATCCTGGCCCATATCAAGGAGTCGGTTAACGAGGGGAACAGTCTTGCCTTCGCCCTGTCTCAACATCCCAGGCAATTTTCTCAGGTCTATGTCAACATGGTGAGGGCAGGAGAGGCCTCCGGCTCCCTCGACCTTGTACTGGAACGACTCGCGGACTTCAGCGAAAACCAGGAGGCCCTGAAGGGTCGCCTGAGGGCGGCTATGGTATATCCGGTTATCATGACCATTATCGGGGCACTGGCCCTTATGCTGCTGGTTACCTTCGTGGTGCCGAAATTTGTGGATGTCTTCAGCGACATGGAACGCGCCCTTCCCCTTCCCACGCTGATGGTCATCGGCGCAAGTGGTTTTTTAAAATCCTTCTGGTGGGTGATTATACTCCTTTTTATCGTTGCTGTTATCGCGGCACGCAGGTTTAAGAATACGCCCAGGGGCGGTTACACCTGGGACAGGATCAAGCTTAACGCACCTGTGCTGGGAATGATTAACATAAAGATGGCTATGGCCAGATTCGGCAGGACCCTCGGCAGCCTCACGCAAAGCGGTGTGCACCTGATGTCAGCGCTTCAAATCGTACGCAATATCGTTAATAACAGGCTGATTGCGGATGATATCGACATTGCCATGGACGAGGTTCAGGAGGGAAAATCCCTGGCCACCCCCCTTGCCAAGAGCAAGTGGTTTCCGCCTGTTGTGATCCAGATGATAAATGTGGGCGAGCAGAGCGGGGATATGGAAAACATGCTTAATAAGATAGCGGACATCTATGAACAGGAGGTCGAATCTCAAGTGTCGGCTATGACCTCTATGTTGGAACCCGTTATGATCCTGATTATGGCGGTCATTGTCGGTTTTATAGCCTTTTCCATATTACTGCCCATACTTGAGATGAGCCAGATAGTGCATTGATAAAGATAGGGGACCCCCCAGGAATCAGCGGGATTTTGGAAAGGCACGGGGCATAAGCTTCAAGGCGCAAGGCGCAAAGAGCATAGCGCAGAGCGAAATCAGCTCACAGCTCCCTAGTTAAATATGAATTAAAAGGCATTTAACGGGGCAAGCATAGTTCATAGCATAATGGTTAAATAGTCGATTCGTTAAATAGTTAAATGGTTAATAGCAAATAGGGTTTAGGGATTAAGGGTTAGGGAATATGGTTAAAAGCTAAAAGCTAAAATCTAACAGCCTTCAGCCTAATAGACTTTATTAGTATACTTGATCCCTTGGACCCTCATTTACTTCTTTATGTGTTCATTAACCGGATGAACCAAGATTCAGGAGGAAATACAATGCCTAAAGACAGGCAGAATGAACGTGGTTTTACTCTCATCGAGATAATGGTTGTTATTATCATATTGGGGATACTTGCCAGTTATGTGGCCGTCAAGGTGACGGGACGGGCCGAGCAAGCGCAGCGTACTCAGGCCAGGGTTCAGATAGAGACCCTGGAAACCGCCCTGGAGCTTTATAAACTGGATAACGGCAGTTATCCCACTACGGAACAGGGACTTGAAGCCCTTATTGAACCCCCCACAGTAGGCAGGCTACCCAGGAAATGGCGTGAGGGCGGTTATCTGGAAAAGAGCTATGTGCCCAAGGACCCGTGGGGAAACGATTATGTCTACCTCTCACCTGGCTTGCATGGTGATTTTGATATAATGTCCTATGGCGACGACGGGGCCCAGGGCGGAGAAGGCAAGGATGCGGATATTTATAACTGGGAAACGGAGTAGTTCCTGCGGCATGCAAAGGAGGAATGCCGGCTCAGGGGGATTTACCCTTATTGAGTTGACCATGGTGATTCTCCTGTTAGGCATGTTCCTGTCACTGACCATACCCCGTATCGGAGACTCCGTTTTTAAGGATAGCTTGAAGAATTCTTCACGCAAAATGATTGGGTACATAACCGAGCTGAGGAATATGGCTATCCGGGACAACATTGATTATTATCTCTCCCTTGATATTGATTCGAATAGATTGTGGATCGAGCCTGCTGTAACAGATGTGGAGGAACGAGAAGACATACAGGAAAGGGCCTATACTTTCCCGGAAGAAGTGAGAATAATCGATATCCTTTTTAGGGACGAAGGGGAAAAAACATCCGGAATAGCCAGCATTCGGTTCACCAGGGAGGGGTATATCAGGCCGTCAATTATTCATCTGGGCTCAAAGGACGGCAGGAAATTTACCTTTGTTCTGCGGCCTTTTCTTGGCAAGGTGGAGTTGATGGAAGATTACGTTGATTTTGAGGATTTAGATGGAGAGATTTAGTAAGGTCTCTTTAATGAATGCCTTTATGAATAATAGAAACCCCGGATTCACCCTCCTGGAGGTGATGGTAGCGATGTCTATCATTGCCATTGCCTTGACTGCACTGCTGGCATCACAATCACAGAGCATCTCCATTGCCGGTGAAGCAAAGTTCAGCACAACGGCCGCCCTCCTTGCCCAGAGCAAAATGGCCGAGATAGAGACAAAGACAGAAGACGAGCTTATATACGACTCAGGTGATTTCGGGAATGATTTCCCCGACTATTCCTGGGAAATGGATGTACGGGATGTAATATTTACCGACGAGGAAGAATTTACCGATTACCTCAAACAGGTCGACCTTACTGTATACTGGGGTGAAGGCAGACAATATCAATATAGCCTCAGGCTCTATCATTTCGTGTCATAGGGTTGTTTCCCGGATGCCATTATTTGAAATGAAATCTTTCATGAAGTTATACAAAGGGAAGCTCCACGGTTTTACCCTCCTGGAGATCCTGGTTTCCATAGCCATATTCGCCGCGATTGTATCCGTGTTATACCCCTCATATACCGCTACATTCCGAAATATTGAATACACCGAGTCGGAAGCCGAGATATACAGGATGGCGCGAGTCGCCATGGAAAGGATTACCAGGGACATCAAAACGGCATATATCCCTTCATGGGTAAATGAAGATGAGGATAAAGATGAATGGATCCAAGAAACCGGCTTTTTAGGGGAGGACGAAGACATAAACGGCCGAGATGCCGATTCTTTGCGGTTTTTTTGCCATGAGCACCTTGCTTTCAAAGAGGATAATATGCCGGGCAATGCCTTTATATCTTATTATATAAAGGAAAGCCAGGACGAGAGCTTTACCCTTTATAGATCCGACACCCATGAATTTAAAGAGCCCCCCGGGGAAGAAACCGGCGGCCTGATTCTTTGCGAGGGCCTTCATTCTCTAAAATTTATTTACTTTGATGAAAACGGAGAGTCTTACCATAATTGGGATTCATCCGGTGACCGGTTTAGAAACAGACTGCCGGTTATGGTCTCCATAAAACTGGAATTTACACATGGTGCTGATGCTGAATCGGTTATAAGATTTATGACCTCCGTGTCACTTCCTATGGCGAGTAACAGGTATGAAAAAACATCTTAGGGATAACAGGGGGGTGGCGATTATTATTGCCGTCGCCATAATCGGCATTATTGTCATACTCACCCTCCAATTCAACAAATCCATGATGTCGGAGCTTTACGCGGCCGCAAACCTGAATGACGGCATCAAGTTAGAGTATGTTGCAAGGTCGGGGTTCAACTGCGCACTTGCCGTTATCCGCGAAGATGGCAAGGAAACCGACACCCTGCATGATACATGGGCTGATTCTGAAGATTACTCTGTATACTCTGCCCAACTTTTTGAGGAGGGTCTTTTTTCAGTGGAGATTTCCGACCTCGCGGGAAAGATTCAGATCAACAATCTTGTCGGGCCGGACGGAAATTATGACACCAACCAGAAAGGACTTCTGATAAGACTATTGACCTCCGAGGGATTCAATATGGACGCGGATGAAGCCGAAGATATCACGGATGCAATTAAAGACTGGATCGACAAGGACGACGAAGTTACAAGGTTCGGGGCCGAGGATCCCTATTACCGGTCCTTTGATCCCCCCTATGCATGCAGGAACTATCCACTGGAATCTCTTGATGATCTGCTGTTGATAAAAGGGATAACCCGGGAGCTTTATTACGGCGTGGATGGAGGCCCCGGCATAAATGATTATCTGACGGTTCATGGAGAGGGCAGGGTCAATATAAACACGGCCGATCCCATGATATTAAAAATCCTTTCCGATGACATGGACCAGCAGATGGTGGAAGAGATCATCGCCTATCGTGAGGACGAAGATAATGATTTAAACAGCGCCGACTGGTATAAAAACGCCCTTGGAACAAATGAAGATATCATCCATAACAGCCTGATTACCACAAGGAGCAGCTTTTTTGAGATTACATCAATAGCATTTAAAGATTCTATAACCAGAGGTATAAAAGGAGAGATCCTAAGGGATGGGGCGACGATCAGGGTTTTATCATGGAAATCGCTTTAGTTTGTTGAATTTGCTTGCTCTTTTAGGTACAGTTTTCAATTCATAAGACCAACAGGAAAAACAGGATGCCTGGAAAGATTTTAGGGCTTGACATAAGAGAAGATTATATTGCCGCGGTCCGGGTTATAAGCGGGCTAAAGGGGTATCAGGTTACATCCTGCTTCCGGGTCAAGATTGAAGAGGGCAAGGGCATTGATAAAGCGCTCCTGGAGATTTCCAGGGAGATGGACCTTAAAAGTGACAACTGCTTTGCCTCCATCCCCGGAGGTTATATGTCCTATAGAAACCTGGGGATGCCCTTTAAGGATTATAAAAAGATAGATCAGACCCTGCCTTTTGAGATCGAAACAGTGTCCCCTTTTCCTATCCAGGACATGATAATTGATTTTAATGTTATAGAAAGTTCCGAACAGAGTGAAATCCTTGCTGTATCCACGGAAAAGACCTATGTCTCAAGATATCTCGAAGTCCTTAATGATTTTGGGATCGAGCCGGACATTATTGATGTATCTCCCGTTCCTACCGCACTCTGGCTCCTGAATCAGGAAGACACCCCCGGGAACGGGCTGTTTCTGGATATCGGCTTCAACAGGAACAGCATGATCCTCTTTCTCAACCACAGGATCAACCTTATCCGCAGCTTTGCTTATAATGGTGGAACAATACCCTTTCCCTTTTCCCATGATCACGGTGAGATCGGCCCGGGTGACGGGTCTGCCGTCCAGGAGGTTGAATCCCGGCTGGGGCTGTTTTGCGAATCAGTCAGAAAAACCATACATTCCTTTGGCGCTCAGACCAAAAGGGAGATCAATCTTGAAAAGGTATTCTTTTCCGGCCTTGGGATGCTCTATTCCCGGACAGGAGAAATCCTTGGCGGTTTCCTTGACAGGCCCGCTCAAGAGGTCAACATACGCAGGGATAAAGATGTTGATATGGATTTCAGCATCGGCCGGGCCTGGAATCCGGCACTTATGGACGGCGCCCTTGCCCTTGCCCTCAGGGACGGCAAAAAGGGGCGGGGCTTTAATCTCAGGAAAGGCGAATTTGGGCTAAAGAAGAGTTATCTCGGCCCCATAAATGAGATTAAGAAGGCAATGATCCTCCTCGGGGTCTTGTTTATATTCATTTTTGTTAATCTGGGGGTCGATTACTATTTTCTTAATAAGAGATGCGAAGCAGGAGAACAGAAGATAACCGGGTTTTTCAGACAGGCGTTTCCGGAAGTTACAAATGTCAAATTCCCTGTTCTTCAGATGAAGCAAAAGATTAAGGAGCTGGAGACCTCATCCGGTCTATTACCCGGAGGGGTGGCAAGCAACCGGAAGGCGCTTGATGTTTTAAGGGATATCTCGCAAAGGATCCCCGCCTCCCTTGATATGGATGTTTCCAATATGGTCATTGACGGGGAGAAGGTTCGTATTAGCGGGGATACCGACACCTTTAGCACGGTGGACGACCTGAAAAATAGCCTTGAGCCTTCAGACTATTTCAAAAGCGTAACCCTGGGCCCGGCAAACCTGGACAGGACGGGCAAGAGAGTAAATTTTGAGATAAGTATGCAGAGGGCAGAATAGCTTAGTGCTTCGATTCGCAAATACGGTGACGTATTTTGATTATATGAAGCATTGAAATTACTCACTCAGCACTAAGTCCTGAGGGAATAAATTCGTCATAGAATTTATGAATCGTAGGACTTAGGGGCCCAGGATTCCAGGGTCCGGGGGATACAATAAAAGGATTTAAAGGACAATGGCAATAACACTCGCGAAACGGGAAAGATATTTTGTATCTATAGGCGCGTGTCTCATCGCCATCTTTTTCATCTTCCAGTTCCTGGTCTCTCCCTTTTTTGAAAAAAGGGACCGGCTCCGGAAAGAAATCGTTAAACAGGAACAAGACCTGAAAGATCTCGCTGACTTAATTGCGAAATATAATACATACAAGCAGAACTCCAGTAACATTGACAGGGTCCTTGCCGGTCGCGGTAAGGGATTCACACTTATTTCGTTTCTGGAAAAGGCCACAGGAGAGACCCGGATTGATAAGGAGCATATAAAATATTATAAGCCTTCCACTTCAAAAGGATCCGGGCCCTACGATGAGTTGATGGTGGAGATGAAGCTGGAAGGGATAACATTAGACCAGCTTGTCAGGTATTTATACCGGATTGAGCATCCGGATGATCTTGTTTTTGTAAAGAGATTATCTATTACCGATAATAGAAAGGAAGAAGGCTACCTGGATTCCATAATACAGGTAGTAACCTTTCAGTAGAATACTCCCGGCTGAAGCCTGTAGGGTTAGGGGTCCAGGATTCCAGGATTTGAGGTTACAAGATGAATCGATTGATCTCAAAGAGTAAGAAATGGATGGGGTATACGATTTATTGCCTTATCCTGACAGCGGCCTTTTTATATCTTCTCTTTCCCTCGGACGCTATTAAGGCCTGTATCCAGGCAAAGGCCCAAAGGATTCATCCGGGCATTCAGGTCACATCCCAAAGACTGTCCCTCTCCTTTCCAAGCGGCCTGAAGTTGATTCAGACCGCGGTCTCCCTTGAGGAAGATCCCGGTCAGCTTCTTTTCAAGGCGGACAGGATCTCCTTAAGGCCGGGGATATGGTCTATTTTAAAAGATCCGGCCGAGTATTATTTTGATTGCAGGGCCTATGGCGGCCGTTTAGAGGGTAGGATTATAACCAAGGATGATCCTGCGACTTCCTTTAACGCGTCAATAGAGTTTGAAGATGTCCGCATAGAAAAAAATTCACCTGTTCCTTCTATTATCGGCGACCGTTTAGAGGGGACTTTTTCAGGATATATAGACTACCAGGGAGAATCCGATACATCCATTTCACGAGGTTCGGGAGAGGCGTTTTTAACCATATCCGATTGTCTGGTAAAACTGGCAGAGCCTGTTTTAGGCCTTGAAACCGTTGACTTTAATGAGATACAGGTCAAGATGTCTTTAAAAAGACAGCGGATAAGCATATCCAGAGCGGAGCTCAAGGGTGACAAAATGATGGGGACCGTTTCCGGGACCATAAACATGGATAGCGATTTTATGGAAAGCAGGCTTGATTTACAGGGCAAGGTGGAGCCCACAGCCACACTTTTTAGGGATGTGCCGGGAGCTGGTGAGGCCATCAACCTGATCAAAGAGGGTCTTAAAGACGGCAAACTCCCATTTACCCTTAAGGGGACCATCAAAAACCCCAAGATGAGTTTTATTTAAGGCAAATGACCAGGATCTACCACACCATATTCAATCTTATCGCCCTGGCAGGGATAATCTATTTCGGGGTGGACACCTTTTACCGGGTTGCCGTTGAGCGGCTTAACAGGAACGACACTCAGGGGATTGCCATGCAGAATGTCCCGGATACGGAAAGGCGGGCCGAGGCGCGGTTAAGTGTCTATAATGTTATTGATGACAGGAATATATTCAGTAAAATCAAGAACTTGGCCTCAAAGGGCTATACTGAAGCAGAGGAACTCGAACCCACATCATTAAATATCCGCCTCCTGGGCACTGTTGCCGGAGACCGGGCGAATGCGGTGGCAGTTATTGAAGATACCGGCAAAAGGACGCAGGAGATATATCGGGTAGGGGATAGTGTTCAGGAGGCGGTGGTAAAATCGATCCTCAGGGAAAAGGTGGTCCTGGCTGTCGGTAACAGGGATGAGATACTGGTGATGGATAAACCTGCTTCAGGGGGTAGCGATGACCGGCAGAAATCGGTGATGGAACGGAGTCAAGGCGTTGAAAGGATGGAAAGGACTATAACCTTTAGACGCGCAAGTATTGATGAATCTCTTGAAGATATCAATGATCTTTTGTCCCAGGCATCCATCAGGGCTCATTATACCGATAACCAGCCGGACGGACTGGCTATCACCGGTATAAAGGCCGGGTCCATATTCAGGAGGATGGACCTAAGAAATGGAGATATTATTCGGGGTGTGAGCGATAACGAAATAAAGTCCCCGGAAGACGTTATCGCGCTGTATAATGATCTAAAATCGGAAACAGACGTATCGTTACAGATAACGAGAAGGGGTCGGGAAATGTCCCTGAATTACAGTTTCAGGGATTGATTTGGGATCAGAAAAAAATAGGATACAAGCGTCTAAATGGCCAAGTATTCTGGGAGTTCCATATTCGACATTTTAGTCAGGATCCGAGGGTGCAAGGCATTCGAAAGGTTTGTCACATTATGATAAACAGAGTAGTTATGAAGGGGTAACCATGGGATATGGAATAAGAAGTCTATTGATGGTGTTTCTTGTTTTACCGATGCTGTGCTTTCTACCTTTGGGATATGCCAGGGGGTCGGACCTCTCTGGCGAGGGGGAAGCAAGTGCCTCCGCCGCTGAGACATTACAGGAATCAGACACTACAGAGACGAGGTACGTGACCATAGATTTTGACAATGTGGATATCGCCTTGTTCATAAAATTTATAAGCGAGCTGACCGGCAAGAACTTTGTGATAGACACAGCGGTAAAGGGGAAGGTGACCATCATTTCTCCGACAAAGATTACTGTTGACGAGGCGTACAAGGTCTTTGAATCCGTACTGGAGGTGCATGGTTTTACTACGGTTCCGGCGGGAAGTATCACTAAAATCATACCTATGACCGACGCAAGATCAAAAGATATTGAGACCCAATTGGGTGAGGAGGCAGCGGAACGTGAAGATAAGGTCGTAACCCAGTTGATACCCCTGAAGTACGCCAATCCTGAAGAAATAAAAAATGTGTTCGGACCATTTATATCCAAGAGCAGTGTGATGGTCTCATACGCACCCACCGGCATGCTTATCGTGACGGACGTGTTGTCCAACATAAAACGCCTGATGGAGATTATAGATATAATAGATGTGGAGGGAACGGGTGAGGTGATCTCCGTGATCCCCCTGGAATATGCAAGCGCCGAAAATACGGCCAATATATTGACATCGGTTTTTAAGACGACGACAAGAACAAGCGCAAAAGGTGATTCCACAGCAATTACCATTGTGTCGGATGAAAGGACAAATTCCCTGATAATACTGGCGTCTGAAGTGGACACCCTTAAAATAAGGCAACTGATAGACATAATAGACAAGGAGACCCCCAGGGGAGAAGGGAATATCCATGTGTATTATCTGCAGAACGCCAATGCCGAGGATATAAGGGAAGTCCTGGCGGCAATTCCTTCCAAACAGAGTGGGACCGCGCCAACAGGCACTTCCCCGGTTGTCTCTAAAGACGTGCAGATAGTGGCGGACAAGGCGACCAATTCCCTGATAATCACCGCAAAAAAAACAGACTATCTAATCCTTGAGGATGTCATTAAAAAACTCGATATACCCAGAAACATGGTCTATATCGAGGCCCTTATCATGGAAGTGAGCATGGCAAAGCAGTTGGATCTGGGCGTAGAATGGCTTGGAGGAAGGCCTGCGGGTGAGATCAGTGATTATGCTATTGGAGTTTTCGGAGGCTCCAAGCCCGACGCAACGAATATGCCTTCAGTTGACGCCAGTGGTATGGTTAGCCTTCCAGCAGGTTTTTCTCTCGGGGTCCTGGGAGACACCATCACCATCAACGATATTAGATTTCCCAGCATAGGTGCGGTTGTGCGGGCATACGGGACAGATTCCGATGTTCATATCCTCTCCACACCTCAGATCATGACCACCGATAATGAAGAGGCGGAGATAACAGTGGCTGATAATATCCCTTTCCTCACCAGAAAAGATACGAGTGATGCAGGGGTGGATTACAGCAATTATGAGTTCAAGGATGTGGGCGTTACCCTGAATATAACACCTCAGATAAACCAGGAAAGGTTCGTCCGGCTCAAGATAGCACAGGAGGTGAGCCAGGTCGTCAAACAGGAAGGTATAGGCTTGCCTACCACCCTCAAACGAGAGGCCAAGACCACTGTAGTGATCAAAGATGGTCAAACAGTGGTTATAGGGGGCCTTATTGATGAGACGGAAAGCAGGACCAATTACAAGGTGCCCCTACTGGGAGATATCCCCATACTGGGTTATCTATTCAGGTCGACCTCCAGATCACTGGACAAAAAAAACCTTTATATATTCCTTACACCCCATATCATAGAAAATCCTGCTGAGGCTCAAGATCTATATGAGGATAAGAAAGGACATATTGACTCTATTGAGGAGAGTGTTATCAGGATGTACCGGGGAAGAAGCGGACAAACGGAAGATATGAGGCTGTCGGACCTGGGTTATGGTTATATTCAGACCAAGGACTATGACAAGGCTGCTGAATACTATGAAAAGGCCCTTGCAATCAATCCGAATAATCCCTACGTAATCCTTAATATGGGATTCATCCACGAAAAACGGGGTGAAAAGGGAAAGGCTGCCGAGATGTATGAAAGGCTCATCGCCCTTGACCCGGATGATAGGGCATATACATCCACGGACCCCATGCAGACAGGACGTAAACTTTCAGACATTGCCAGGGATAATTTAAAGAATCTGCAGGAAAGCATAGATAATCAATGAAATTGATCGGGGAAATATTAATTGAAGATTATGGCCTTTCGCTGGAGGCGCTCTCCCAGGGGTTAAACACACAGCAAGAGAAAGGCGGGCGCATCGGCGAGATATTGATCCGGCAGAAGGCCATATCGGAGGCGGATTTATTGGAGGCCCTGGGCATACAGTACGGCATGAATTTCCTGGCTGCCGTTCCGATAAAGGAGATGAAGACCGAATTTACCGAAACCGTTCCCATACAGTTTCTCAAAAAGTACACGATGGTGCCGATTATTACAGCCGAAGACGCCTTTATTGCGGCCAATGATCCCCTCCTGTTTCAACCCCTGGACGACATGAAGCTCCTTCTGGGCATAAGCGGATCAGATGTGGTTCTGGCGCCCCGTTCAACGATTCTGTCCGCCATCAATTTTGCATATGACATGAGCCGTGACTCCGCGGAACAGGTTATACAGGATATGCACGACGAAGATGGCGACCTGATAATCTCCGCCATTGAGGGCGCCGGCGATCTACTTGATGATACAAGCGACGCCCCCATAATAAAACTGGTGAACCTCATGCTCTCCCAGGCGGTAAAGGACAGGGCCAGCGATATCCACATCGAACCCACCCAGAGCCGCCTGAGAATCCGCTACAGGCTGGACGGAATACTCTATGACATGCTGTCTCCGCCCAAGCACATTCAATCCGCCCTGACCTCGCGCATCAAGATCATGGCGGAGATGGACATAGCTGAAAAGAGGCTTCCCCAGGACGGCAGGATAGAGATCAGGATCGGAGATAAAAATATTGATATTCGGATTTCCACCATACCCACGGCCTTTGGAGAGCGCGTGGTAATGAGGTTGCTCGATAAGACCAGGATAATCCTGAGTCTTACCGATCTTGGCATGCCTCAGAAAAAGCTGAAGGAATTCGACAGGCTTATCCGGGCATCCCATGGAATCATCCTGGTAACCGGTCCTACCGGCAGCGGAAAGACAACTACACTCTATGCCGTCCTTTCGACAATAAACAGAACGGACATAAATATAATAACCATAGAAGACCCTATCGAATACCAGATCGAGGGGATCGGGCAGATTCAGGTCAATCCAAAGATAGGCCTCACCTTTGCCAATGGATTGCGTTCAATCGTGCGACAGGACCCGGACGTGATACTGGTAGGAGAGATAAGGGATATGGAAACAGCGGAGATAGCCATTCAATCCGCCCTTACCGGTCATCTGGTGTTTTCCACGTTGCACACCAACGATTCAGCGAGCGCGGTAACGCGCCTCATCGACATGGGCATAGAATCGTTCCTGGTGACCTCTTCGGTAATCGCCATACTTGCCCAGCGGCTGGTGCGCGTCATCTGCGATAATTGCAGGGAGGAATATGAACCCGACAGGGAATCCCTGGAAAGCATCGGCCTGACCAAGGAAATGCTGGGAGAAAAACCTTTATACAGGGGCAGGGGGTGTACTGCCTGTCTGAATACCGGTTATGCAGGAAGGACCGGTATATTTGAGCTCATGCTAATCGGTGAAGCCATTCAGAATCTCATATTAAAGACCTCGGACGCCAACATCATCAAGCAAAAGGCAGTGGAGCAGGGGATGGTGACCCTACGCAGAAACGGTGCACAGAAGGTTATGGACGGCATTACCACTATAGAAGAGGTCTTCAGGGTTACCTATAAATAGAGGTGAAATAACCTTTGAAGGGGATCTAAGCAAATTAAGGAGTTCTTACAGAAAAATGTCTTTTCTTTTTGTTTGTTCAACGGGTGATCATGCCGGACAGAGCCTGATCACGAGTTCTATTGCGCTCAGGCTTATGGAAAAGAAGATTACCCCGGGGGTCTTTAAACCATTTGGAACAGGACTCTTGCGCATGGATGACATGTGGACAGATCCGGACGCCCATCTGCTCAAGGGATTATTAAGGCTCCAGGAGCCCCTGGAAATGATCTGCCCCTATCCGATGTCGGAAAAGGTGGAAATACCTAACGGACAGATTGAAATGCTCGATAAGATAAAGTCTATAGCCAATGGACTTTCGGAAGGCAAAGATATTGTTCTTGTAATGGGCTCCAGACATATCTTTTTTGATGATGTCCCCTATTCACTTCCTGATGTTTCCCTTATATCGGAATTGAATGCGGACCTGGTGCTGGTTCATAGATACCGGCAGACCTCCACCACACTTTATTCCATACTATCGGTTCATTCACTTCTCAGGGACAGGGTCAAAGGGATTATTATCAACAGGGTTCAGCCGGAACAGCTTGAGGTTGTAAAGGAACAGGTCATGTCTGTTCTTGATAAAAAAGGCATAGGCAATGTCGCTGTATTGCCGGAAGACCCTTTACTCTCCTTGAGAAGCATTGAAGAAATAAGGGAGATGCTGGAGGGAAGGATCATCTGTTGTGAGGAATACCGTGAACGATTGGTGGGCGGTATGACCGTGGGCACGGCCGGTCTGGATAGAGGCCTAATGATATTCAAGAGGGTCTATAACAAGATATTCCTTCTTGAACCATCCACAACTTCACGAAAGATCGCCGGAGTCCTTTTGACCGGGAACCGGAAACCTCCCGACCAGGTCCTGGAGGCGGCAAAGAAAGCACAGATTCCGTTGATACTGGTAAAGGATGACAGCTTCGCAGCCCAGGAGCGTCTGGAAAAGAGTGCGGCATATCTTTCTCCGGCGGATGAAAAGAAGATTAGACATTTTATGTCCATGATGGATAGGGACGATTATCTTAACAGGCTTACAGAATCGATGTAATGATAGGGATGTCCCTATTTTAGCCTATGGTCTCGGATACAAGCTCAAGAAGCTTCGCCGGAGATATGGGTTTGGACAGAAAAAGATTGGCACCTGCCTCCATGCCATTTATCCTGTCCTGTTCCCTGCTCTTTGCCGTCAGGAAGATAATCGGGAGCTCAACGAGATCTTTGTTCGCCCTGACCCTCCTGCACAATTCCAGCCCATCCATCTCAGGCATAATAATATCCAGCACCAAGAGGTCGTATTTTTCCCCTTCTATTTTATCGAGGGCTTCTTTAGCGCTGCTAACTGAATCGATTTCATAGCCCTCGGGTTTAAGGAGTTCACTTACCGCAATACGAACCATTTCATCATCATCTACAATTAGAATGCGTTTTGCCATTGTATTACTCCTTCAGGGTTCTTTTTATATGTCCTTGTTTGCCGGGATGAAGATCTTTACCTCGGTTCCTTTTGCCGGTTCACTTTGAATCTCAATCCTTCCACTATGTGATTCAATAATCCCAAAACACAGGGAAAGGCCCAGACCGGTACCCTTTCCTGCTGGTTTGGTGCTGAAAAAGGGTTCAGTAATCTTATCCAGGTTATCTTTGGGTATCCCAACGCCTGTGTCTTTGAAGGACACGGCTATATAGGGATTCCCATTCTCGTCCACGGAATATGAGGATATGGTCAGTTTCCTCTCTTCCATTGTGTCCTCCATAGCATCCCTGGCGTTGGATATCAGGTTCAGAAAGACCTGTTCGAGTTGGTTAACATCTCCCAGGATCTTGGGAAGGTCATCGGACAGGTGTTTTTCTATGTTAATGTTATGGTTCATGAGTTGCTGTCCCGTAATTATCATTGCATTTTCAATAGGCTGATTTATATCAATAAGAATAAATTCGGGTTTTGTCTGTCTGGAAAATTCCCTAAGATGTTCCACGATTTTTTCAATGCGGGCATTGCACCCTTCTATGAGTTCCAACCTTTGCCTTTCAGGGGAGTCCTGGGGAAGATTTTTCAATATGACATACAGAATTGTCTGCGAGGCCATCAGAGGATTGTTTATTTCATGGGCTACCCCGGCTACCAGCTCTCCGATGGCCCTCATCTTGGATGCCTCGATAAGACTGGCCTGGGTTGCCTTTAGTTTGGCTTCCAAAAGTTTTTGCTCGGATATGTCCTTGAAGATTCCAGCTGTTCCGATAAGGTCGTTATTGTCATCCCTGAGGAGAAAGAGGGAAGTCAGGATCGGTAGGTCTTTCCCGTCTTTCCTCTTGACCTCTATTTCGTAATTCTTAGCTCTTTCCATTTTTCTAAGCACATCCATAATATCTCTCGCCTGTTGGATGCCCCTTACATAGAAACCGGAGATATGAGTCCCTAATAGTTCTTCCCGTTTATATTGGATCGCCTCCTCCATGCCGCGGTTCATGTAAGTAATTTTTCCCTTAAGATCGGTAGTTACAATACCATCGACAGAACTCTCCATGATATTTTCCAGAAAATCTTTTGTTTCTCTAAGCTCCCGTTCAAGAATTATTCTTTTGGTGATGTCCCTGACTATCTCCACAAAGCCCGTCACGTCATGGGAAGGACCACGTATCGCGTTGATGGTTGTATGTGAAGGGAATATGGAACCGTCTTTTTTCATGCGATGTATCTCCAGGTCAAAGACACCTTCGTTTATGGTCCTCTCCCCAATCTGTTTTTGAAGCCCTCTGGCCCTGTCTTCGGGGATGTTGGTGATGTTGATATTTTGTTTATTGATGACCTCCTCTTTTTTCCATCCGAATATATTTTCAGCGCCTCTGTTAAACTCGATGATCTTACCTTGTAGGTCAAGGGCCATTATGGCGTATTCCGTTGAACTGTCGAGAATACTATTCAGAAATTGAAATAGACCGCGGTATTTCTCCCTTGATACCTTTAACGCCCCGGTCCTTTCTTCCACCATCGTTTCCAGGTTTGATGTGTAATGCTGGATCTGGCCTATCAAACGGTTAAATGAATTTCCAAGGATACTTATTTCATCCGTGCCGGTTACTTTGACCCTTTGGGAAAGGTCGCCGTTTGCCATCTTGGTTGTGACTTCGGTGAGCTCCCTGATTGGATCTGTTAGAAGTTTCGACAGCATGATAGTAAGGACAAGTGCCATGGCAACACTTATCAAGAATATGATGATGATAAATCTCTCCGTCTCGTAGAGATCCTGATACACTTCCTCCTCATATGTACCCGCGGCTATAATCCAGTCCCATGGTTTGAAATGGATATATTTATTTATCTTTTGCCTGGGTTTTGTCTCTCCCAGCTCGGGGTTGATCCATGGGTAACGGATGGTGCCTACTTCTCCCTGAGGGAGGGTGACGGCATTATCTATCATTTCGCGAATATACTCAAAACCTGACGAATCCTTGGAATCAATAATATTAGAGCCTTCCTTTGCTGGATGGATTATAAGGTTTCCGGTGCTGTCGATAACGTAGACATAGCCTGTTTCTCCCACTCTGATCCTTTTGATTTCGCTTTTCAGGGAATAGGCACTGTGTTCGTCCACACCCACACATAAGGCCCCGATAATCTCGCCGTCTACTGCCGTTATGGGTTCATAGGCTGTGATATACCAGTCATCAGCTAAATACGCCCTGCCGGTATAGGGTTGTCCTTTCAAAAGTTCCCGGGAAACGGGATGGCCCGAAGGGATGAATGTCCCTGTTGCTCTTTCCCCGCTCTTTCCCATGACATTAGTGGATATTAGAAGAAAGCGATCTCCAGGGATTCTCTGGAAAATAGCGCAGATTCCCCCCACAAGATTCTGGATCTCGTCAACAATCAAGTTGTTTAGGGTTATAGGAGTGTTACCGATTTCCCAGTAGGGGACCGTGACGGGGATGGTTTCATTGGTAGACTGATTAGTAGCATCGAGAGAAACCCCTTTGTCAGGATAGATCTTTATTTCATCATCATATCCATAAAGGGCATGTTTTGCGACTCTCAGGCGGGAGATTAGCTTTTCCCGTGTTACCTCCTGCTGGACCTTGCACATGGAATGGATGTTAATAACAAGATGTTCCAGATCTTTCTCTGAAGCTTTTCGAAGCGCGCTCCCGAATCGGATCATGGCAACTGAGGAAACGCCCAGCAGGGGAAGGAGAACAAGGAAGATAGAAACGCTGATCAGTTTTGGCCTGATTTTCATATTTCGCAAATATTTGAGCATGTTTTTGTCCCGGACGGATATTTCCAGATGGTTATAGATTTATTAAAGCATATTTTTTTAAGAAATGTAAAGTGTGTTGGAATCCAAAATCCACTATCAAACTTGCGGATAATTTATATTATCACAGAATTTTGGTATAACCCTGGCCACCATATAGATGTTAGATGCAAGGCGTCAAGGAGCGACCGCAGGCTTCGCAGCCCTTCGACCCCGAGCAAAGTCGAGGGGCTCAGGACCGTGAGCTTGTCGAACGGCCTGCCGAATGGCAGATGACATCTAGATGGTGGATCAGGGGAATCAAGAAGAATACGCCTTATTTAGAACCGGGAGCTTAATGCGCGGGGTGAATGTAGCTTTTAAAAGGGATAAACAACGATATGGGATGTCTTAACCTGAAATCATTGATCAGTATTTAATATACAGGGTCCGGAAAGGTGATCATCGGCCTGGGTTTTGCGATCATCCGGTACATGATCGGCGAAACCCATCCCCCTTCCAGAGCGTCATCCGGAACATCATCGAGTATGCCGTCATGGATTGCCCAGCTACGCCCCCTTATGGTGCGGGCAAATTCCGGCCTCCGGAAAGGGGTGCTGTTGTCAAGTCTCCTGAACAGCTCATTACCGGGTTGAAAGAGCTCATGGATCCTTTTCATCCCTTTATATCCTTGGAAATAAGCATACCCGTATCTTTCATAGGTGATGGCGTTGTGGTAAAAGAGGGCTTCCATTCTTATGCTTTTGATGTCCAGGATCCGGCAAAAGCACTCAAGAGCGTGGTCCGCCCTGCGACTTAGACCCAGACCTTTCCTGGTCTGGCCGGGATAATATCCGGCCTCCAAGGCCTTCCCCTCTTCCTCCAGATTCCTTGACGCCCATCCGAACAGGGTGTCTTTCCCTTCTTTATCTATATGGGTGTGAAATTGTACGGAGCCAGGGTCGTTTATTATTAGAAAATCCCATTCAATCACAGTGGGGTCAATGGAATCAGAGAGCTGGGTGGAATAGACCGGTTCTTCCATCTCCTCAGTCTTGATTTCTGTAAGGCAGGTACTATCACCCTCGGGACAAAAAAAACGAACGGCCTTTATCCCTTTATTATTATGGAAGGTAACGGGGTTGATTCCGAGCGTGTGGAAGAGGGGGGGAGGTATAAGGATTCGGTAAAGCCCCTCCTTTTGATATTGGTTGAGACGGTTTATTTGTTGAATCCACCCCATATCGTACCTTTCATCAATTTAATATCATTAGAATATTTTGGCCTTCCTGTCAAAAAAAAGATGGCTGAGGCTATTGCCATCGAACAAAGAGTGAATCATCCGGTTAATGAGTACGTAAAGAAGTAGAAGATTAAACGTTTTGTGCAGGGTCACTGCACATAAACAAGTTCGCCGCTTAAAAGAGAACCCCATGCGCCATATAGCGTAATTTATCATAATTTGAGGTCACGGCTGTTCTTGGAAAGACGACATCTCAAAAAGAATTCCACCCAAGGCCTGCGGTGGGCTTATTTTCAAGGGTTTGCTCCACCAGAACCCCTGGCAGAATATGCCGTTGCCACCAGGAAAAGGTTTGCCAAACCCTTGAAAATAAGACCACGTACACGGAATACAGTAGATGTCGTCTTGAAAAGAATAGCCGTGACCGGATATTAGCGATCTGGTGTATCACATAGCCTATTTTTCATTGACTCAGTCAAATCGATGATATAATTCATTCGGTAGCAGGTTCCCTAATAATCAAATGGTCCGATATAAAGTAAAAAAGGGAGGACGGCTGGTTGAATAGAGGCGATATCCAAAAACTGGGTTCCATATTCGTTTATTCGGATGAACTGGCGGATTTTGATTTCGGGCCGGACCATTATTTCAGGCCTGAAAGGTCTGCCAAGACATACGAACTCTGCAACCGTTACGGGGTGATGGATAGGCAATGGATGAGGGTCCTCAATCCCAAACCTGTTGACAGGTCCCTGCTCACCCTTTTCCATGAGGCCGACTATCTCCGGATACTGGAACAGGCAAGCCGCGGAGAGGTTAGTCTGGAAATACTTGAGAGGGGTATTGGAACTACCGACAATCCCATAGTTCCGGGTATCTTTGAATGGTCCCTTCAAGTTACCGGCGGCACATGTGAGGCTATGGACAGCCTGGTCAAAGGCGATGCCGTTGTGGCGTTCAACCCTCTGGGTGGTTTTCACCATGCCAGGTCGGACCGGGCGGAGGGTTTTTGCTATATTAATGACATAGTAATAGCAGTCAGGGAAGCATTGGAAAGATTCCCCGGCATGAAGGTCGCCTATATCGATATAGACGCCCACCATGGCAATGGCGTTCAGGAGGCATTCTATGGAGATCCCAGGGTATTCTTTATATCCATACATGAGACAGGCAAGAAGCTTTATCCATGGTCGGGAAGTGAGGAAGAGACAGGGGAAGGTGATGGAAAAGGGTTTACGGTGAATATCCCCATAGAACCGGGTTCGGACGACGAGGTGTTCACCTATGTATTTGACGGGATTATCCCTCCCCTTATGGAGCGGTTCTCTCCTGACATGGTGGTTGCGGAAGTGGGAGCGGATACACTGATCTCCGATCCTTTAACCCACCTCAAGCTCACCAATAACGGCTATATAAGGGCGGTGAAAAAGATGATTGAATTATCCCCCAGAATCCTTGCGCTGGGCGGCGGTGGATATGATCTTTATCGTACTGCCAGGTGCTGGACCCTTGCCTGGTCTGCCCTTAATAGTGTGGAACCCACTGATGAATTTGCCGGCCTGGTAGGGGGCATGATGTTCGGTCCCGAAATGGAAGTCGGCAGCCTCTATGACCGTCCCTACTTTAACACCGGGGAGGCCAAGGAGAAAGCGATGCAGGAGGCCCGAAGGGTGGTGGACTACATCCGGAAAAAGGTATTTCCCATCCACGGGATATAGGACCCCGGGCGCACCACCAATATATCTCCATTGAGAACCTGACCACTCCCCAGCAACCCTTTTGGGCCAGATATAATCGATAAGTAGCTTTTTTCAGATTTGCACAAGATCATGTGCATTATGCACTTAAATAAATGCACAATACGTCCCTCCTGGTGCATTATCCGGTGTTTTCCAGGCACCTTGTCCACTTGTCTATTTGTTTCTGTTAGACCCGTTGCCGTATCTATATCTCCGGAAACAATTAAGGAATTAAGCTTGCCGGGAAATGATCCTGTATGCGGTTGAGCAGAGAATGGTGATTGTAACCGGCTAATGGCAAGAATATTGCACCAATATCCAATGTCACACATTCTCAAGATCCTCCCTTGAAAACTCACTTTTACCGGAAAAGGAGCAATGAGGAACAGGGGCGAGGTTAAGGGATTCTGTGTGTACCCTCCCTACACCCATTCTCCCCATATGACGGGGAGAATGGGTGTGTCCAATTCTATTATATGCCTTTTCCCAAGGCTATTGATCGCCGGTAAGCTGCGTCTATCGCCCCTTCAATGATGTCTCCCAGCCCTTTTTCTTCAAAAAAATCGAGGGCGGCTGCTGTGGTCCCTCCGGGGGATGTAACCATCTCCCTGAGGCGGGAAAGGGACAGCTCCGATTCATCGGCCAGGTGAGCGGCTCCCAGGACAGTCTGAATAACCAATAACAGGGATGTCTTGTCATCAAACCCGTATTTCCGGGCTGCCTCCGCCAGGTGTTCCATGATCTTGAACAGATAACCCGGCCCGCTTCCTGAAAGGGCAGTAACCGCATCCATCATCTCTTCATCCACTACCATGGTTTTCCCTACCGCCTCGAATATCTTTTTTGCAGTGTCCAGGTGAGCAGAGGTGGCGGTTCCGCCCGCTGAAATGGCGCTGATTCCCTTTTGGATAAGGGCAGGGGTATTGGGCATAACCCTGATGATCGGTATATTATTGCCCACAATGGATTGGATCATTTTTATGGGGATGCCAGCGGCGATGGATACAATCAGATGTCCTTCCTTGATTGCATGCTTAATCTCCTCAAGGACGACTCTGATTACCTGTGGCTTCACGGCGAGAAGTATTACATTGGATGCCCCCACAAGTTGTATATTTGAAGTATACCCTTTTAATCCGAATCTTTCGCAAGTATTATTCAATTTTTCCGGGTCATTGTCGGATATGGCCAGTTGTCCCCGGGAATACGTTCCGCTGGTGGTCAGCCCTTTTATAAGGGCGTCAGCCATATTTCCAGCGCCTATAAAACCGATGGTTATGTCATCTGAATCCATATTGCCTCCCATTCGTGTTTAGGTTTAAAACACAATCGGAGCCGTGGCATAATAAATAACCTAGACCCCTTGAGGCTTTATAATACATCAATTGCAATATTATGCACTACATTAGAAGAAAATGGAGCGTATTTCAATAGGGATCAGGATTTATCGCCCATGCAGGTAAAGATCAGTTCTTTGGGATCATCCGGCAAATGAGTACACTTAATGATAAAACTATAGCAAGATTGGTGATGTTCGGCCCATGGGGCTCTCTTTGCAGCGGCGAAAAGGTTAGAAGCAAGATAATAGCATAAGGTGCCTGCCAGGCGGGCGGGTAATTTTTGAGATGATAGCCGGACTTCCGGTCCTGGTATACTATTCCAATAGCCCGCCGCCCGCCTCGTTCGGCTTATTGCCCGCGCCTTGCACATAAACAAGTTCGCCTGTCGCAAAGAGAACCCCATGGGCCAAACCAAGTATTTATATAAAGTCCTTTCCGTATTCATTAGCCGGATGAACCGTTATTTTCTAGTTATAAAAAACTCAGGAATCGGTAAAATACCATTAAAATTAGTTTTGTAAGACTTGACTGGGCATATTTTTTTTGATAGGGGAATTTTACAAAGTTCAAAATGGGGAAGAAGGTTCTTTAGATAAGAGGTCAAAAATCTAGATCAAAAGGAGGACAGAGAGTATGGCTTATGATGCTGTGAAGATGCAAGACTGGCAGATCTCAGAAGCTGCCGAGAAGAAGATGCCGACCCCGGAGCAGTGGCGAGAAAAAATGGGGCTGGAGAAAGAAGAGTTAATTCCTTACGGGAGACTTGCCAGACTGGACTTCATGAAGATTATGAAACGGCTGGGGAAGAAAAGAGATGGTAAATATATCGAGGTTACCGCTATCACGCCGACCCCCCTTGGAGAAGGTAAAAGCACAACTGCTATGGGTTTGCTGGAGGGGATGGGCAAGCTTGGTCTGAATGTGGGGGGGTGTATTCGGCAGCCTTCGGGCGGTCCTACCATGAACATCAAGGGGACAGCGGCCGGCGGCGGAAATGCTTTGCTTATACCCATGACAGAGTTTTCCATGGGTTTGACAGGTGATATCAATGATATCGTGAATGCCCATAATCTTGCCATGGTTGCATTAACCGCTCGGATGCAGCATGAGAGGAATTATAACGACGAGCAGTTGAAAAGGCTTACCAAGATGAAAAGGCACAATATTGACCCCACACGTGTTGAGATGGGTTGGATTATGGACTTCTGCGCCCAGTCCTTAAGAAATATGGTCATCGGGCTTGGAGGCAGGATGGATGGCTTTACAATGCAGTCCAGATTCGGTATTGCGGTTTCATCGGAATTAATGGCCATACTTTCCATTGTTACTGATCTTGCTGATTTGAGAAAACGGCTTGATGATATCACCCTGGCATTTGACAAGAGCGGGAAGGTGATAACCACCAAGGATCTTCAGGTGGGCGGCGCCATGACGGCATGGATGAGAAATACCATAAACCCGACTCTCATGTGCACTGTCGAATATCAGCCCTGTATGGTCCATGCCGGACCTTTCGCGAACATTGCCGTAGGTCAGTCATCGATTATCGCGGACCGCATCGGACTTAAACTTTTTGATTATCACGTTACCGAGAGCGGGTTCGGAGCGGATATCGGCTTTGAGAAGTTCTGGAACGTGAAATGCCGTTACAGCGGTCTGAAACCCCATGTTTCCGTGTTGACCACCACCATCCGGGCCCTCAAGATGCATGGCGGCGGGCCAAAGGTGGTGGCGGGACTGGCCCTGGATCCTGCCTACACAAAGGAAAACCTCGGTCTCCTGGAAAAGGGTATCCCCAATATGGAACACCATATCAAGACTATCCGTAAGTCAGGTATCAACCCTGTGGTATGTATTAACGCCTTCCATACCGATACCAAGAAAGAGATCGCCATGGTCAGGAAATACGCCGAGAAGGCGGGTGCAAGATGCGCGGTATCCACCCACTGGGCCGACGGAGGAGACGGCGCGATTGAGCTGGCCGAGGCGGTAAAAGAGGCATGTGATGAAAAGACAGGGTTTAAATTCCTTTATCCCATAGAGATGAAACTCCGTGACAGGGTAGAGAAGATCGCCAAGACGGTTTACGGGGCAAGCAGTGTTTCATGGACCCCGGATGCGGAGAAAAAGGCCAAGATGCTCGAGGATGATCCTAAGTATGATGATTACGCCACGATGATGGTCAAGACTCACCTCTCATTAACCCATGATCCGGCAGTTAAGGGAGTCCCCAAGGGATGGTCATTGCCGATCCGGGACATCCTCATCTATTCCGGCGCGAAATTTCTCTGTCCCTGTGCCGGAACCATCAGCCTGATGCCGGGGACCAGTTCCAATCCTGCCTTCCGCAGGGTCGACGTGGATGTAAAGACCGGAAAGGTAAAGGGTTTGTTCTAAAAGATCCACAATGGTTAAAAGGAAAGAAGAATAAAAAAGGAGGGCCTGGTTGGAAAGCCCTCCTTTTTTATTAGATGTAAAAGCCAAGGCCAGGATCTCAATGGTTTCAGAAAGAGAATATAAGGCTCCGGGCAAGGCCTCAAATAGTACTTGTAGGAATCCGATTTTTTTGTTAGAAATCAGCGGAAAAAGTGGTTCATCCGTTTAATGAGTACTTAAAGAAGTGAAGGATTAAACCTTATTATGAGTTCCTTAATGGCCCATGGGGCTCTCTTTTAAGCGCCGAAGATATTAGCTGCTAACTACGTAAGGTGCCACCCAGGCGGGCGGGATAGTTATGAGATAATAGAAGATTCCCGAGTCCGGCCAAGTCTGGAAAAGAATACCCGCCCGCCTCGTGTGGTTTTGTGCAGGGTCATTGCACATAAACGAGTTCGCCGCTTAAAAGAGAACCCCATGGGCCATATAGCGCAAGATATTTAGATATCATTATAGTGTACTCATTAATTGGATGAACCGAAAAAGTCGATATTTTATTGGGTGATCTCATGGAGTTGTACTTCTTTTCGTTAATTATACTTGCCGGACTTGCATTTTTTAATCTCATTGTCGGTGTGAGTAATGACGCGGTCAATTTTCTGAATTCTTCCATCGGTTCCAAAGTAGCGCCGCGGCACGTAATCATGATCATTGCCAGCCTTGGGATATTTGCCGGCGTGACATTCTCAAGCGGAATGATGGAAGTGGCAAGAAAAGGCATTTTTCACCCCAGACTCTTCCTGATGCCTGAACTGATTACCATGTTCCTGGCAGTAATGCTTACAAATATCATTCTTCTGGATCTCTTCAATACCTTCAGCCTACCCACCTCCACAACAGTCTCCATAGTATTTGCACTCCTCGGGGCCGCGGTTGCCGTATCTCTGATGAAGATATACACACGCGGTGACAGCTATTCCATGCTGGTTAATTATATTAATACGGGAAAGGCGCTTGCCATTATCCTGGGGATCATTCTCTCTGTGGTGATTGCCTTCTTTTTCGGGGTGTCCGCGCAATTCATCACACGCCTGCTGTTTACCTTTGATTACAGAAAAAGACTTCGTCTTTACAGCGGGATATGGGGAGGGATGGCCCTTGCCATAATCATCTATTTTATTCTTATAAAGGGTGCGAACAGCACATCATTCCTCTCGCCGGAAACCGCAATCTGGATCAAGAATAATACATGGATTCTACTTTTTATAAGTTTTCTTTTTTTTGCGTTTATATTTCAGTTCCTGGCACTGTTTACGAGAATCAATATCCTAAAGCCGATCGTGCTGGTAGGAACCTTTGCGCTTGCCATGTCCTTTGCGTCCAACGACCTGGTAAATTTCATAGGCGTTCCCCTGGCCGGGTTAAGCGCGTACAGGGTCGCGGCTGCCGCTGGAGACCCGTTGACCGCAATGGATGCCTTGCAGGGATCCGTTCAATCCAGTACTTTTCTGCTCTTATTAGCGGGCGCCATCATGGTGGCCACATTATGTATATCCAGAAAGGCGCGCACCGTGACCCGGACCGAGGTAAATCTGGGAAGACAGTATCATGGTATGGAACGCTTCGGATCCTCCACACTATCAAGGATTATAGTTAGAAATGTGTATTTTATGATTGGGATTGGCCGAAGGATTATACCCGGAAAGATAAGGGCTGCCATTAGTGAAAGATTGAATGCTGACGCGATTGAACTCTCGTACACTTTGGATGGAAAGCCCCCCTCATTTGATCTGCTAAGGGCCTCGGTAAACCTGATCACGGCAAGTGCAATCATCTCGTTTGCCACTTCCTTGAAGCTCCCCCTCTCCACAACATATGTCACATTCATGGTTGCCATGGGGACATCCCTTGCTGATCAGGCCTGGGGAAGAGAAAGCGCCGTTTACAGAATCACCGGGGTCCTTACAGTTGTAAGTGGGTGGTTTTTTACCGCCTTTGCCGCCTTTACCATCTCTTTAGTCTTTGCGTTTCTGATAGTCCTGCTTAAAGGAACCGCTGTGGTGTTTCTGCTTATCCTGGCGGTTGTTCTGGTCCTGAGCACATACAGATACCATGCCAAAAGGGAGGAAGAGACAAGTAAAATAGAGGAATTCAGCCTGAGGTCGACAGACGATGCGGATACCGCGGTAAGGACCTCATTTGAGCAGACCGGAAAATTCTTGATGGCTCTAAGTAACAATCTCACAGTCAATTTTGAGGCCGGCATAGCTGAAGATAGAGAGAGGTTAAAAGAATCAAAGAATAAGGCAGGCCAGATTCAGAAATGGGCCAATACAATTATGGAGAATATCTTCAGGGCTCTGGTCTTACTTGAAAAAGATGATCTTGATGATACTCGAAGATATTCATCCACCATAAGTTCTCTGCAGGAGATCGCGGAAAGTCACAGGGATATCGTGAAGCGCACCAGCAGGCATTTCGAGAACTATCATTCAGGCTTTCTGGATGAGCAGAAAGATGAGCTGAGGCGCTTAAAGAGATTTCTCAACCGCCTTTTATGGAATACCTCTATTATGCTGTTGAGGAGAAAAAAGGTTGATTATGGATATATTGAAGGTCAATGTGGAAAGGTCAAGAACCTGGTAAGACAATACGAAAAAAACCAGATAAAACGGATACAGACAGGGAAATCAAAAACACACTTGAATGTTCTATTTTACGGGCTGCTCTGGAATTCCGTAAAGATATCTGAACGCACTCAAGAACTTCTGGACATATTCAAGGAATCTTTTAACCGGGGCAATCATTGATAAAGTCAATAAACCCTCTCGGAGGAGGCAAATATGAAGATACCTTTTGTTTCGATACGATGGGCATCACCTTTTAACGACATGCTTGAGCATGCAGAGAAAGTGAAGGAATGCGGCTGGGCCTTTCAGCAGGCTATTGAGTGTCATTGTTCAGAGGAGTGTCAGGGATTCGAAGAATATAGGGAGGAAGTGGCCAGACTGGAAAGTGAGGCCGATACCATAAAACGCAGGATTCGTGGTCATATACCAAAGGGCACAAGAATGCCGGTGTCCAAATTTGAGATCTTTTGGTACACCAAGGAGCAAGATAAGGTCCTGGATGGTGTTCAAAAATCATTGGACTGGCTATCCTTCAGGAGGGTTCTTCCCTACAAGGAAGAACTGAAAAAACAGCTCCTCCTTCTTGTAGATTCGGTAATGGAGCCTATCGAGGATTTAAGTCGAATGGTGGAGGAGGCAAAAAAATACTTTGAGGACTATTCGCAAAAGCAAAGGATCATTGTTAAAGATATAATCAATAACATACGGCGGCTTGAACATGAGTCTGATAAGATAGAGGATGAATTCAAGATCAAGATATTCAGCCTTGAAAAGGACCCCGTCAGTGTGTTTCATATGATCAGGCTGGTTGAAACAATAGGGTCTATAGCCGATCATGCTGAAAACGCCAGCGATATGATGAGGGCGATGATCGCAAGGTAAAAGAACATTCTTTAATGATATCTAACCATCCATGGCAAAAAGGGCCGCCCCTATAGCTCCGGTCAACTGGGGATATTGGGGGGTCAGTATATCAAGCCCGGTAATGTCTTTGACCATTATAACCAGGTAAGGATTATGAGCGACCACCCCTCCCGTCATTACCACCTTTTCGGACAGGGCCTCCATTTCCAGAATTCTTTTAATGACCGAGAAAAAGAGACCTTTTACTATATCCGGTACCTTTTTACCCTCCCTTATCTTCTCCAGAACCTCCGTGGCTGAAAATACCGTGCAATAGCTTCCCAGTTCAACCATCTTAACCGATTTCCTGGCTAGGGGATCCATATCCTCCAAGGGAATATCAAGACGGGCAGACATCTCTTCCAGGAACGCCCCAGTTCCGGCCGCGCACTTCCTGTTCATCTTGAAATTAAGTCTCCTCCCCTGCTCATCCAGTTTGATTATCTTGTTGTCCTGGCCGCCTATATCAACAATGGTTATGGCCGTAGGGAAAAAATGATAAGCTCCTTTTGCATGACAGCCGATCTCCGTCTTTGTCCTGTTGCTGAAGGGGGCATTCTTTCTACCATAGCCTGTTGAAACGGTGCAGGCGATACTGTCCATGGAAATGCCGGCCATATCCATTGCCGATTCGAGACATAGACGGGATGTCTGGTTGAAGTCGATGCCTGATTTTATCACGCAATGACCTATCAGATTCTTTTCAGAGTCCAGCAGGGCCACCTTGGTACGTGAAGCGCCTATGTCTATCCCTGCATAGACCGGGCTTTTATTGTTCAACATGCTTTGATCCTCCTCATTACGCCCTCTCTTCCAATTGCTCGACAAAGGCCTCGATGTTTGTTTTTGCCTGTTCCTCGGAATAACACCTCAGATCATTCAGGTCCCCGTTTATAGTAAGCTGAGGGATACCCAGCCTCTCGCTTATCCTTTGCGGCAGGCCATAACGGTTATTCGAGTTGTTAGGGCACGTCTTGGCGTCGTGAAAGATGATCCCGTCAAGTTTGTACATCTCATGGCATTCCTCCATGTATCTTTCCTTATAGGGCTCGTCCCTGACAATGAACAGCTCTAGATATGCGCGTCCCATGCTCCCAAAGGGGTCGTTCGGGTCTAACTGATCGAATATCCAGCTATTACAGTAAGTTGAGGCGACAATGCATGCATGGAGAGATGCGAATTGTTCGGAAAGGGGTCTCAATTTACCCCATATGGGCATACCCTCCCAGTAGAGTCGATGTCGCTCTCCTTCCACGGAAGGGATTCCTTGCTTGATCCTGTCCTGTAATTCAGCAAGAAGGATTTCATAGTAATCAACACCCTCCTTTGTTCCCCTGGCTACAACAGCGGGGCCCATGTGTATAGTCGCATCAAAGAAATTCCAGGGAGAAGGAATGGCGGCCGCGGATTCAAGACATGTCCTCCACAGTTCCGAGGTGCGTCTTGAATATTCTACCGCTTGTTTGAAACGGTCTATGTCAAATCTTTCTCCGCTTACCTCTTCCAATTTCGGGACTAGATCCTCGATCTGTTTTGCGATATCGTTAATCTCATAATCCTTGATTTCTCCGACTTCCCTGAGGGAGAAAACCCCCACAAGCGGCACGTTTAGCTCCCTTGCATACCAGGCGAACCAGTCCTGTACATCCCTGCACTGGTTTGTGTTGAAGACAAGCACATCCGGTTTGGGCACGGACTCGATATTATAGGCCTGAGTTAGAGGTGTCTTTTTTTGCAGATAAGAACCGATGTCACTGGTAAGATATGAACAGATATCCGGTGAATAACCAAGGGCGTTGGCGTAAGGGATAAGGTCAGTGGCCATACGCGTGGCCCCCAGCATCGCACCGTGGTTTTCCGGGTAATAGACCAAAAACCCCATTCCTCTCAATAGCTCAGCCGGGCCTACACTGGTGCACCAGGCGATCTTCTTGGAGCCTGTCTTGGAGGCCTCGTCCATTTCATAGAAATGATCGGCCATCAGCTTTTTTAATGTCTTTCCGCAAGCAAACTGTTTCCTGAGGGATTTCTTTTCATCGTTCATCCTTAAAATACCTCCATAAGTTGTTTAAAATAAAAAAACCGTGGGTTTTGAGGCTGCCCACGGTTTCAATGAATCACAGGATATTTATCAATCCCCGGGCAGACCTGTCCTCCCATAGTAATAGTAGCGATAGATTTGGCCGGGGTGATGTTTGGACATTTTGTTTATCCGAGTATTCTTCCAGTGCTTCAAGTATTTTAAGATAAATATTACAAATAATCCTGCTTGTCAAGGATTTTTTTAAGGTTCATCACCTGAGGTCACGGCTGTCCCTTTTCTTCGTTCCGGATCTCCCGGGCTGGTCATTTCAAGGGGTTACGGCCGTGGGATGCCTACCCCCTCCGCTGTTCCCCTCGATTTCGCTTCCGCCTTCGTTAAAACTTCGGCGGGACAGGCGGGGCCAGGGGGTCCCCCACCCGTAACCTCCTGAAATAACAGCGCCCTCCCGATAGTCTCTCCAAAAAGGAACAGCCCTTCGCTCTGGTGTCACAGCTCCGGCCCTGCGCCTTACGCCTTGCGCTACTTGGCTCGCCGTAGCCCCGAGCCTGTCGAAGGGGCGAAGGCGGCTGCGCCCCGCGCTATGTGCTTGTCGTCTTGAAAAGAACCGCCGTGACCGCATATTAGCGATACCTTTATCCAGTCATCATATTCTTTGGTTCATCCGCTTAATGAGTATGTAAAGGAGAAGGTAATGGCCCATGAGGCTCTCTTTTTCGCGGCGAAAACATTAACAGCATGCCAACTACGTAAAGTGCCACCCAGGCGGGCGGAATAGTTATGAGATAATAGAAGATTCTCGAGTCCGGCCAAGTCTGGAAAAAGCTACCCGCCCGCCTCGTCTCCCTTTCTGCAGGGTCAGTGCACATAAACGAGTTCACCGCTTAGAAGAGAACCCCATGGGCCATATAGCGCAAAATATTTGATATCATTAACTAGCGTGCTCATTAGCCGGATGAAACCTTTTTAAGGTTGTTATTTCAAATTGGTGGTATGTCACGGTGAAGGCCCATAATCAGATAGAAATAATAGATCAAAGTTGACTTAAGTTAGTATTTCAGTGTAATAGATTATAAATTATTTAGGGACATCTCTATTGATCTGGGGTCGTTGACTTATAGTATAACAAAGGATAACAACACAAAACCCAGGAACAATTGATCGTATCCCTAAAAGAGATAGAGATTGGAGAATTATGAAAAAGATAATGGTGATTAATGCCGTGGAATCCGAAGAGCACAGGATTGCTTTTCTCTCGGGCAGTTTGCTTGAAGGATTTCACATAGATATAGACACGGCTGAACAGAAGGAGGGCAACATCTATAAGGGTATTGTGGAGAGAATAGAACCCCGACTCCAGGCGTGTTTTGTCGATTTCGGATCTGAAAAGAACGGTTTTCTGCCCTTGGATAGCGTGCATCCCGAGTATTATAAGGAGGATGTGGAGATACCAAAGGGTCAATCCTTTCCCCCTATCGAAAAGGTCTTAAAAAAAGGACAGGAAGTCCTGGTTGAGGTTGTCAAGGAGATGCCGGGACGGAAAGGCGCCCATCTAACCACATATGTTTCTTTAGCTGGACGCTATATTGTATTGACCCCGGGCGGCCGTACTTTAATCGGTGTCTCCAGGAAGATAGAGGACGAGGAGGAGAGACAAAGGCTGAAAAAAATAATGTCTCGGATGAAAGTCCCGGAAGGGGTAGGGTATATTATCAGAACAGTTGCAGCTGGACAGAATAATAGGGAGTTGTCCAGAGATCTTAACCGGTTGTTGAGGCTATGGAATAATATAAGGAAGAAGGTTAAAAAAAGCCCCCCCTATTCGTTGATTCATAAGGAACAGGATCTCAGCCTCCGCACTATCAGGGATTACTACACAGGCGATGTGTCCGAGATAGTAGTCGATGACAAGGAAACCTATAACAAGATAAGAGAGTACATGAAGATCGTGTCGCCCAGGGATCAGAGAAAGATCAGACTTTACAAGGAAAGGCGTCCGATCTTCGACTATTATGATATAGAAAAGCAGATAGAGAGCATATATATAAATCGTGTGCCGCTTAAGTCGGGTGGTTCCATTATCTTTGATACCACCGAGGCGTTGACAGCTATCGACGTCAATTCGGGGCGGGCGAAATCGGGCAAGGATATTGAGAGTATGATCTTTGAAATAAACCGCGAGGCTGCTAAGGAAATCGCCAGACACCTACGTTTAAGAGACCTTGGAGGCCTGGTGGTAATTGATTTTATAGATATGAAAGACCGTAGACACAACAGGGAGGTAGAGAAGACACTTCGTGAAGAGCTAAAGAAAGACCGTGCCAAGACCGATATCTCACCCATATCCAAATTCGGGCTTTTAGAGTTGTCCAGACAGAGACTGCGACCGTCGATTGAATCAAAGAGCTATCAGATATGCGAGCAATGCCAGGGCCGAGGAATAGTGATTTCGGTGGGGGCGGCTGCTGTTTCCTATCTGCGCAGGATATGGAAAGGTGTCTCAAAAGGAGATGTGGTCAGGGCGGATGTGGTCCTGCCTGTGGATGTGGCCAACTATATCCAGAACCGCAAACGTAACGAATTGGCTGATCTTGAGAAACGTTACGGAGTCACCATAAACATAAGCGATGATTATTCTCTCCCCCCGGGCGGAGGAAAACTCGAATTTATTAAGGAAGGGGACGATATCTCTTAATGGAGACCCCGATAATAAAGAGACATTAGGAAATCCACTCTATCCGGCTTTTTTATGTTCAACAACATTATCTATTTTATTATTGTCCTCCTGGTTTTCAATATCAGCTATCCTGACAACAACCATGGAAACTCCCCGCCCTATTGCATCGCGATGATGTTCATATGCTGGTCTGTTTTTCTCTTCTTCTGCAGACTGAGCTTCCGGCGTCTTGTATCTCGCTTTGGAAACAATACACAGGGCAAACTGGTAAGGGGTTATCATAACCTTGTTTTCCGGCTTTCCATTTTCGCCATCCTCCTCTTCAGCCTGGATGTTTACGTGTTTCAACTGAAGTACTGGATACAAGCCATTCCGGCAGTTAGACACTTATCTGTTTTGCAGGGTTTACTGGCCCTTTCTCTCTTTTTATTCTATCTCGCCACCATCTGGTATTTTTCACATCCAGCTTACGTAATGCTATCCGGGACAGGGATAAAAAAGCGATCTTTTGTCATATCGAAGCTTAAGCTCAATTTTCCCATCCTTTTCCCATGGTTGATTCTTACCCTGGTGTATGACCTGATATCGATCAGTCCATGGCGCGGGGTAGAGGGTTTTTTTGTGCGAACCGAGGGGCAGATAATATTCTTTAGCATCTTTCTAATCATATTTATGATATTTATGCCTCCGTTAATTCAATACTGGTGGGGTTGCAGACCCTTTGATACATCAGATCGGATAAATGAACTCAAGAAATTTCTAAGGGATTTGGGTTTTAGATACCGGGATCTCATGAGATGGCCTGTCCTGGAAGGGCTCATGATGACCGCTGGTATTATGGGTATCATACCCAGATACAGATATATCCTTATGACGGATTCCCTCGAGAAAATCCTTTCGGTTGAAGAGTTGAAGGCCGTAATAGCCCATGAAGTCGGTCATGCCAAGTACGGACATATGTTTTTTTATGTGATTTTTTTTCTCGGATACGTTGCACTTTCCTTCGGCTCCTTTGATATCTTTTTCGACTTCCTGGCGACAAACACCTTTGTGGCAGGGCTTCTCAGAAAAACAGGGTCCCAGGCAACGAGCCTATTTTATCTCTTTCTGTCAATTCCTATTATCCTGTCCATGTTTGTCTACTTCCGTTTTTTAATGGGATTCTTTATGCGTAATTTTGAAAGACAGGCTGATACCTTTTCCGCGGTGACCATGGGAGGCCCGGCGCCCACAGTCAGCGCCCTTGAAAAGATAGCCGTGTTCAGCGGAAAGAGCAGAAATCTCCCCAGCTGGCACCATTTCAGCATAAAGGAAAGAGTGGATTACCTCTGGAGACTCCTGAAAGACCCGGGGTTGGTGAATCGCCACAAAAGGCTGATCTATATGTCATTTGGGGTGTATCTTATATGCACCATGGGACTGGGGTATTATCTGAACTTCAGCCCAATGAAACAGACCCTCAAGTATAGACTGATAAGTAACGCGCTTCAGGAGCGGTTATCTGATGATCCGGACAATATTATGTTGCTCAGCAACCTGGCCATGCTTTACCATGAGGGGGAAAGGTACGGAGAAGCGATAGAGATCTATGAGCAGGTCTTAGAGCTTGACAGGGAACAGCCTCTTGCCTTGAATAACCTGGCCTGGCTGCTGCTGACGGTGCCGGACGAGGGATTAAGGGACCCTGAAAGGGCCCTTTTATTGGCTAAAGAGGCGGTAAACCATGAGAGATCCCCGGTAATCCTGGACACGCTGGCAGAGGCCTATTACGTAAACGGCTCCATTCAAAAGGCTATCGACACTATCAACGAAGCTATTTCCCTGCAAAAAGAGGGTAAAGAGTATTATCAGAAACAGCTGAAAAGGTTTGAGAAAGCCAAGCGGTCTTCATTCTTGACAGATCCAGATTCTTTATACTCTTATCGATTTTCCTCTTAAGCTTTTTATCTCTTTCAATCCTCCTTACTTTTAATTGTCTTGACACACCGGGCTTATCTTTCTATACTCGCGCCATAAGAAAGGAAGTTCTTTTCACCTCACCTTTCACCAGAAGAGGAGGTCTTATGGGTATGAATCAATCAAGAAGGAGATTTCTAAAGGTTGGGTTGACGTTGCCTGCCGCCGGGCTTGTTTCAACGACAGGCCTTAAAGCCGCGTCGCAGGAGTCTCCCAATGTTGACTATTCAAAGAGGAACAAATTGGCAAAAGAAAAGCTTATTTCCGTACTTAGTCCTGTAGTTAAAAGACAGGAACTGGCTCCAGACGAGCCGCCACCTGGATTTCCTGGCCCGCCTGGCATATTCAGATTCGCGCCTTCTTCTATGAAGCTGGCAAAGCGGCTGGATACTCTGGAAAACAAGACTCTCTATCTTGTAGATATTGGTTTCGGTGGAGGGTATAACTTCATGCTGGAAGTGCAGAGATGGTTTGCTCAGCACATGCCTTCCATAACAACTATTCCCAGACGGAAGCCTGGGCATGTTTTCTCGGATGATAATTATGATCTCTGGGATGAAATAAAGGAAAGGGGTGATGCCGTGATTCTTGGCGTGGCTGGTTGACCGGGCTGCATTTCAGCAGTTGCTGAAGCCGGACTCAACCTGGAACAGAATTACGGAATTCCAGTAGCACCCATTTCTGCTTACACAATGGAATCAGTAGCGAAGAGTTATCCGAAAGCCATCGCTTTGCCCTTCATCTTTACCCCGACTCCTGTTATCGGTTTATCTCATGAGGCCCTCTACAAAAAAATAGTCCAAGGTAATGATCCTGAAACAGAAAGACGTGTAATCGATGAAATAATCGAGGTGTTGACCACACCGCAGGAAATAAAGAAACCTGAGCCTGCCCCTACTACTGTTGAGGAAACTCCTGAGGATGTTTTAAGACCTGATACGGAGGATAATCTACAGCAGCTCTTTTATGACAGGGGATGGACAGATGGACTGCCAATCATACTTCCTACCGAAGAGCGCGTGGAAAAAATGCTTACAGGTACAAAACGTTCTCCCGATGAAGAAGTCAGTCAGGCCTATGATCATGACCATCATGAAATGATAAAATACACTGTGCGTGATATCGCCATTTATGCGGTGATGGCCGGGGCTAAACCGGAATACCTCCCCGTGATACTTGCTATAGCTTCCATGGGACAATCATCAATTGCGCCTTCGACCACAGCTTTTGGCAGTATGCTTCTTGTGAACGGTCCTATTCGTAATGAGCTTGGAATGAATTCAGGAATAGGAGCATTCAGCCCCATAAACCAGGCTAACTCTGTTATTGGCAGAGCATGGACCCTAATGAGTATCTGCTGGGGATATGCCAAGGTTAAGAGAACCATCTGGAGCTCACAAGGATGTAACGAGTTATACAACAATATGTGCGTCGCCGAGAACGAGGAGAGGAGTGTCTGGTCGCCTTTCCACGTTGATAAAGGTTATAAACCCGAGGAAAGCGTAGTTAGTACTTTCAGAGGGTGGGCGGTGGTTAACAGTATCTGTTGCGCTGCTAATCGTTCGCTTGCCGAGGAATTGACCCGCCAATTTGCAGCAATACCTCCGCTTAATTCCAGGGCTACTATAATCATAGATCCGCTTATAGCTGCCAATCTGAAAAACAACGAAGGTTTCAATACCAAAATGGATTACTGTCGCCATCTTTCCGAGAATATCAAGATGTCTGCCGGAAATTATTGGAAAACCGACCATATTGATATGCTGGTGACATCTGAAGCTAACTTAGGTGTGGAACCTTTTGCTTCCTGGAAATCATTGCCTGATGATGCACTGATAGCCCCGTTTTATATCCCGGAGAATATAAACCTGATTGTTGTGGGCGGAGAGACAAGCCCTCTATGGAAAGCTTCTGAATATGGTTATTCCGGCAGCGCCTCGGTAGATGAATGGCGTTAATAGGAGGTCCTATGGGTATCAATCTATCAAGAAGGAGATTTCTAAAGGCTGGGTTGACGCTGCCTGCCGCCGGGCTTGTCTCAACGACAGGCCTTAAAGCTGCGTCTAAAGAGTCTCCCAAGGTTGTCTATCGAACTTTAGGCAAAACAGGGCTTAAGGTTTCGGGGGTAGGTTTCGGGATCGGTTTCGTGCCCGTGACTGAGGTGGTCGCCCGTGCATTGGACATGGGAGTTAATTATTACGATACGTCCCGGGATTACGGCGACAGCGAAAAGATCTTTGCAGGTATTATAAAAGGCCGGGATCGAACCAAAATTGTCATTGCCACCAAGTCTCCTTCAAGAAGGAAAGCGGACATCCTGAAGGATTTGGATACCAGCCTTAAGGCTCTCGGTACGGACTATGTTGATATCTGGCATCTGCATGCCAGGGATGTACCGGAGTCGATTCCGGATGAAGCGGTTGAAGCGATGCAGGAGTGCAAGAAATCGGGAAAGGCGCGCTTTGTTGGATTCAGTTGCCATGATCCGAACAGGATGGTTGATTTTCTTCTGGAAACAAAGACATTCGATGTCATGCAGACCACCTACAGCTTTCCTATTGGAGGCTACTACAGGGACAGGGCGATCAAAAAGCTGCATGATGCGGGTATCGGTGTCATAGCAATGAAGGTTGTGGTCGCGTTGACCGGCTTGAATTTAACCAGGTTTGATAATCCGCCTGCCAGGACCGGGGACGGGCCGCTCGCAGGGATCAAATGGGTTCTGCAGAATCCCGCAATCGGAACGACAGTACCGTTTATGAAGACGATTGATGAGCTTGAAATGAACTTCCGGGCTATGTCTGAACCTTATACGGCTTCAGATGAGAAACTGCTGTATGTCCTGAATGAAAAAATCCGGCCTTCCTATTGCCGCATGTGCTACCAATGCAGCGGTAAATGCCCGAAGGGCATGCCCGTGACGGACGTGTTGCGTTTCCTGGCCTATCATGATTATTGCGGCAACTATCATCAGGCGCGCATGAGTTTTATGGGATTGCCGAAGGAGATCAGGGATATACGGTGCAGTGATTGTTCCGAGTGTGCCATTCAATGCCCCAACGGAGTACACGTACAGGATCGCCTGATCCGGGCGCAGGGGCTTCTGGCATAGATTGAATGAAGCCGGAAGAAACATGCTGCGTGGCAGGGGGCAATCCTATATAGTCCAAACACAAAAAGGCGAGTCTTGATCATCTCATCTAAGGAGGGAAACTGGTATGAAAGCGTGGCGTTTTGTATTAAGTTATTTGGTAATATTGTCCGGAATAATGGCTGCGCAACCTTTAATGGCTCAGAAGTCCTGTACAGCCCTGGTGTCGGAGAAACTTCCGAATGTGACAATCAGCAGTGCCGTTTTTATGAATGATCCGCTCGGTTTTTTGCCTCCCAAAACACCCGGAATATTCGGGACCCCTTCGGGATTAAAGGTCACTGTGCCATTCTGTCGGGTGATCGGCTATATCGAACCTGTTGAAAATTCACACATCGGTTTCGAAGTCTGGCTGCCTCCGGCCAATGCCTGGAACGACCGGTTTCTTATGACCGGCAATCCTGCCTTTGAAGGAGCAATCAAATATGCAGGACTAGCTTCTTCGCTGGAGCGGGGATATGCAACTGCCTCCACGGATACCGGCCACCAAGCCCCCGGCCACGAATGGGCCATGGGACATCCTGAAAGGCTGGTTGACTGGACGCATCGAGCCGTGCATGAGACTACGGTGGTTGCCAAGTATCTTATCGAAGCTTTTTACGGCAGGCCGCCTAAGTATTCATACTTTGACGGCTGCCACAACGGGGGCCGCGAGGGTTTGGCAGAGGCCCAGCGCTATCCGGAGGATTACGACGGTATCCTGTCCGGGGATCCGGCATTCTATCTCACGCATCTGCAAACAGGATCGGAATATCTCAGTTGGGTGGCTCTGAAAGACGGGGTGGATACCCCCGGTTATATTCCCCCGAGCAAATATCCGGCGCTCAACAGGGCGGCGCTGGACGCCTGTGATGAATTGGATGGGGTAAAAGACAATGCGATAGAAGACCCGACCCGGTGCGATTTCGATCCTGCTTCCATCCAGTGTCCGGGCCCGGAACAGAACTCGTGCCTGACCCCGGCACAGGTAAACACGGCACGACGGCTCTATGCCGGTGCAAGATTTGCAGACGGCACACAGATCTATTCGGGCTTTGAACCGGGAAGCGAACTGCTCTGGGGAGCCATGATTGAAGGCCCGGAGCCGCTGTTTATCAACAATGATTTTTTCAGGTACATAGCCTTCGAAGATCCTGAGTGGGATTTTGGAACCTTTGATCTGGAGGTGGATACCCGACGGATCGATTCCCGCCTGGGTCCCGTTATAAACTCTATCTCGACCGATCTCAAAGCCTTCAAAGAAAACGGCGGAAAGCTCCTGATCTACCAGTCCTGGAATGAAACGTGGGTTCCGCCTCGTACTGTCACCACGTATTACGATGACGTTGTCAAGACCATGGGAGGAAAGGGTAAAACAAGAGACTTCTTCCGCCTGTTCGTGGTGCCGGATTTCGCTATGTGTCCGGCCATGTTTCCGGGTACTTTCGATGCCATGGGCGCTTTGCAGAAATGGCGGGAAGAGGGAATTGCCCCGGATCATATCCAGGCCAACTACAGCAATGTCGGTCAGGTCTATAAGACCCGGCCAGTGTGCGCGTATCCGGAAGTGGCAATTTACAAGGGGGAGGGAGATATCAATAAGGCGGAGAATTACCGCTGCGGTAAACCGACCTGGTAAGAGTGATTATAGATATTTAATTTTCTTAATTTCTTATGGACCCATAGAAGAGGGGACGTTCATGCAGAACGTCCCCTTAATGCAAGATTAGAAATCACTATGTTTTGACCTTCACGGCAGCCCCGACGGGTGTGTTTCAAGGGGCTGTGATCGATAAATAGTCATCAATTACCCCCCAATACCACATAATTTATCCGGACAGGGGGGAGCTGCGGGCATTCGGAGGGGGTTCTCATCAAGATTGATCCCTTTTTCAGGCATCCACTTGTCCACTGATGCAGTCTCATAATGGACAAAATCCGTCGTCTGCCAGATAGGGTTGGTCTCACCACCCACTACCACGAAATTGATACCTTCCGGTCTGGCAAAGGGGGTCCCTATATTTTCGGCCAGCCACTCGCTGAGCTTGCCCGGATCATTCCAGCCTTCGTCTTTCAGGGATTTCGCTGCCAACGGGTCCACCACGAAGGTGCAGGTGCCCATCATCCCGAATGTTTTAATCCTCTGCAGCAGACTCTCCGCTCCACCCATACCCAGTGTCATGACGTTCCAGCCGCGAAAGATACTGACTGTACTCTCGGAGGCCTTGAATCCCTTACGCACATGAAACGGCTCCCATGGGCTCTTTTCCTCGTTTTCGGCGCAGCACTGGTTGGTAAAACTCAAACCGTTGCCAATAGTCGCCATAAAGGTGATATCCGGTCGCGCGTCACCGAAGTTTATACTCATAAGTGTCCAGGCCCTGCCGATGACGGAATTGGCATAGTTGAACGGCCCAAGTGCGCCGACGCCGCTGTTCATTTCGATTGTTTTGGCGACCGGGCCGTTCACTACCACCATACTCCCGTAAGACCCGGTAGAACTGGGGCAGGAGGGGTGCTGAGTCGAAGCTATGGCCAGGATGACCGGCAGGTGTTCAGGCCTGGCACCGGCCATAACGGCGTTTACGGCCACCTTTTCCACAGTATATTCATTCAGTTCCTCATACGGGGTGACCGACATCATGCCAACCACCTCCTGGGGATCGTGGTCGGTTCCCGTAAGCATTTCAGCAACTCTTTCCTCTGTTGGCAGTACAATGGGTAAACCGTCGGTCCAGCCGTTCTCCAGGAACAACCTATGAAGGTTTGCCTCAGTATCCGGCTCCAGAAGGCGGGGCCTTTTGGGCCTTTCGGACATTTCAGGGTTTTTCTCAGCGTCGGTTAATGGTTTTGTCAGCGCATCGATTATTTCCGTCATTAACTTAACACCGGTTACGGGATCGTCCCCTTGAACATATTCATGCAGGGTTTCCCTGGGAACCCAGCCAACCGGATAGGGGGGAAAGATCCAGCGCAGATTCATGCCATGGGAGTGACCGTCCCGTATGACATAATCCGCGAATCGTGCGGTGACGATGGGGGCGGTGGGCACATCGTATTCACCTTCCATGGTTCGGGCAAAATCGGCGATACTCGCCGAACAGCCGTCTCAACCGCCGACACCGAAGACCACACCATCGGCCTTTTGCTTGAGTTCAGCCCAGAGTTCGGGACTGTCTGAAAACATGCCTTGCTTGTCATGCAACACTGTTTTGACAGAAGGCATGTTTTCGCTGAACCACCCATGCACTTCTTCAAAAAATTCTTTGCTGCCGGCAAAACCGGTATTCACCAGGTAAATCGTTTTATTCTCCAGGCTATCCAGCCTGGGAGCCATCCGCAGGGAAGCCAGCTCATCACGGGAAACAGTGGGCTGTGTCTCGGGATCAAAAATCGCCATCATATGCGAGCCAGGTTCACCCCGGCTACCGAATATTCCTGATGGCTGTCCTCTGGGATCAAGAACAGTAAATTTTACATCGCCCGCTCCTGAACCGGCTGATTTATCCAGGCGTTCACAACCAATAAATGAGGCGAACATGAACGCGCCAACCATAAGCCAACCCAAATACCGTCTGGCAATAAGATGTAATGGACCCATATCCTCTCCTTTCTGATTAAGGTTGTTTTATTGTTTTCATCATGTATTAGATAATTTTAGCGAATTATAAAAAATATACTTTATCGCACAGTTTAAGTCAAGAATTGCACCGGTCCCATTTACATAAAGGTCATTGCAAACACCTGGATTTATGGGACCGAAACCCGCCATCGAACAGAAAACAGCGGCAGTTGAAGACGGGATGCCGGTAGAGCATTGCGAAAAGCTCAGCTTCTTTGGTTTCAACCTCAGAAAACTAAGTATTTGATTGACATAAACATATGGTCTAAAATTATGTTTCATTTTTTGAGTTCATAATTTATTCCAATGCGGAAAGAAAGGATACGATAAAATGGTCGAATCACAATATGCCAAATATGTATTAAGGGAACCTAAAGGGAAATTACATGACGGGACGGTATTTGATGGATTCTTAGCCACTCCCGAAAGATTGGGAGTTGATTGCCAGATATTATTCTCTACAATAGTAAAAGCAAATCTGGAGGGCGATGAATCTGAGCCCCATAAGCACGATTTTCCTCATGTGATGTGCTTTTTTGGAAGCAACCCCCTAGATCTTTATGATTTTGATGCTGAAATCGAATTTTACATGGGTGGAGAAAAACAGATAATCGACGCCCCCTCGATAGTTACTGTTCCGGCAGGATTAATCCATTGTCCCTTGATCTTCAAGAGAGTCGGGAAACCGGTTATGTGGTTGGAAGTTATGCTCACATCCCGCTATGATAGGGAATAACCGTAGAAATCGCCTTCGCCAGGAAGCCCCGTGCGGGAGAATGGGGAGGATCAGCCTTCGCCAAAGGCTACGGCTCGACAAGATGGCGTGAGGCGACCGCCACAATACCACAGATATTGTGGTTCTTTTCCCCTTGACCTACAACCTGCTTTTCTCTATACTTTTCAACCAAAAAGCAAGGTCTTATCACCTCACCCATACAACAGAACTTATCAATATTAACAATAGCTTGAGATACCATAAATCAATTAAAGCTTTAGACTGTTGAGTTATCAAAGGAATGGAGAATATTAATATGTCCAATACAAAATATAAAGATTGTGTTGTCAAACTCCCTTTTGTGATGGATGGCAAGCTCATGGCCGTGGGAGCTGATGTCCTTAACGGCTTTAACTGCCATATTATATATGCCTTTGCATACAAGACGGGCATAACCGGCTTGTCTAAAAAACCACACGTACACGAATACGATGAAGCCATATTCTTCATCGGTTCCAATCCGCAAAACCCGGGGTATCTGGGCGCCGAAGTCGAGATAGCCATCGGCAAGGATGAGGAGGAAAAGTACACATTCACCGAGCCCACAGCCGTCGTAGTCCCCAAAGGAGTACCTCATTGCCCAATTATTACCAGAAGGATTGAGCAGCCCTTCCTGGTCATGGCCGTTTCCCTGACAGGTGAGAGAGAATCATAAGCACTTGGGTAACCTTTTACCTAGTATGAGTGATTTGCGTCATAGATCCTGGTATCCGAGACTGTATACTAATGGGGTATTTGTTCCATATGTCATTTCGAGGGAAGCGAGAAATGGAGGATATTAAGAATGGCTGAAACAAAATATGGAAAGTATTTTTTAAACGAGCTCGTGCCGGAAGTAAGACAACGCGGGTTTGGTCGTAATCCCGCATTTGTTGTATGGACAGATGATGATATCATTAAGGGAAGCCAATGTTTTTCGGTTATGGTGATGAATGAGTCCGCTTTAAAAGTGGCACACGGTCCGCACATACACAAGGATCCCGAAATCCTGGTAGCGCTCGGAATGAATCCTGATGACCCAAAGGATCTGGGAGCTGAGATTGAGTTATATATGGGCAAAGAGATGGAAAAACACATAATCACCGAGTCTACACTGGTCTATATTCCGGCAAATTTTTTACATTGCCCTTTCAGAGTTACAAAATTAGATAGACCTTTTATATTCATCCAATCTCAATATGCGTCTAAAATGACCGAAACATCCTTTAAAAAACTAGTGAAAGAAGAAGACAGAGAGAATATGTTATTTCTTAACATGGATGGCACTGAGACAGATTAAAGCGTAAAGAGGCTTGAAATTATGAATATGCGAGAATTCATCCCGTCAAACAAACTAAGCGCTATCTCTGGGATTACACTCATTGGTCTGTCGCTCTTAGTCTTTTTGTAGATACCCCATATATTGTGTCAGTATGATTTGAGTCTGTATTCAATAATTCTGCTTCTATGTGGATTCCTTTTGTCAACCACTTATTTGTTTTGGATGATAAATTTTATTGGTCGTTTTTCACATCTCGCATTTTCTTTGAGCTTAAACTTGCTTTTAGCTTTCTCAATCTCTTCCTGAAGAAGAATCAGATAGAATCCGATTTAACAATGTGGCAAGCATTATTTTTATTGACAAATTACGAGTTAGCAAAAAATATAGAAGGACTACAAGCATCTGCGAATAGCAAGCTTTTTCAGACCTCGCTACGATGCCTATTTCAAAATCTGGGTTAAAAAAAAGAAATGACGAAAACTGAATCCGGGACTCCTGAAGAAGCTCAAAATAAACCGAAACAACTTTCAAATATTATGATAATGCTACTGATAGCGTTAATAGCCTCCTTTCCGGCATTATCAACAGACCTGTATTTACCCGCGTTACCAACAATGAGTGAACAGCTGAACTGTTCTGGCTTTTGGGTGACTTCATCACTGATTGTGTTTTTTATTTTCGTAAGTACCAGTTCTGTTTTTTGGGGACCGTTATCTGATAAATATGGGCGCAAACGAATTTTACTGATTGGTGTTCCGCTGTATATCATATCGAGTATTTTTTGCGTGCTGAGTCAAAATGTTTTTCAGTTGATCACGGCCAGAATATTTCAGGCTATCGGTGCCGGTGCCGCCATGGCCGTAAATCTGGCAATTGTGAAAGATGTTTTCCCAGGCAAGAAAAGGGAAAGTACACTTGCTTTTGTTACAGTGTTAAATGGCATGATACCTGTGATTGCACCTTCGATCGGGTCTCAGATCATCAAACTTACTTCCTGGCGGGGGACCTTCGTCGCGCTTATTATTATTGGAATACTGGTCTGGATATTCGTTCTTTTTTTGAAAGAAACAAACAGGGAATATACTGATGTCAGTACATTTAAAACCACTTTGAGATTATTTGTCGTCTTGAAAAATCCTTATTTCTGGCGGTTGTTAATAGTTTTTTCAGTAATCTCAATACCGCTTCTTGGTTTTATCAGTGTTTCTTCTTTCATTTTTATTAAAGGATTTGGCGTCAGCAAAGAAGCTTATAGCATCTATTTTGGTGCGATAGCCGTGAATTTTATAATTGGCGGTCCCATATATCTGTTTTTACAAAGATATTTTAAACCCTTAACCATCATCACGGCATGTTTTACAGGCTCCCTTATCAGCGGGATGTTGATGTTGACAATCGGACAAATGAGTCCGCTGCTTTTCGCCATTTCAGTTGCCTTTGGTTATCTATCTGTCGCCATCAGCCGACCGCCTTCAAGCAGTTTACTACTGGAGCAGCAGGATAAGGATACAGGATCAGCATCTTCCCTGATTCAGGCCTCCTTTATGTTATCCGGTAGTTTGGGAATGCTTTTTGTTTCCTATGGCTGGAGTAATCGTATCATCATACTGGGGATAATGAACCTTGTGCTGAGCTCGGGAGGCTTACTTCTCTGGATCTATACAAAAGCAAGATGCCGCATACCAAAACATTTTACGTGATAATGAAATTCAAATTCTATCAAAGCTCCCTATCCCACATGGACAAGATCAAATACCTACAATCAATACTCACCAAGGAAGCAAAGTTGACAAAGATCGCCAGCTACAATTGACCTGACCCCTTTAAATGAATGCAGTTTTTAAGTTGGTATTCTTAAACATAGAGAGAGGAATGAGGGGTGGGAAGAAGTAGTCAGCATAAACCATCGGACATTAAAGGCAGGGTTTTATCGGGCGCTGCTTTATGATGTGGTTGTAAATTGACATACAACGGTAAATTCTCTATACTCTGGTCATCAAAAAGCGAGTTCTTATCAAATCAAAGATAAATAAAATGTTGAAAGATGTAAAAGCAGCAGTTATCAGTGAACCTAACAGTCAATTCGTAATTGAGACCGTCGAACTGGACGATTTACGAAGTGATGAAATTCTAGTAAGTGTTGAGGCCTGCGGTATATGCCATACTGACATTATCGCCCAGAATATGACTCCCCTGCCCGCGGTACT
>Ga0315543_1000434_pt1 | contig 50750 bp, 37 predicted proteins | sample SalMarSW160210MG_2_FD_203098 | JGI IMG/M metagenome (GOLD analysis project Ga0315543, IMG submission 203098) | Salt marsh sediment microbial communities from the Plum Island Ecosystem LTER, Massachusetts, United States - Salt Marsh Sediment SW1601-210 ...
CAAGGATGAGAATGATATAGTTGATTTCCTTGACTATGCTGATGTTGTTTACGGATGGTAAGATATTGTTTTAAGTTTGGAAGTTTGTGCGATTTGCTTTTGAAGTGCTTTTAGTCACTTTGATATATAAGGGGACGTATGCCGCCGTCTGCTTCTGTGGACGGCGGTTTTAGTTTGGTATCGGTGTATGTTGCGTTCGTTCGTCGGCTTTGTGGGAGAAGTTGGACCGATACCAACAAAATCAAGCCGGCAGCAAGATTTCGAGTTACTAAAAGTGTAACGCTGATTATGACAAGAAAGACCCAAATGACTAATTGTGTCTTTTCCAGCAGGATGGTTTTTTTAGAAGTCTTTGTTATCCAGCGTTTCACAGTGACAACAACAGCCCACATTATAGTAATGCCTATCCCCAGGTAAACGGCAAGGATTAAATGAACGAAAAACGGCGATTTATTGCATATTGTGATTTTTGTGTTTTGATTTGGCATACGAGTGAGCGAGAAAAGCAAAGAAGCCTCTCCGAGGTAGGAGGCATGGGTTCCATTTGAAAGGAACCGAGGCCAAGCCAAAGTGCCGTCTGGCAAAGGCCAGCAAAGTACGATTGCCTCGGTGGTTAATGGATATGCATGGTCGAAACGGCCGTTTGCCCGGGCTGCACCGATGCCGAAAGCCGACGCAGCTGCCCCAAAGCCGGCTATCACGGGACCGGAATCGACATCAATGTACCAATCGCCGTTGGATTGGTCTTTTGAAAATTCCCTGAATCCAACTACCGTCCATCGCTCCTGCCAGAAATGCTTTTCGAAATTTTCGTAAAGTTTTTTTGAGTATTCAGGCCACAAATCAGGTGCCCAGACTGTTATCCACTGGTTTGAGCATCCCCGTGCTTTTCCGATAATACCATTAACTGAATCCGCTTCGTAAGGAGGAAGTCCTGTTGAATCAACAAACTGGCCTTGAAAAGCTCTAACGGAACGCCTGACAAAGCTGGAATGGTCTGTGCCAAGAACTTCGTCGGCCCGTTTTATTGCCGCAATTGCAGCGATTATATCCGTTGGATAACATTGGCCCGGATAATCGTCCAGCAAACCATACGGCGACTGGTCTAATTCCTTTGATAAGGTTTCAACCTGGTCTCGCAGAATCGGTATATATTTCCCGCCACCAAGCAACTTTTCATAGCTTGTCAGAGCACTGATGAGAAGCATTCGATAGAAAACATTTTCACGGTGGAGATAGTCCTGTCCCCAGTGTATTTTTACCCAACTGGCATGACCAGGATCGGCAACCAACTGTGCAGCAGCTTCGATAGCTCCGGCTGCATATATTTTCGGGGCAATAGACGACTGGTCTTTGCTTTTTTCCCAGGCTTCCTGGAGAGACTCTGTTGCCAACAGATAGAAAACCGAACCAAATAACGGCCACTCTGTTCCGTCAATATTATCAAGACGGATTTCTTTTGCACGGCCGGATCTGACTCGCTCTCGGGCCCACTTTTCATACTTTGGTGTAAGTGAACGGTGAGAGTGTAAAGCAATTCTCGGAATCCCGTCACTCTTAAGATTAGGGTCTACCAAATAATATACCATGATGAAAAAAGGTAATATGAAGAAATAAAATGACAAAAAAATCAGGATAACAATGTTACCGTAAAGACAAATAGCGGAGGGACGAAAACCGGTAGACTCTCTGGGAATTTCTAAGTTTGAGTCACTCATTACTCTTTCTTTTTCTCATCCAGCGGCCCAACACCTGAATAAATACTGAAACCACCGTCCACACAAAGACTTACACCCTGCAGAAAACTTCCTGCATCTGAAAGCAGCAGCAGGATTGAACCAACCAATTCCTGTGGATTTCCAAACCGCCCCAATGGCGTGTTGTTGATAATCGACCGTCCTCGTCTGGTCAGTGTCTTATCGTTGGATTCATATAGAAGATAGTGATTTTGTGTTGTATCGAGAAAACCAGGTACTACCTCGTTGACACGGATATCGGCATTTGGAAAATCGACTTTGACCTGAACGGCGAGCCACTGTGTAAAATTAGTCACTGCGGCTTTTGCGTTGGAATAGCCCGGCACATTTGTCATGGGTGTGATTGCGCACATCGATGAAGTGTTGATAATGATGCCTTTGCCCATTTTTGCAAAATACTTACAGAATATCTGGCTGGGAAGCGCCGTCCCCTTATAGTTAAGGGCGAATACCTTCTCCATTTCGTCAAAAGAGAGCCCAGTCAGGTCCCCATCCGGTTGTACAGTGGCGCCCTTGCGGTTACCACCAGCCCCATTAATAAGTGCATCGCAATTGCCAAACTCTTTCAGGATGCTCTCAAGCGCCGCCTCAAGGCTTGCTGCATTTAGCACATCGCATTTAACAGCTATAGACTTGCCGCCTTCGGCATTGATTTCTTCAGCGAGTTGCTGAACTTTATCTCCGAGTATGTCAAGCAGGGCCAACTTTGCGCTGTTGGCAGCCAGTGCCCTGGCAATCGTTCCGTAAATAACACCTCCAGCCCCTGTTATAACAACGACCTTGCCCTGAATTCCAAAAAGCTTATCAATTTTGATAGTCATTTTGCTCTGCCCTCGTCGAAACAATCCTTCCACAACGAGTAGACAGGATAATGACTTTGGTACGCTCTTACAAGAAGATTTTAGGCGGCAGAAGCGAGAGTGATGCTCACATTTTCGAGGTGAGTTGACAGATAAATTATTATCGCTATCGTATAATAATATCGGTCATAATATAAGCAGGACATATCTAATGGAAAGATAACGCTATTATGAACTCACGAGAAATTGTTCAAAGAACCCTTTGCTATGAACGGCCGAGTAGAGTTGCTCGGTCATTTTGGGAGTCTGATTTTATCTGGGTATCTCACACAATCCCGACACCCAAGACCGACTGGCAGAAAGTTGACGGACGAAAGTGGCAGCGCGTCGATGAGTGGGGCAACGTCTGGACCCGGATAGACGCAACATCAAAAGGTCAGATACTTAAAGGTGTGCTTGACAACATTAATGACCTGGACAAATATGAATTTCCCGATTTTTCGAGACCTATTGATTATGAAAGCGTCCGGAATATAAAGGCAAAGCATCCGGATAAATGGATTATTGGCAGTGTGCCCGGCTTTGCTTTCAACATTGCCCGCAAGCTGCGAAAGCTTGACCAATACCTTATGGATCTTGTTGCTGAACCGGTGAAAATACATTACCTGCACGACCGGCTTGACATATTGATTGAAGATATGATTAAAAATTATGCATCGGCAGGGGCGGACTGCATAATGTTCCCGGAAGACTGGGGTACGCAGACACAACTGCTTATCAATCCCGCAGTGTGGCGGCAGGAATTTCTGCCGCGATTCGAAAAGCTTTGCTCGACCGCCCATCAGTGCGGCATAAAGGTTTTTATGCATTCGTGCGGAGATAATGAGGCGATTGTACCAGGTCTTATTCAGGCCGGTGTTGACTTGCTGCAGTTTGACCAGCCTGAGCTGCATGGGATTGATGTGCTTGCTTCTCATCAAAAACTCGGAAAGATAACTTTCTGGTGTCCGATAGATATTCAAAAAACGTTGCAGATAAAATCCGAAGAGCTTATCCGCACACAGGCCCGTGAATTACTTGACAAGCTATGGAAGGGCAGGGGAGGCTTCATAGCCGGGTATTATCCTGATAATATAGCTATTGGTCTTGAGCCCAGGTGGCAGGAACTTGCCTGTGACGAGTTTGTCCGTTATGGTGTTCGAGAAAATTACGAATAATAAATAAGAAATGAAATAATGCTCTACACAATTCCTTGACCACCAAAAAGACGATTAAGGTCACGCCGGACATCGGCCTCATTTAAGCTCCAGCCGGCCTGAACGAGGTCGAAGTATTTCTCCGTAAGCAGCTCTGCTATAATCCTGCGGGAGTGAAACCATTTATAAATAAGTTGGTCCAGTACACGAGCGTCACTGTGCTGTGGTATCATCGTCAGCCCGAGTAGTTCGATTCTTTCTGTGGTTATTTCCCTGATGATGCTTGGATTGTTCAGGAACCACCAGCAACCGAAAACCTGCAGATTCTTAAATTTGCGGGCTGTAACACACAGCTCATGCTGGTTTTCGCGCGAGAGCATTGTTACCATAAACTTGTTCTCGGGATAGTCTCGGCACAGCCCGGCCACAACATCAACGTCTGCCTTGCCCACCCCATCCCCCGCAACGCTTAGAGCGGGATTTATAGACCTTTTAACCCCAATCATCATAGCAAACGGCAGATTATATTCACGCGCAATCGGCAGAACACAATCGGCAATCAACCTTGTGAGCGCGCAGTCGTCATCCATCCTGAAATCAGGCGGCAGCGAAACCGCCATATAAACCGGCTTAATCTTCTCTATCCATGTTTTGAGAAAATCTTTAACGGCGGCTTTTGTATTTTTGTCAATTTGCTTGCTGGCATTAAAACCCTGTGCTTTTATTGCAGCTATGTTCTTTTCGAAATCATTAAGCAGGCCGTCCAGTCGAAGTGAGGTCTTAAAACGTTCGTCTTTATGGAGTCCTTTGTTCCAAACATCCTGCTCTTTTTGGTCAAAGGGGTCGTTTGTCATAACAACTATTTTAACATTGGCCAGTTCAAAGACTTTGTCAATATATTGGCTGACTGATACATCGGCAAAATATTTGCGTATCGTATTCAGGTCCTTTTTAGTAATGTCGATGCCCAATCTGTTTAGAACCGTAACAACACCGCAGGCTGCTTCGCTAATAGGGCTGTTTTTTACGAAAAGCTCATTCCATACCGCCTCAGCCTGCTGAGCCTTTGACATATTCCAAAAGGCATCGTAAGAAAAATCCGGCCGGTATCTGAAAAATTCCGCAACCAGATAGTGATAGGTCAATAGCTCATCAATACCCCAAAGCAGCAGTGGCCCAAAAGACTCACTATACAAGTGGGTATGTACGTCCACTACAGCCGTCTCATTCATCACCCGTTGTACCATACTCTTAATTGTTTCAATGTCCATATCGTGTCTTTCTGCTTTAGGTATCACAAATATCTTATTTCTCAGGCTGTGTATGTTGATGCAGATGTAGCCCCTCCTCGACCCGTCCAATTTGTATGGAAGAATTCTCCTCTTGGTTTATCGACGCGCTCGTAAGTATGGGCGCCGAAGTAATCCCGCTGGGCCTGCAATAGATTTGCTGGTAATCGATCGTGACGATAGCCGTCATAAAAGGTCAGTGCGGAACTGGTTGTCGGCATCGGGATACCGATTTTAGCAGCCGTGGTGACAACCCGCCGCCACGAGGTCTGGTTCCTGCTGACCGCTCGTTTGAAGAATGGGTCAAGCAGCAGATTTTCGAGACCTGGATTTTTCTCGAAGGCCTTCTTGATTTTACCAAGGAAAAGCGAACGAATGATGCAGCCGCCTCGCCACATAAGTGCGACACCGCCGTAGTTAAGATTCCAGCCATACTCTGCTGCCGCTGCACGCATAAGCTGATAGCCCTGGGCGTAGCTAATAATTTTCGAGGCATAAAGGGCCTTACGTATATCACCAACGAATTTCTCCCTGTTACCTTTGAACGTAGCTCGAGGTCCCTTTAACATCTTTGATGCTTTATGACGTTCATCTTTCAGGGCCGACAGACAGCGGGCGAAAACCGCTTCACCGATAAGTGTCAAAGGCTGACCTGCGTCAAGCGCGGTGATAGCAGTCCATTTGCCGGTACCTTTCTGGCCTGCTGTATCAAGAATAAGGTCAATTACCTCGTTGCCTTCTTCGTCCTTATAGGCCAGGATGTCTCGCGTGATTTCAATAAGGTAAGAGTTTAGCTCGCCTTCGTTCCATTCGGCAAAAACATCGTGCATTTCGCCGTTCGACATTCCAAGACCCTGCTTCATTAAATGATAGGTCTCGCAAATCATTTGCATATCACCGTATTCGATGCCGTTATGCACCATTTTCACAAAGTGTCCTGCGCCGTTCTCGCCGACCCATTCGCAGCAGGGCTCTCCATCGTCAGTATGTGCTGCGATTTTCTGGAATATGGGCTTAACGCTCGGCCATGCTGCTGGCGAGCCACCCGGCATAATCGACGGGCCTCTTAAGGCACCTTCTTCACCGCCGGATACACCGGTGCCGATATAGAGCTTGCCTTTGCTTTCGACGTACTCTGTGCGACGGATTGTATCGGGGAAGTGCGAATTACCACCGTCTATAATTATGTCGCCGTCCTCGACATAAGGCAGGAGCTGGTCAATAAAGGAATCGACGGCCGTCCCGGCTTTGACCATCAGCATAATTATTCTCGGCTTTTTAAGCGAGTCAACAAGCTGCCCAACAGATTTGCAGCCGATGATATTCTTATCCTTGGCCCGGCCGTTGATAAAATTGTCCACTTTCGAGACTGTCCGGTTGAAACAGGCAACGGTGAAACCTTTACTTTCCATATTAAGAATTAGATTTTCACCCATTACCGCCAGCCCGATTAATCCGATATCCGCCTGTGTCATTTCTAATCACTCCTTCCAGTTTCACTCATTCGTTTTTATCTGCCTGTATTTTTGGTATATGGCCGCTTGATAATTTATACAATATTTCGCCGGCGTGTTGCACTACCAGGATGCCTTCCTGCTCCTTGTTCTCATAGTCTGCGATATTTATAGAATGCGGATTCATATATCCGAGATTGACTTTTTCGCAGCGGTCTTTGTCTATTGCGGTTGCCAGGACAACATTAATCCTCGGCTTCTCGATTTCATCTATGTATGTGCCGATGCCTTTAACGTGTGTAGAGTGGGCGATGACACCTCGTGGGATATCCGCGAACTTGTCCATTTGTTTCAGAAAATAATCACGTGTATGATAACCAATCCGGTCCAGAATTTTGCCGTAAGTATAAGAAATCTCATCTATATGAGGAGCATATATAATCAGCGTCCCGCCGTCGGCAACTACCGGTTCGAGTTTGTACATTACCTTGCCTGCCGTCCACAAATCTTCGTACATTTCCGGCGCGATTCCAAGAACCGTCTCATAGCTTCTGTCTGTGTAAACGATGTGCAACTTGGATGATAAGTCCGCCGCCTTTTCCCAGGCCTGCAATGGCTCGCCGATGAAAAGCCCTTTAAGCTCGTTCTCTATGGCAACAAGGGCCAGCAGCGTCCGAGGCATTTTTACAAAAGATGCCGCCTTTTCAACGACTTTGCGAGTCGGTGTCCACTTTGTGCCGTCTATAATCGGATTTGTAATAACAGCACCGAGCCAGTGAAAGAAATGTATTATTTCTTCGCCTGCAATGCCGGGGAAAAGATACTTATGTCCGCCTGAGAATCCTACTACTTCATGTGGAAAAACCGGACCGAGTATGAAAAACTCGTCATATTCGAAGATTAGCTTATTTAATCTTATTTCGACTTGTTCTCGAAAAAGACCGCCACTAAGTTCTTCAATCTCGTCGGCTGATATCCTGCCGATAGACTTAAACGTCTCCGGCTTGTCCCATTCATGATTGAAAAGCTTCATAGACGCGTATTTGGTTTTGCGCTCGCTTAAAGTTATACAAAGACGTGTGCATATCTGCTCTTCACTCATCGGCTGATGTGTACCGAGTGCAACCAGACAATCGAGCGATTTAACCTTACCTTCGAGACAGCTGTAGATGATTTTGAATACCTCACCCACCGGGCTGGAACGGGTGTTGTCGGGAATTATCAAAAGAATCCGTTTGCCGGCATAATCGTTCTTTGAAAAAAAATCGGTAACAGCTTCCCTGGCTTCTTCAATCTCGATACAGCCATTTATATTTTGACGTTCGATAAGCATTGGGTCGCCTTTATCTCTCCCATGGCGGTTTTTCCGGCAGGTATTTATCAAACTCGGCAATGAGCATCTCTTCGTATTCGCCCGCGTATTGGCCGTTGATAAATTTATCAAATGCCTCGTCGTGAAATCTCTTCCACGACTGGGTTTCATCGCCCGGATTAATCGGATAAAAAAGTGCGTCGTTGGCCTTCGCCGCCTTCATATCGCCGGGAGCGTCACCTACCATAAGGATGTGCTCAGGCTCATATTTGCCGCGCGCTGCAAGGGCAAGATGCTCTTTCTTGGTTCCCATTTCCTGCCCGGCTATTACACGGGCAAACGTTGCGATACCGTGTTCCTCCCATTCGCGCTGAAGGGCCTCGCAAGGTGTGGCTGAAACTACAATAATATCCGCTGTCGAGCAGGCCTTTTCCAGGCTTTCCCGCACAAAGGGAAACGGCGGCAGGCCTTTGACAATTTCTTTTATTGACCAGTTAACTCGTTCACTCCAGTCGAGTGCAAGCTGCAATTCATCTCTGACTTCTTCACTTCCAGCATCGGTAATTGCCTTTTTAAGCCCGTCATTACTTAGGAGGCTGGCCGGGTCGTCGACCCAGGCAAAGTAGTGTGTGAATTGCGGCACCTTAAAACTTCTTGCCTTGCTCATTGGATTAGACGGCAGTAATTCGGTTAGTATACGCTTGGTTGTCTTGTGCCGGTTGCCGCCTCGCGTTTTGGAAAATAAGTCTGCAAATTCCTTACACTCACGCGCCGCCTGTGCTACCGGCTGCAGGCCGAAATATGCAATCAACCACGGACAAAAGCATTCCCGCTGTTTGATTCCCATTGTGTCAAAAGCGCAGCCGTCTGAGTCTACGCCTACAAAGAAATGTTTTTCAGGTTTAAATTCTCTCAAAGCCTTTGCCGTGTCGGAATCCGCCATTTGCTGTCTCCTAAAAACCGTTTACAACTTACGAATAGCCGCCGGTATTACGTTAATACTGTGACAGCTTTTTTTCTACACCTTTACGCTCAAATCTCATAAATACCGGCAACCCATCGTCTCCGATAGTTATAGGTGCTTCGCCCTTAACCAACGGCCTGATGTAATCGCGCATTGCCTGGGTTATTCCGTTGCCTGCCTCATTTATATATTCTCTTGGTACTTTCTTTTCGCCGTTGGCCACGTCGCTTAACTCAGCTAATCCTGTTGTGCAGTGATATTCTTTACCTTTATCTCTTACGAGCGTCACCATTTTGCCGTTCTCGCCGGCCAAGGCGCTTTTTACCGCCATTTCACCACACATATATGCCTCGTTAAGGTCGGTTAACGAGGCAAAGTGCATAGCGCTCCGCTGGTTCGTGCCGAGCAAATTAAAACGGGCCTTTATGCCCACTTCTTTTTCGATTACGGTCTTTAGAATCCCCGCCACGCCGCCAAGCTGAACGTGTCCGAAGCTGTCCTTGCTGAATGCACCCGTATCGGCGGTAATGTAGGTTCCATCTTTATTTTTAAGCCCTTCACCTGCAACAATAAAGACGCGCCCTAAATGCTTGTGAACCTCTTTAACATTGCTGACTAACTTCTCGAGAGTAAATGGTATCTCCGGCAGATATATAAGATGCGGCGCGTCTTCACTACACCGGGCCGCAAGGCCTGTCGCAGCCGCTATCCAGCCTGCGTTTCTGCCCATCGCCTCGAGTATAGTGCAGGTGTCCGTTGTGTATAATGCTTCGGTGTCTTTGCCTGCCTCCATTGCGCAGGTAGCGACGTATTTTGCCACGCTGCCGTATCCCGGACAGTGGTCAGTGTAGGCAAGGTCGTTGTCAACCGTCTTCGGCACTCCGATACAAACCAATTCGTAACCCGTTCCAGCAGCGAGCTTGTTTAATTTATCAGCGGTATCCATTGAGTCGTTGCCGCCGATATAGAAAAAGTAGTGAATATCGTGTGCCTTGAATACATCCAGAATGCGTTCGTAATCGGCCTTTGATTTTTCCAGTGACTTGAGTTTGTATCGGCAGGAGCCTATCGCCGCTGCAGGTGTCCGTTTTAACGCCTCGATTGTTTCAGGTTTCTCGGTGCCGATATCGAAAAGCTCCTCGTGCAGAACTCCTAAAATTCCGTTAGTTGCACCGTAAATCGTTCCGATTTTTCCCGATTTAAGGGCGGCTTGTATTACGCCGCACGCACTCGAGTTGATGACGGCGGTAGGGCCCCCCGATTGTGCTACAATAGCATTTGCTTTGTCTTTCACAGTTATTGCTCCTTTTCAGTTTCGATTGCTGGCTTCTCAATGAATAATGACAATCTGGACATATTATATGAATGCTATAAGCCCTGAGCAATTTCCTCTTTGGCCCGGGCGATTATCTTTTCCATTCGGCGTCCATATTCTATGTACGATAAGTATTTCGTCTCTTCGGCGCTGCCTGCTGAGGTATCGTGAAACACCTTGGCCAAATGAGGCTCGATAGAGAAACCCCCGTCATAGCCGTTGGCAAGCAGGTCTTTTACAATTCTGTAAACATCACCCTGGCCTTCTCCGGGAAATGTAAAGACCGCTTTCTGCTGTTTGTCGTCCCAGTTGCCATCCTTTATATGTACATAGGCGATGTGCTTTTTTACATTCTCATAAAACTCCCAGGCCGATTGTTTGGGATAAGGTTTCGGCTTTGAGCGGTCATCGGTGAAGACAGGATTACCCGTATCAAAAACCAGTTTTAGGCCAGGCACATTTTCTATCAACTCAAGCGTATGTTTCCAGGACATACCTCCGTAGTTCATACAATTTTCGTGCACCGCCTGCATACCTTCATCGCTAAACATCTTAACAAGAACTCTTACACGTTTAAACCGCTCCTGTACCATCTGGTCCTCAGGCTCCCGGCCATCTAAAACCGCGAAGCTCATAATACGGATTAACTTTGTTCCGAGCCTTTGCATACGCTTAACCGAGCGCTTCGCTTCTTCAAGAGATGATTCAAAGGGCTGGTTTATTTGTTTACTCCAGTTGGCGATGGCTGAGCCGAAGCAGTTAATCATAATTCCTGAATCTTCAAGTCCGCTGACAACCTTCTCGAAGTCCTGCTCAGGCAGGTCGTGTATATTTGTCCCGTTTACACTTCGGGACTCGATATATTTCCAGCCAAGCTCTTTAGTAGCCTTTATCTGGCCGTCAATATCACTGGCCGCTTCATCTGCAAATCCGGTAAGGTACATCGATAAGCTCCTCTTTGTTGCATTTGTAATTTTAGTGCCGTTTCTTTTTTGAGTCTCTTATAAGCTGCTTCAGCTTTCTTTCAAAAGCCTTTCCATCCATCGGCAGCTCTATCGTTTTGTCCATAACTGAAGAGTAAAGCATTGCATTGGCCAGTTCTACCGAGTTGATACCTTCTTCGGCCGGCGCGATTAACTTTCGGCCTTGCAGTATTGTATCTGCAAAATTTTTGACTATCTCGGCGTGCTGCCCGCCGGAGTTGCCGGCGGAAATATTAATGTACCGCACATCCGGCTTGCTGAAGCTGCCTTTAGTTGTTTTACTAAATTTGGAAGTAGCTATCTGGTTGCGGATAAAGACCACTTTTCCTTCTTCTACAACGACCTTGCCCTTATCGCCGCATATCTCGAGTCGGTTTGTCCCAGGCGCCTCACCCGTTGTAGTTACAAATACTCCGGTTGCACCATTGGCGTATTCAAAGTATGCAGTTACCTCGTCTTCGGCTTCTATTTTATGTCTTTTGCCGATACCGCAAAACGCCCGCATCCTTACCGGCATTCCGCACAGCCACTGCAGAAGGTCAAGCTGGTGAGGGCATTGGTTTAAAAGCACTCCGCCGCCTTCGCCGGCCCATGTAGCCCGCCAGGAGCTCGAGCGATAATAAACGTTCGGCCGAAACCAGTCCGTGATAATCCAGTTGACGCGCTGTAACGGGCCTAACTTGCCATCGTCCATTAACTGTTTTACTTTATAGTAGTGGGGGTCCGTACGCTGATTGAACATGGCGGCGAAGACCTGCTTTTTATTTTTATGCGCCGCAATCAGTCGCTCACAGTCTGCCTTATGCACCGATACAGGCTTTTCCACCAGCACATGATAGCCGGCCTTGAGCGCGTCAATGCCGATTGTCGTATGCTCATAGTGTGGCGTACAGATAAGTATCGCATTACAAACTTTGGCCTTGAGCAGCTTTTTGTAATCGGTGAATACCTGTCCTCCGTATTTGGCCGATGCCTTCTCAGCCCTGTCCTCAATAAGGTCGCACAAGGCGGTGATTTCAATATTTTTCATTTTGGAGATGTTTTTGAGGTGTAGTTGTGCGATGTTACCGATTCCAACAAGTCCAATTTTCACCGTTTTCATAGATGTTTGTCTCTTATCTTCTTCCAAAACATATTAGTCTGGAGAACCGACATTCAGCCAGTGCTCAGTCAGAGCTTTCAGGTCCTTAAACTCATAGCAATTCTGAGTGACATCCGGCAGTAGAGACAGACCCACTGGCCCAGCTTCAATACAATTGAGAAGGGAACTGAACCGGAAAATACACGCCGACTTGTCTCTCGCCGAGGCTGGTATCGTTCCGAGGTACTGAAATAGTCGCTTATTTAAGCCAAGTTCGTTTTCGTCGGATAGAGACGTCAGGTTATAAAGTCCCAAATCGAGCACAGAGAAACTCTTGCCGTTATCGTTAGACATTTCGACCTTTATATAATCGTGGTCCACGTCGAAGTCGCTTATGAGAACTACCGGCATATAATACGCCAGCGCATAACCGGCACCTCTGCCGGAATCAAAGGTGATTGCCGCAATATTGTTCGCAGCCTTAATGCAATATGCGCCGGTCTTAAGGCGATATCCATTGATATATTCCTCGCCACTAAGCAGCGAGCCGATGCGGGCCTCGCTGTAGGGATTTCTGTAGTCGCGTGCGGCAGGTGTGGCATCCATCATGCTTTTAATTCTCGGAAGGGCCCAACCATTTTCTGTCCCGAGCTGCGCCATAAGATGACGGTGGTGGGGTTTGAACGGTCTTTTGCCTGGTATGCCTATTTGTGTAAAGGATATATCTCGCCACGTTGTAAGGTCAATAGTGAGAAATTTGGCATTGTAAGGCTCGAAAAAGCTCAGCGAAGAACCAAACTTTCGCGGAGGCTTGGACCAGTGTGCAATAACATATGTCTGTTCAATTGGGCCGTTGTTACGTCCACCTTCCCAGCGTGGTTTGAGTGGGGGCTGGCCAGTATCGCCGTCGCTGTGAATCGAGAAAGTCTCATTTGTTATGTTCTCCCGGCGAATGATAAAATCAATGTTTTTGCCTGCCGGTGCCGGACTTTCAAGAATGAGTGTCGTATCGTCGGGCTTCTCGGCAATCTCGATAGGTTTCCATCCGCCCGACGGGCTCTCAAGCGTATCGCCCTTTGTTACCCAGGGGTCGCGGAAACTTGTCCCGTTTGTGCCGATGACCTTTGTAGTTCCGTCGGTGGTTATTCCCTTACCTGCACCGCCCGGCCCGCTGGAAGTAATGCCGTTAAACTCGGGTGGAGCTGCAGCATAGAACTTGATATTAATCCTGCCTGTCGGATAAATCGTCCACTCGGTAGTACAATGAACCATATCAAGTTCAACAAAAGGGTTACCCTTCGGCCCGCTGCCGGCGTTAAGGCGAGGATGGCATTTCTGCCGAATACGTACACGACAGCCGGTCTTTTCGAGAATCTCGAGAGAAGCTCGGCCGACAGAAGCATTCTTCCCCTGTGTAGTGGAGAACTCCCGGCGGTCACCCAAATAAACGTCGTAATCGAAGGCGCTGCCCTGACAGTACCAGGGGCCGGTAAACAGATTATCACTGGCATCATAAGACTTGTCGAAAAGCCGGTGTGGTCCGCCGGCATAAAACAGGCTGAAGACCATTTTGAAATCGTCGCTCTCAACGATAAGGTTTTTTTTACTCGTCTCCAGATGGTCTTCAATACTCAAAAGACTCGGGGCCGCTGTCCATATCAAAGGTTTACTGTAAATATCTACCTTGTCGACACAAACCTCATCAACATAGAAATCTGCCGTTGAGTCCGGCGTTTGAATATACAGGTTCAACGAATTCAGCTTTCCGGTTACATTTAGCGTAAATTCACCGGCAAGCAAAATCCACATATCTCTTTGTGCGGTTTTTGTGGCTATAGAAAAATACCTGGTTCCCATATCATCTTTTTGCGCGATTACAAGATGCACATCATTGGTTTCCTGTTCTTTAAGCATAATCCAGGCGCTGACGAAGTAATTTTGGCCGATGTTTATTTTTCCTAAAAGACTCTGAACAGGTCCCTGCCAATGCTGGGTTCTTTCGTTGACTAATACGCTGTAGTTACCTTTATATGCCTGCTGTTTAGTTGCCTTTAGGTCGCACCCCCAATCTGTCCAGCCTGTTGTATCACCTGTTTCAAAACCCGGATTTGTGATGATATTTTCTGCCCGGGCAGCACCGATAACCAAGATAAGACAAGCCAAAAAAATCGAAACAACTAAGTATTTGCGCATAAGGCTCCCTCTTTCCATAGCTCACTATTGATGTGCATACGACGCCAATCGGTATAGAGAAACTCCAAAAGCTGCTTGTAATCTTCTGACAGTATAGTCTGCTTTATTAGGTATGACAAGTCAGATTGTAAGTGACCCGGTCTTCTGTTTCGGTCGGTGTAAATTTACTGGAATCGTGGTTGGCCAACAAGTAGCCCTAATCATTCTAATATTGTATTCCAGTACGATTATAAAAAGGATGTGTACATTGAGAATATCCGACGATTACCGGCAAATTCCTCGTTGTCCTGAATTTATTGAATGACCTTACGTATTCTCTGCGGGCTGTACGATTTTGGGCCGAGTCGCTTATTATACCTGCGTCAATTGCAAACGTTTTGTACATCCTGATATATTGTGTCCAGTCTTCGGCTTCCTGATTTGAATTATAAACTAACCGTTCACAGATGATTACTGGGATGCATAAGCTGAAGTTGTACCAAGTCAGATATTTGCTTTTATATGTGCAATATTGGGTTAATCATTTAAGGAAAATACTCTGCTAACATTAATTTTATGAGATTATATGATAAAAAATTACGACCTTGTCGAGAATTATTTTGCCGGTTTTTTGCATATATTTACCGCAAGCACTTGTTATAAAAGCACTTATGCGACAGCCCCCAAATTTGATATGTAAACAGCTTTTGGAAAAAAATACTTGACCTTCTCTCATCACAGGGCTATAATTAGTTTTGTTGAACAGGGAAGAAAGACTGGTGGTGATAAATATAGGCTTATTAGCTTCTATGGGTACATAAGGCCCATAAAATAGGAGGATGTGCCTGTACGCACCAGAAAGGTCAAAGTATATGCTAAAGACCGGCGGAGTAGGGTTGAAACAAATCGTGTCACTTTGTTTTGGATTTGAAACTGCAGCCGGCAGGCTTCTGAGTCAAAATTACAGTTATAATTTATTTGAAACGGCCGAAGCGGTGAATTTTCGTCGGAATGTTTCTTGGCAAAATAATGAAGAGTAATGAGACCAGGCCAAAACACGTCAAATTGCCGGAGGAGCTGGTTGTTAATAGCTCAACATAACAATCTTCATGAGCATATATATATCTTTTTAAGATGAAGAAGTCTTGCAGATTTACTTTTTTGGAGGATTATGAATGGCGATGAGTTAGTGGAATACGATTTAATTGCGTTGTGGCTGTGGTAGGATATGGAAAAACTTTGGTAAACTGAATTTTCTTTGTGTGTTATACTAATTCGATTGTTGTTAAAACTGTAGGAGGAGCAATAATGATAATGAATCAATTGGAAACGCGGGAAAAAATGGATAATATCACGCAATTGAAAGGAGGTGTGGTCATGGGAAAGTTGTTTTTTGTTATTGCGCTGTGCCTTGGCATTACTGCTCTCGCAAGCGCTTATGATGTGGTTAATATCGATTTGAACGGCAGCACATCTGACCCCAACTATAACAGTGACGGGCCGTTTAGCAACAACCACAGCGGGGCTGTTGTTCTCAATGAGTGGGATGGTTACTATCAGGGCGATGGTGTTATTATGTCTTCACCAAGATGCATCAATATTGGTGTACCTGGAAAAACTGCAACCTACGGAAGAGCCGTCCAAATCGTTGACCCTTGTACGCACAGCTACGTGTCAGGGGAAGCAGGAATGGGTGATCTTCTCGGCGACGGCTTCAAGAGCGACTATATAGGCGTAGACCCCAATCTATTCCCCAAGTTGTACGTCTATGGAAACTGGGCCTATGGGGGTATCTTCGACGTTTATATCACGGCGGCTGGTACGGCTGCGGGTGGGCAAGTTTGGATGCGCGACGGTAGAGGAACTGAATTCGGCCCGAGCACACTGACCGGAGTTAATAATGAGAATAACTGGGTCGCAGGAGATAATTTTGTAAAGTTTACTGATGTTTGGATTGGCGGCAACGCCACTCGTGATGCCAACGGGCCGAATGATGTGTACCTCGATAACGATGTATACCTCTCAGACCCCAACTGCCTTGTCATTGGTTATAACAACCAGATTGATGGTATCCAACTCGCAAGTGTAAAAAGAAAAGTGCGCATGTCTGGTTATTATTTACCTACTCCTGCGAACGACCCCTGCGTTGTAGCAATAGCATCACCGGGTGCGTTACGCAGAGCAGTAAAAGGTCAATGGCCGGTAGAAACGCCTTTGGCTGTGATTAAATTGACAGGCACCTCCAATCGCACAAATCTGCTTTGCGGTGATTACGACGCTTATTACGAAACGAACTTGCGCGGAGGCGAATACGACAAAGACGGGCCTGATGCTATGTGGGCTACCAGTGGCGAACCCTTAATTGAGTATGTCGATCAGGATTGGGTTGCCGACGGTTATATGTCTTATGTCGACAGTGCCGAGTGGATGGAATATGACCTTATTGCTACTACAGATACCAAAGCTTTTTACAAGGTAAGAGCGATCGTTAACTGCTGGTGGGGCGCAGCCAATATCGGAGTTTACGTTGACAAAAGCGAAGAGTTAGGCGAATTGGAGCAGGAAAAATATGAAGATATGGGTACTGCGGAAACTGACGCCAATGCCCTTTACTGGACCAACGATGTTACGATTATGTTACTTACAGGATTTCATAAGTTAAGGTTGAGACAAAATGGGGCTTACTATAACATTTTGGGCTTCCAGATTGCCTACGAGTCAACTTTGGTAGTGAACTTCTGCTCAGATGTACTGAAGTATGGCCTTGGAATCCCTGGTGACATTAACCGTGACTGTTATGTCGATTTGGAAGACTTGAAGGTTATTGTTGATGACTGGGCTAACTGCAATGACCCACAAGACCCCTCATGTATCGTAGAGGAACCGGAGGATTAACCTGCAGTGATTGACTGTTAAAAACGTTTATAAAGTAGATATTCATTGATACGGAAGGAGAAAATATGATGAAAAGCAGACATAGATGTTTATTTCTCTTCTTTGTGGCGGTTATGTGCGTGGCTATCGCCGCGCCGGCCTGGTCCGCCTTTACGGTCACAAAGAGGCTCTACATTGATGGGGCCTTTATGGGCAGCAGCACTGCACCGGCGCTTACCTACACCTATGATCGCATAACCCTTGCTAACGGAGGAAACAGGTTTGGGCCTATTTCTTATTACAATTGCCTTCTTGGTGAGCTTGACGAGTTTTCTATCTACGAGGGTGTTCTAAATGCCACTGATGTGAATGACCACTTTCAGGCTGCCAAAACCAGCGAGGCGGCATACGCATCTGCGGTTGCTTCTGATAGTCCTTTGATTTATTTTCGGTTAAATGACGCCAATAGTGGCCCTAACCAACCTGTCGTACCCGACGCCAACGTATGCAGTGTAAACAGGTATGGCACCTACTGCCAAGCCGTCACACAGGGTGTCGGTCTTTTCGGCACCGATAAGTGCGCCGTCTTCCCCGGCAACGTACCTGACGCTAATTTAAGGGGTTGCATCGACCTCTACGACGGCGACGGGTCATTTTCGCATAGCGATATCTCCATCGAGGTTTGGGTTAAGTCCACAGCACTCGACACCGATTATCCGAGACTGTTCCATCATAATGATAAATGGACGAATGAGACGGCCTATGGTGCAATGACCGATGCTGATGTAAATGGCGTCACGCAGGTGGGTGTTATCGGCGGCGGCAGCACAGAATTCTTTGCCACCACCCCCGACATCAATGATGGTTTCTGGCACCAGGTAGTAGTAACCTATGAGAGCGTATACGAGCCAATCGGCTATCAAAATGAAATACCAAATGATAATCCATTGATATGGTTCAGGTTTGAGGAGGAGATTGCCTCCGACGTTAACGTCGTAAACTATGGCAGCCTTGCCGTGGAGGCCAACTATGTTGGGGCAGACCCATATTTTGCCCCCGGTAAGGTCGGCAAGGGAGTCTTCCTTCACGATGAGACTGATGAGGCGATCGCTATCTTCAGCCCGGACTACGATGGCACCGGCGGAGACTATTCTCACGGCTATGCCCTGACGCCCGCAGATATGTCTGTCGAGCTTTGGTTCAGGTGCGTGGACTGGGATGATGGATGGATTGAGGGTGGCGAGCTCAACTGGTTCCGTCTATACCAGAACTGCGGCACCCATAGCAACAAGGATTCTGTAAGAACTTACTGTACGTACAGTGCGTATGGCACCGGTGCAGGCATGGAAGGTGACGCATCCTGGGGCCAAACATATCTGTGGACGAATCATCCCGGCTTTGACCAGAATGCCGACCCCTGCCAGGCAACCGGCGTTGCTGATGGTGACTGGCACCACATGGTCGCTACCTTTGATATCAATGACACCGAGCCGAATCTGCCGGGCATTGTGATGCAGTTTTATATTGATGGTGCTCTGCTTGGCACGCGTACGCAGGAAGTCAATGACCCTTGTGGTATTAATGCCGTAATGGGACCTGAGTACCGTGAGTTCCTCATTGGAACCGAAGGTAGTACATCTGGTGGCAGGTGGAACTGCTTCCATGGCACGATTGATGAATTTGCCTTGTATGACCACATCCTGTCGCAGGAGCGTATACTTGTCCACTACTTGGAAGGAACGGCCGAACCAGGTTGGAAGCCGGAAACCTGTGCACAGATTTATAAGTACGGCTGGAACAAACCCGCTGACAAAAGCGGTAACTGCAGAATAGGTTTCGAGGATATGAAGGATCTGGGTATTGACTGGTGGCGATGCATCGAACCGACCGATGACAGTTGTGAGAAACCCTGGCTGGATTAACCTTGAAAAGTTCATAAGTTTATAACGATGGCCGCCCGGCTAAATACCGGGCTGCCATCTTAGAGCCTTGCCAAACCAGGCATTACAGAAGGTGAAAGTTTCTGTAAAAAGGACGGGTAAAAAAGCCGTCCGAGAGCGTTATTGCTCTTTCACAATTGCAAGGGTGCCTTGACGGTCAGGGTATCAGTGCAATAAGTGTTAGTTTTATTGGTAAGGAGGAGAGGTCATGAAGAAGAGAGTTTGCAAAGGGTTGTTGGCCACCATGACTGCTGTTCTGTGCCTGATATTTGTAAGCCAGGCCGGAGCAGATTACCAAGGGCAAGTATTGAGGGACAACCCGCTTGTGTATCTGAGATTTGAGGACAGCAACATGCTTAATGGCGCGACTGCTTTTAACACCCCTGGCGGCACTAAAAACGTAGGAAGGGATGGGAATTATTACACCAATGCTAACAGTATTACTCCCACTCCTGGCCTACCTCAACTTGGTCAGGCCGCTAATCTGGGACAGGCTAGCGCTTCTGGTGGTGACGGTGACTGCGTCGATATTTGGGACGGCGACCAGGTGTATTCATACCTGGACGTCACCTATGAGATGTGGTTCCTGACAGATGAGATAACTACCTGGTCAAGACTGTTCCAGCACAACGCCGACTGGCTAGTAGAAAGTGGTCCCGGGGTTATGATGAACAGTTACGTTGATATACCGCCTGATGGCGAGTATGGCGTGATGGGTGGTGACTCGACTGATTACATAGCTGGCCCAACAGATGATGGTGACTGGCACCATGTTGTGGTCACTTATGACACCACCAATTCACCTACTACCCTTAAGAGGCTGTATATTGATGGTGTTAATGTTGGTTATGCTCGTAGTCCGAACACTCTTAGATACGATTTCGACCGAATAACCATTGGTGCCGAAGGTAACCAGTGGTATAAGTACAACCAGTTATTCGGTTCCATAGACGAGTTTGCGGTTTATGAAGGTGCGCTTTGTGCTGGTAGAATTTGGGTACACTATCTATATGGTACGACAGGTGTTCCCGAGCCGGCAACGCTCGCTTTACTAGGCCTTGGTGGCTTGGCTCTGATTCGCAAACGCAGGTAACCCCTGTGTTTAGTGATCGACGACGGTCTGCTTCACCGCAGACCGGCGTCTTCGGATTACATATCCGTAATCCGGTTGGCAGTGATTGGATATTAAGGGTGTTTTTTTCGCAATTGCTGTCTTCGTAATGGAATGTAAAGGTTTGTTTCGAATGGACATTTAATCTAAAGGGGAAAGGCAAAAACATGGACTGGAAAAAAACAAAAGGTTTTACGTTGATGGAGTTGCTTGTAGTAATAGCGGTGATTGCATTGCTTCTGGCTGTGCTTATGCCCAGCCTGCAGAAGGCAAGAGAAATGGCCGGCCGAATGATTTGCGCAAGCAATGAAAAACAGCTCTTAGTAGCCAACAACCTTTATGCCAATGCCTGGGATGAGTGTTATTGCCCGCCAATGATGCAGAATAGAGACTTGCCGGATGATGATCCAACAACACCGGGACCACCAGATGATATGCGAGCTGATAACTGGCTTACGAACAAGACTTTCCGAGAGTTAATGGCCATCGACGATAAACAGACATCAGATAAGGAAATGATACTATCCGACGATTACTTTTGCCCGGAGGACAAGGTTGCAAGATACGACAAATATAGTACTTATGATGTTTTAGTTAGCTACGGGTATAATGTAACCGACTGGAACGGCCAACACACAGGTGCAGAAGCATCGCTAAATTTCGGTCCTTGTTTTTGGAACAGTTCTATTGCTTGTACTACTGTGGCAGTACCCACCTGGCAGATAGGCTGGAAACGCACCGAAATCAGGCGCTCCGCGGAGAAAATAAACTTCGCGGAAGCGTGCGATTGGTGGGCTAAATGGTCGGATGGGGCCAATTACGTACGAGGTTGGGATATAGTCGGGCACGGCAATTGGGATGATTATGCCGCAGTCGGTATGTACGGCCCGACGCTTTATCGACACAACGAGGGGGCAAATTTCGCCTTCTATGACGGCCACGTGGCTTATATGCCCAAGGAAAAGGCATTTATAGATACAGATGATGATCTCACGAACGCTGATGCGGAAGATGCCACAGAGATGTGGTACGTTAAGTATCCTGATTAGCCGTCTGTTTTTAGTTAGGGCCTAAGGGCCTCTATAAAAAATTAAATAATGCTCTGTTACAGATTAGGTTGAAGGGTTTTATTTTAGGCCCATTGCTCTAAGGAGGTAAAGCTCTGTAAAGTAATAGCTGATTTCTGTACCTACAGATCATCACATCTTTATACACTGACAATTCATAAAGGCTCCTCGAACCATAAGTAGCAAGCCGCTACGAGTGCCCAGCTTATTGGGTTCTCGTCCTCGGATTACCCAATGGTAATCCTGTGCCTGCAGCACAAGTACCCAAGGCACAAGTTGACAGCAGTTGGCAGAAGATTTTTTGCCGGAATTGCCGTCTTCGTAATGGACTTTATGGGTTTGTAAAGAATGGTTTTTAAAAAGAGGAGAAAGGCAAAATTATGAAAAGGGAAAAGACAAAATGTTTTACGTTGATGGAATTGCTGGTAGTAATATCGTTGGTTGCGTTGCTTCTGGCTATCCTTACGCCCGGCCTTCGAAAGGCAAAGGAGATGGCCGGCCGAATGGTTTGCGCAAACAATGAAAGACAGCTTTTAGTGGCTAACGACATCTATGCCAATAGCTGGGATGAGCGGTACTGTCCGCCAATGATGGAAGATTCACGCAAGCCGGCTCCAAAGAAGGATGAAGAAGATGAGCGAAAAATGAATTGGCTCACGAACAAAGATTTTAGAAAGTATATGGGCATCGATGATAAACAGGTCTCCAAGAGCAATATGATACTACCCGACGAGTACTTTTGCCCCGAGGACAAGGTTGCAAGATACGACAGATGGAGCGAATATAGTGTCCTGGTCAGCTATGCGTATAACGTTGCCGAGTGGTATTACCCAACCGACGTGATTAATTGTTACTGGGATAAAGATCCGGTTAAATGCTGTAAAAATGCCGGTACTGAGACCTGGCAGATAGGCCATAAGCGCACCGCCGTCAAACGCGCCGCGGAGAAAATCAACTTCGCCGAGTCCGTTGACTGGTGGGCTACCTGGCAAAAGGGAGCCAATTACGAAATCGGCTGGGATATACTCGGCCAAGTTCCGGCGCATCCACCCTGGCAGCCTAACTATAAAGATAATGCTGATGTTTACGGCCCTGTGATATATCGCCACAATGAGGGAGCAAATTTCGCCTTCTATGACGGCCACGTGGAGTATCTGCCCAAAGAAAAAGTATACATCGAAGAAGAGGGCGTCTCGCCTCTGAAGGATGCTACAGGTATGTGGTATGTCTCACAGCCCTGATAAGCAGCCCGGCCTTTGTTAAAATGCGCTACCTGCTTAGTGCTTAGGAGTGAGTTTGAGTATTTGCATTTTACATTTGAAAGGGGCGGTGTATAAGAAGAGAGAGTCTATATAAAAAACCTTTTATAGATTGTTAAACTGCCGCTGCAGATTATTTATAGCATCGCCCGATTCCCTCACGAATTTTGAATAACGACTGTCATTATATATCTTGCAATTCAGACCGAAAGGTTATAAAATCTTATCTCTAATTTACGTACTACCTTTAGCTGAATGCTGATAAGGAGCGTAGTCCAGTGGAATATCCTTATGGCAGGGCGCCGTTCTGGATTCTGCTTATTATGCTGACCGCCGGCCTTGTTGTGCTGATTACTCAAAGCGGGGCCGGAAGTAAACGGCCGGATTTGGTGCTTGTCACCTTTGCCAAGAACCACTATGCCGCCTACCAGAAAGTCGTGCCAGAGTTTGAGAAAATCCACAACGTCAGGGTCCAGCTCCAGCTTGTCCAGGAAAGGGCCCTGACAAATCGCTTGCAGGCGGCGCTGCTTGCCGGCTCGGAAGTCCCCGACCTCGTCGAGATTATGAATCCGAATCTGGGCACCTTTATTAGAGGCCCTCTTGAGGATGTGGGTTTTGTTGACCTTACGGATAGAATCAAGGCCGAGAAGCTCGATGAAAGAATGGTCGCCTCGCGTTTCAGCCTGTGGTCTTCGAGAGGCCGCATCTTCGCACTGCCGCACGATGTGCATCCTATCGCAATGGCCTATCGCCGTGACATAATCGAGGAGCTTGGTGTCGATGTAAGTAAAATCGAGACCTGGGACGATTTCATTGAGATGGGGCGCAAAATAACAAAAGACCTTGATGGTGACGGTATCCCCGACCGCTATGCTCTCGATTTGAACAGCGATGGAAATACAATGTTGCCACTCCTGCTCAGGCAGCGTGGCAGCGGCCTTTTCGATGAAGAAGGACACGTGCTGACGGATAGTGAACTCGCCGTCGATATCATCATCTGGTACGTGCATCAGTTACATGGCGAAAATCGAATTGCCTTCTCTGCAGGCTGGGGCCAGCCGCTGTCCAGGGCAATGCTCGACGGGCTTGTGCTTTTTTATTTCACTCCCGACTGGCGGACAAAATTCTTCGAGATGGATGTCCCTCAGCTTAAAGGAAAACTGGCCCTGATGCCTATGCCCGCATGGGAGAAGGGCGGCTGCCATACAAGCTCGTGGGGTGGAACGGGGCTGACAATAACCAAGGCCAGTAAAAATCAGGAACTTGCCTGGGAACTGGCGAAATTCCTTTATCTTAATAAGGAAGACCTCGGTGAAAGATTTGCACTGTTGAATATTATTCCGCCTTTGAAGGAGGCCTGGGACCTTGAAGAATTCAAGACACCGGATCCGTTCTTCTCGAATCAACCCGTCGGTACAATTTATGCCGAACTTGCGCCGCAGACGCCTCCTGAATATATAAATGCCTACACCAACGTGACCGCAAGCAAGTTTAGAGAGGCCTATTTAAATTGCGTTACCTATTATAGAAAAAACGGCGATAAGGGCCTTAGGGAATACGCGAGGAAGGAAGTAAAACGCACAGCAAATTATGTCCGAAGAGTAATAGCTCGTAACAAGTTCTTAAATCCTGACGCACCCGGGCCGGAATCCCGACAAGTCGGGACTAATGAAAGGCTCGAAAATTGAAAGCCGCTGGGCAGCTTAGTCGTGGAAAGTGGTATAGCTTTCGTTTGAAAGCCACGCCCTATACGTTCTTAACACCATATTTCTGCCTTGTGTGCGTCTTTTTCATTTATCCTTTCATAAACGCAATCATTCTGGCCTTCTATCAGACCAACGGCCCCAAAAGTAAAATTTTTGTCGGATTGGGCAATTTCGCATTTGTCCTGACGGACCCCGATTTTCACACCGCTCTGAAAAACACCACGGTATATGCCGTCTTTTCAATCTTTCTGCAGCTGCCTCTTTCACTGAGTCTGGCACTTCTGCTGAATGCCGGCAAAGACAAGCTCAAAGGTTTCTTTCGGCTCGTCATTTTTTCGCCCAATCTTGTCGGCCAGATATTCGTCGGCGTCCTTTTCACTGTGCTTTTCGTCCCGCGTTACGGCCTTTTCAACCGTTTTATCCATAGCCTGTTTTATTGGGGACTTGAAAACCAATGGCTTCAGAATCCCGACCTTGTTATGCCCGCTATTATTCTGGCTTCGCTGTGGATATACGTGGGTTTTAATATGATTTACTTTCTTGCCGGTCTGCAGGCCGTCGATAAAAGTCTCGTCGAGGCCGCAAAAATCGATGGGGCCGGCCCATTTCGCGTCTTCTGGAATGTAACCGTCCCGGCTATCAAGCCGGTTGCCACCTTTGTCGTAGTAATGAGTACCATCGGCTCATATCAACTCTTTGAGTTGCCTTACGCACTTCTTCAAAATCAGGGCGGCTTTGGCCCCGCGAATGCCGGTATGACTATCGTCGGGTACCTGTATAACAACGCCTTCAATTCAGGCGACCTCGGATTAGGCGCAGCTATCGGCTGGATACTTGCCTTGATTATCTTCACTATCAGCATCGCCCAAATTCGTATCTCCGGCACGCTGAGGGAGGGAACATAAAGTGAACAGACTTCACTATTTTCTAATCATCCTGGCCGCGATATTTGTTATTCTATACCTGCGCTCGCCGAGAAGGCCGAGAATTGCTCTTATTTATCTGCGCTATGTCGTGCTGATACTTGTCGGCTGGGTGGTTCTGTCTCCCTTTATCTGGCTGATTTGCTCCGCCTTCAAAGACCAAACCGTCCTGATGAAGTATACCTTTCTTCCGCCTGTTTCCGAATGGTCCACCAAAACGATTAACCTGCAGAGTTTCAAAACGCTGTTCGCGGGTGAAGAAACGCTTCAGGGTAAAGTGTATTTCTGGCAATATATCTTTAATTCTCTGTTTTTGGCCACCGCCACAGTGACTATTCAATTGTTTTTCTCTTCACTCGGCGGTTATGCTTTGGCCAAGTATAATTTCCGGGCAAAGAAGTTTGTTATGTTCTTTATGCTAGGCTCAATGATGATACCCCCGATTATCTTCCTGGCGCCGGTTTACAAATTAATCGTCGGCATCGGATGGGTCAACACGTATAAGGCTCTTTTGGTACCCGGGGCTGTCAGTGTCTTCGGAATGTTCCTGTTTCGACAGGCAATGGTTGGCATCCCAAACGACCTGATTGAAGCGGCACGCGTTGACGGTTGTAGTGAATTTATGATTTATCTAAGGTTGATTATGCCCTTGGTACGTCCGATGAGCGGTGCTTTTTGCCTTGTTACTTTCCTTTATTCCTGGAACAACTTCCTCGGTCCGCAGATATTTATCCACACACAGGGCAAGCTTACACTCCCAGTAATCCTTAGTCAATACGTCAGCGTTTATGACTTTAAATACGGCGTGTTCCTTGCCGGCACACTCCTGGCTATTATTCCACCCGCAATACTCTTCTTTTCCCTACAGCGCGAGTTTATCAGCGGACTTTCCAGCGGCGCTATAAAGGGTTGATTTGCTATGAATGCGGCACTTACAAAACCATACTACAATAAAGGTTTTTTATGAGGTTAGATTATGAAAAAGTTTTCCTTATTATGTGTATTTATAGTGTTGCAGGGGACGGCACTTATGGCGGCTGATTTCAGGAACCAAGTACTTTTAAACGGGCCCTGGCAGTCTGTAATAACAAAAGACCCCAACAAAAGCCCGCCGGTAACCGGCTGGGAGGATTCCAACGTGCCTGCGGTCTTCAGGGGTAACGCTCGCGGCGGCTCGAGCTTCGTGTGGCTGAGCCGTAAAATTTCGATTCCCGAAAACTGGCTCGGCCAAAGGATTTTCGTCCGGCTCAATCACGCACGTTATGGACCGCACGTCTTTGTCAATGGTCAGCTTATGGGAAACAGGCTTGACGGCTGGACGCCCACCGAGGTCGAGATTACTCAAGCGATAACAAAAGCCGGTGAATATCAGCTCCAAGTTCGCTGCCAGGACAAAGGAGCAACATTTGTTCCCGGCTTTGAAATTCCAGCTGAAGGTCGGACCTCGACTTTTGGAAAAGTTCTTGCGCTTGATGGCGGCCATCACGACATATTCGGCCCCTATGATGATATATGGTTGTTTGCCCGCCCGAAAACCTACATCGATGATATTATCATCACCCCATCGGTAAGAAAGAAGGTACTCGCGGTCAATGGTAAAATTTCAAAAGTTATTCCGAAACTTTGGGTTGAAGGTGAAGTCCTGGACGGCAAAAAAAGTGTTCTTAAAATTCGTGCCACCAAAGTCTCGGCAGATGGAAATTGGAAAATCTCCGCCAAGTTTCCTTCCGCCAGACACTGGTCGCCCGAAGACCCGCATCTTTATATTCTTCGTCTTACTTTGCGCAAAGATAGAAAGGATGGGCTAATATTGGATATTCTTGAAGAAAGATTTGGTTTCAAGGAATTCTGGATTGAAGGCCCTGATTTCTATCTGAACGGCGTCAAAAGACACCTTCTCGCGACGAGCACTTGGCCGTCGTCGAGTCCTCAGACTCGAGAAGTAATCCGCAGCAATCTTGAGAAAATCAAAGAGGGCAATAACGTCGCTTTTCGCTGTCATACCGCGCCCTGGCAAAAGGCCTGGGTGGAGCTGGCAGATGAAATCGGAATTATGATTATCGATGAAGGGGCGCTTTATACCGACCAGGATGGAAGGTACGCCTACACCGATGAGCGGTTCTGGCAAAATTACCGCGACCACCTTGAAGGCATTGTTCGCCGTGATAGAAATAACGCCAGCCTCATTATGTGGAGTATCGAGAACGAAAGCCTGTTTATGAATAACACGAAATATGACCCGAATTTAGAAAGTAAACTGGCAGACATCGGGCGATTTGTGAAGCAATTAGACCCCTATCACCCCATAACATACGAAGGCAGCTTTGACCCTGACGGCGCAGCCGATGTTATTGGCCTTCACTATCCTCACGAGCTGCCGCACCATGCTGATTGGCCAAATACCGGTGATTGGCTTGGCAAAACAGTCGAAACCGATGCAGGCGGAGGAATGCTTGGTGAGAGAAGAAGCCGATTCAAATGGGACCGGAAAAAGCCCCTTTACATAGGTGAATACCTCTGGGTTCCGCAAATGGATTATTCACCGGGCAGCATCTTCTTCGGAGATGAGGCCTACATCGACTTGTTCAAGTTCAGGTTTAAGGCCCAGGTACTTTCCTGGATAGACCAGACGATAGCTTATCGGCGAGCCGGTGTATCAGGCCTGTGTCCCTGGACGGCTTTTGCTCATGGCGGAGGAATTGACCCCCAGAGAGCAGAATTGTACCGCGCTCAAAAGGACTTTTACAGACCAGTTGCCGCATTTATTGGAGATAAGGTCACTCGCTATTTTGTCGGCAGGAAAATTAACAAAACCTTTGATATCTTTAACGACAGCCCTAATACCAAATCGCTTCAGCTTAAATGGAAACTGCTCCCCGGCAAAGCAAAAGGGCATAAAAAACTTAAGCTTAAGCCTGCTGAATATAAACCTGTAACTGTACGTCTGAATCTTCCGAAGAAGCCGGGAGACTATACCCTTAAATGGGTCTTGCTGGCCGATGGCAAGGAAGTCCACGCAGATTCTCGCACTCTTAAAGTAGAGCTTTGCAATGATATTCGGTTACCGAAGAAAAATCGTGTTGTCCTCTACGACCCAAAATCGAAATGGAAGCACAAACAAAAAGGCTTTAAATCTTTGAAATCTCTTAGTCGGCTGGCTAAGGCTAATCCTGCTACCGACATTTTGGTAATTGGGCCCGAAGCAATATCTAAAACTGATTCAGCCAAGGGAGTAATTCAGATAGGCAAAAGCGATTTTGACTCACAAAGACTGCTTGAATTCCTAAAAAAGGGCGGCCGAGCAATTGTTCTTGAACAGGAATCGCTCTTTGGTCTTGGACTTGGTATACGACTTGTTGACCACGCTTCAACGATGACCTTTGCCATCAATAAAGCTCATCCTGTTCTAAGGGATTTTGAACCTGAAGATTTGAAATTCTGGGGCCCCGACCACTACGTAACAAGGCGTGAAATTGTCCGGCTGGATACAGGTTGCGCAAAGGCAGTAACTGTCTCTGGTGGTATGCGGGTGTTGTATCAGGCTCCAATAGTTGAGATGCCCGTCGGAAGGGGGGCAGTTGTTCTGATTCAGGCGTTGGTGGCGGAAAAGTTTAATACGGAGCCAGCCGCTCGACGATTATTGCAGAATACCATTGATTATCTCGCAGCTCATCGAGCTGAGCCGGGCAGGACTTGTGTTCTTTCACAGGATGATGTTTTTACCTCCAAGCTTTCTGAAATGGGATTGATTTTTGATGAGTTAAAAGGTCCAGCCCAGCCCAGCGACTTGAAAAATGCGAACCTTTTGGTTCTGCACGGGGCAGACCAGAGTATTATTCAGTCAAAAGGTGTCATCGAATCATACCTCAAAAATCCTGCACCAAGGACTGTTTACTGGCACAAACCTGATGCAAATACGTTTAATGTATTCAAGGAAATCTTTAACACACAGAATTGTACAATTCAGCCAATGAGTGGCTCGGCTTCGATAAGACTTCGTGAACACCCGCTATTGTCAGGAGTTTCACGGGAAGACCTAACCTTTACCAGTCGCGTATCAGGATGGCATAGGAGCCTTCGGATGGAAGATACCGTCGTTGATACGGCACTATTCCCTGAGATTACCGACAAAAAGACCCGGCGTATCGAGGCCGAGACATTTGAATTAACAGGCCGGTCCGCCTCGGTGGATTCATCCGGAAAACTTGTGCTGCTAAATAATTTCAGCGGTGTTAGCGGCAATATTTATGTGAGTAAAGACGGCATTTATGCCATTTCATTGCTTGCCGGAGTCGAATCCGTTGAAAACGCCAATCCGATGGTTTTTGTCAGTTGTGATGATACGTTTGTTAGCCAGGTCCATTTAACGCACGACAAGACCCGGCCCTATCCATTTCTTGCGGAACTAACCTCCGGATGGCATAAGCTCGATCTGCAATATTTTGCCGGTTCACGTTGGTGGCGTAGGGGACGTGACCTTTCACTTGACGCAATTCTAATAACCGAAGAGCCTTTAGACCTTGAAAAAGCTCAGTTGCTTACATTGCCGCCGGCGCTTGTTGTTCTGCCGGCTGGTACGGGTAAAGTAGTGATAGATACTGTATGCTGGGATAAAGACAAGGTTGATAACGCAAAGGCACACCGATATATAGCGGGCCTTTTATCGAATCTCGGCGCCTCCTTCAAACTGTCGCAAGGCGATATTCAGTGGTTACCTTTATCGGCCTTCAAATTGATTAAGGTAGGAGATAAATCTGATTCCTGGCAGGGACCCGAGTTGATTCTGTTTAGGGATAATGACATCGCAGAAACAAACTTCGAATGCCGCAGCCCCGGTGCTTATACTATTTTTCTAAAAGGCAGTTCATTTCCGGCAAAAGGTGTTTATGCCAATGCCGGGATATCCATAGACGATGTGACAATAAAAGTGGTGGAGATTAATTCTACTTCTGAAGGCACTTTTAATGCAGGGACAGTGAAGCTTAAGGCCGGCCGACATAAAATAGCTGTCCAGTTTGCCAATGATTATTTTGATGCCAGGGAAGACAGAAACTTTATATTGACAGGTGTCGGCTTCCTTCATCAGCCGGACGCCGATGCTCAGGATTTGGAGGATATACGCTTGGCAACTCGGCCCGGGCAAGTATCGCTTGTCTCTTATAATATGATGCATTTTCAGGGTGTAAGTCAAAAAGTTCAACCTCGCTGGGCTGAGTTTGCCGACAAAGAATGGTATCCAAATCCCAACAAACCCGGTTATTACGAGTTCTTCACGAAGGGTTTCAAGTCACTTGATGCCGACGTTATCGCTATTCAGGAAAGCACTGTTACCCAACACGATAATTGGGGCGGGCCCGAAGGCGCACACGATGAAATGGCCGTCGTGCCTGAACTCGCAAAACGACTCGGCATGAATTATTTTATACAGGAGAAGAGCAGATGGCATGGCTTTTCGCTGCTGTCGAAGTTTCCAATCGTTGGTGGCAAAGACTTCTCACACGACGGCACGCCCGGGGCCGGACTTATCAGAGTCACGCTTCAGCTCGATGAGGATACCCGGTTGCACGTCTATAACACCCACCTGCATTATAAGGACCCGGAAATGAGAAAGCAGGAACTCATTTTCAATCAAAAAATCATTGATAAGGAAAACCTGCATCCTTACGTTTACGTCGGTGACTTTAATATTGAATCGATGAGCAGTTCGGAACTGAATATTATGCGCGCTAATCAATATACAGGTGCCAACAACAATGTCGATTACATCTGGATCAAGCAGGGCGGCGACGTTCATATAGTGGCCTTTGCACCAGTCCGAAATAAATTCACCTGTCGCGCTGTAAGCGCAGGCGAAACTCTCGGTTCCGACCATCTTCCCGTAAAAGCAATTATTCAAATCGGCTCAGAGCTCATAGCCGAGCAGCAAAGGAAAGATGCGCTAAGGAAGATTACAAACGCCGAGAGGCCTTCCTTAAGAGCCTTCCGCAGTGCCCTTGATGGGGCCGGAAGGAGTCTGTTTACAAAGGAACTGACGCAGCTTATTACTCCTGCCGAGAATGAGAACCTTGCTGTTTCCATTGTGCCGGTTGAAGGGCAGCATTTCAAAAAGGCGCTGCGCCTGCAAACAAAAACCTCGAGTGAATTTCCCTGGAACATAAATGTAACCGCCGATATAGAAACTCCCGTCGCAAAAGGTGATGTAGTGATTGCGAGGTTCACAGCCCGTGCTATTCAAACGGGGCCGGGCCAAAATTCGGCCGAGCTGACATTTAAGTTCCAGAAAAACGTTCCTCCCTGGACGGGATACCTGGAAAAAAGAATAAGGCTCACAGAAGAGTGGACTAAATTTGAGACTCCTTTCATTGTCGGAGCAGATTACGATTCCGGTGCCGCCGGTATCATCTTCTTCCTTGGGTACGGCTCACAGACAATCGAAATCGGCGGATTCAGAGTCGTAAATTACGAAAAACTGGTGACGATAGAGCAGCTTCAATCTGCGGCTACTTATGAGGAGTTTGAGGGAATTACATTAAGGCAGTACTAAACTCAAGGTACCTACTTCAACTCCACCGACCAGTATGCGTGGTCGAGGAACTGTTTCCAGCTCTTGTATCGCTGCTGGCCCAAATGGACATGAATTACCGGATTGTTCCTGGGTCTTGTGGGTTTCGTGATGAGTTTCATATGGGCTTCCTGCGGCGTACGTCCTCCTTTTTGAACGTTACATTCTGTGCAGGCACAAACCAGATTTTCCCAGGTTGTCTTACCACCCATACTCCGCGGCACTATGTGGTCGAGCGATAGTTCCGAAGTTCGATACTTTTTACCGCAATACTGGCACCTGTTGCGGTCGCGAGCGTATATGTTTCGTCGTGTCAGCTTCACCGCTTTTCTCGGAAGTCTATCGTAAAATACCAGCCGGATAATCCTCGGCACCGCTATGTGAAAATTCACAGTTGAGACCCAATCGTGGCCGTCGGGCTCGAAATTCCGCTTGAACTGGCTTACTTCGCACCAGCTATCGAAATCGTAGTTTGAATATCGACCCTCGTCGTAGGAAACAACGTCCGCAATGCCTTTGACAAGAAGGCTGAACGCCCGCTTGGCGCCCACGACCCTGACAGCCATATAGTGCTTGTTAAGCACCAAAACATTACAATCTAACGCTGATTTATTTAGTGTTGTTAGCATTTTTGTAATGCCAAATCATCATTTCACCGTTATTTTTTCGACCAATTCGCCTTACTACTGAAGTAGCAAAAATATGGTCAATTTGCAAGCAAAATCACTTATGGGACATAATAATTGGCATGTTTATCGTATCACCCGGTCCGAACAGGACAAACCAATCCACTATCCTCCGCAAGCTCTTGGGAAAAACCCATAACTGAATAAGCTCCGCAAGGCCTTACCTTGCAGCGGCAGATTTAATAGTAACATTTTCTGCCTTGGGTCCCTTTTCTCCCTGGACAATGTTAAACTCTACAGTATCACCTTCCGTCAATGTTCTGAAACCATTGCCCAGAATACCTGAGTAGTGAACAAAAATATCAGGTCCTTCCTGCGGAGAGATAAACCCATAGCCCTTCTTCTCGTCAAACCACTTAACGGTTCCGTCCGCCATACTCACCCCTTCGAATTATTCGAAAAACAAAACCATCGACAACTTAATTTACTTAAAGGTTAACCCTCTGCCGCCGCTTAGGGGTCGGCAGTTTACCTTTGCCGATTTATTCCATAGCTAAGTTTACTCGACCTCAGCTGATGGAATTTTCGGGCTCATAGTATCCTTCATCAGCCGACCCATTTTAAACTTAACTGTTCGCTTGGCAGGCACCTCAACACGTTCAAGAGTTTTGGGATTTTGGGCGGCTCTTGCTGCTCGAGTCCTTGTTTCAAAAACTCCGAAATCTCTAAACTCAAGACGATTACCTTTACCCAATTCGTTTACTATCTCATCAAGAAATGCCTGAACAACACGCTTTACTACAACTCTTTTTGCCTGGGTCAGTTCCACAATTCGGTCGATAAGTTCTTTCTTGGTAACTGTAGCCATTATTTACCTCATCACAGTCGGAAAGAAGGGGGGGGCTTGGGCATACGCCGTCGAGAAAAAAGGCTTTTTTCCTGATGAGCGCTTCATCAAGGTTTCTTTCTGCTTACAACAAAGAAGACTCGGTAATCACTTATAATAACGCAACTTACTATACAACAAAGACTTCTATACATCAAGGGATTTTTATATAAATTTTTTACAGTTTACCCATACTTTTTTTACTAACCGGGCCGACAATCCCATTGCTTTCTTCGTAAATCCTAACTTGCCGGCTTCGAAAAATCCGGTAGTCCGGCAGCAGAGAAGAATTTTTAAAGAAAACGCCGTCCTTCGCTTTCTCCATAACCTCTGTAATTGCAAGCCCTTATATGTTGTTATAGACCTGAAGATTGCTCCTAAGCTTGCCTCAGCTGATATGACCTCAGCCGGACGTAATTATCCGGTTGACTTAGTTATTCTTTTATTACATAATTCAGGTTTATGTTCATTTTGATTATTTGAAGGGTTGTTAGGATTGTCGCATAAAATAGTTTCAAAGCAGCAGCTTGCCGAGCAGGTCTTTTCCGCCTACGTTGAAGCTCCGTTAATCGCAGCCGCCCGAAAGCCAGGCCAATTCGTAATTATTAGCATCAGTAATGAATATAGTGAGCGAATTCCCCTGACTATAGCCGACGTGGACCCGCAAAATGGAATTATTCGCCTTATCTGGCAGCGCGTGGGTAAGACAACAGCCGAACTTTCTGAACTTGAGGTTGGTGATACGATTGAGAATATCGTCGGCCCTCTGGGAAAACCGACTCACATTCAGAAATTCGGAACCGTTGTTTGTATCGGTGGCGGCATCGGAAATGCGCCCCTGTTGCCCATCGCCGGGGCAATGAAGCAGGCCTCAAATAGACTTATCTCTATAATTGGTGCCAGAAACAAGCAGCTACTAATTCTTGAAGATGAATTTATGCAGATAAGTGATGAGCTGATTATAACTACTGACGACGGCTCCTATGGCAGAAAGGCCCTTGTTACTGAACCGTTAGCTGAAATCTGTCAACGTTACGACAAACCGGACCTGGCCATAGCTATCGGTCCTGCCGTGATGATGAAATTCTGCTGCGAAGTTACAAAACAATATAAAGTCCCGACCGTAGTATCATTAAATACTATTATGGTCGATGGTACAGGTATGTGCGGTGGCTGCCGGGTCGATGTTGATGGACAAACTAAGTTTGTTTGCGTTGATGGTCCTGAATTTGACGGTCATAAGGTCAATTTTGACTTGATGATAAGGAGACTTGATGCTTACAAAGCACAAGAGCAACAAGCTCTTGAAAACTATCAAAAGCAAAAGTATAAGATTGACTTGGATAAGTAGGGTTTTGGATGGTAGTCCCCACTATAACCGTCTACACCGGGAGTTTTAATAGTGAGTGATGACCAGGAACTTTTACGGCAGTTGCTTGAAAAACAAAGTAATGGCACCATCAAGCCTTCGGACAGATACAGAATTCCACCTCAGCAGATGCCGGCCCAAAACCCCGTTGCAAGAAGGAGAAACGTAAACGAAGTTGCTCTTGGCTATACTGAAACCCAGGCCAGACTGGAGGCAATGCGCTGCCTTCAGTGTAAGAACGCGCCCTGCGTTGAGGGTTGTCCAGTAAGAATAAGGATACGCGATTTTGTCGCTGCCATTACCGAGGCCGATTATAAAAAGGCCTTGAGTATCATAAAGGAAAACTCACTTCTTCCGGCCGTTTGTGGCCGAGTCTGCCCACAGGAAGTACAATGCCAGCAGAAATGCACCGTCGGGAAAAAATACAAAGACGTAAATATGGCGGTTTCTATCGGCAGACTGGAAAGATTTGTTGCTGATCTCGACAAGGACAATCAAAGCATCCCCAAAGTCGCCTCTGAGACCGGAAAAAAAATCGCGGTCGTCGGTTCAGGTCCCGGCGGAATCGTCACGGCAACCGACCTGCGAAGAATGGGACACGATGTTACAGTTTTCGAGGCATTTCATAAACCCGGCGGCGTAATGGTCTATGGTATCCCTGAATTCAGATTGCCAAAAGCTATCGTTCAAAAGGAAATTGACGTCCTTGGCGAAATGGGCGTCAAAATCATGTGTAATTTTCTCGTCGGCAAAACCAGAACCATTGAGCAGTTGTTGACGCTCGATGGATTTGATGCGTTGTTCATCGGTGTTGGTGCGGGACTGCCGAGATTTATGGGCATTGAGGGCGAAAACCTTATTGGCGTCTTCAGCGCAAATGAATATCTCACACGCGCCAACCTTATGAACGCCTACCGTTTTGGCAAAGGGGCTGACACCCCTATTGTAAGGCCGAGAAGAGTTGCAGTAACCGGTGGCGGCAATGTTGCTATGGATGCCGCCAGAACTGCCGTCCGCCTTGGTGCGGAAAAGGTCTATCTTGTCTACCGCCGGAGTGAGAAAGAAATGCCGGCCAGGATTGAAGAAGTTGAGCATGCAAAAGAAGAGGGAGTTGAATTTCGCCTTCTGCAAAGCCCGAAGAGAATCCTTGCAGAACGGGATAGTTCCGTCAAAGCCCTTGAGCTGCTTAAATACGAACTTGGCGAACCTGATGACTCAGGCAGAAGAAGACCAGTGCCGGTGCCCGGCTCGGAATTTCAACTTGAGGTGGATGCTGTAATCATAGCTATAGGAAATACGGCAAATCCCCTCATCTCGCAGACTACGTCGGGCTTGAAGTTTAATAAGTGGGGGAATATAATAGTCGATGATAATTGTAAAACCTCACTCGAAGGTGTCTATGCAGGCGGTGATATTGTTCTTGGTGCCGCAACTGTGATACTCGCGATGGGACAAGGCAGAACGGCTGCTGTGGCAATAAACGACTACTTATCTGGCAAGTAATATTTGATAAATTTTTGAAAGCTGATTGATAAATGTCGTCTGATACTAACAAACAAAAAGTCAATGGGTACAGGGACAAAAACATCCTTACCGAGATAGTTGCTACTCTTGAATGGTTGACAACGGCCTTCATCCTCGCATTTATGTTTCGTGCTTTTGTGATGGAGGCGTTTCGAATCCCTACCGGAAGTATGGCCGATACTCTCAAAGGGGCGCATTTCAGAATGCGTTGCAGCCAGTGCGGTTACGAATATGACCATGGCTTTCTTACCCCGCATTACGGATTAAACCGTGATGTCGTACCGGGCTACGATGTTCCTATTCGTCCTGCGGCGCCTCGATGTCCGAGTTGTGGCTATTTGCAGTCCACGGCCGGTATGATGCCCGTTGCAAACGGCGATAGAGTGCTCGTCCTGAAATGCATCTATCAAATTTTTGAGCCAAAACGATGGGACGTGGTCGTCTTCAAGAATCCCGTCGAACCCAGAATAAATTACATCAAGCGCCTGATAGCAAAGCCCGGTGAAAAAGTCGAAATTATTAACGGCGATATTTACATTAATGGCAAAATAGCGAGAAAGCCACCGAAGGTTCAGCAGGAGCTCTGGATGCCTGTCTATGATAATGACTATTATCCCGTCCAGCCCGACCAGTTCGCTTTTAACGGGCACCAGTGGCGCCAGCCTTTCAGGAATATAGCAGGTTCGGAATGGTACTGTGACCGCGACAATCCCACCGTTTTCACGCTTGAAAGCAACGTCGAAGAAAAGCACATTATGATTTATGATACAGATATTGGCAACGACTTCAGAGCTACTTACGCTTATGACGTTTCTACCGAATTCAAATATCAGCCATATTGTAGCGACCTTATGGTTCGCTCTTTTGTCTTTTTCTCCGAGAATAAAGGCCATATTGGCCTCGGCTTGAGTAAATATAAGACGCTTTATCGTGCGAGGTTAGACTTTGCCGGCCTGATGGTTATTGAAAAGCTGACAGAAGATGCCGAACCAGTTGAGCTGGTCCGGAAAAAAATTCAACCTCCACTCCCAAACGTGCCGCTGCAGATAAAATTTGCCAACCTCGACCATCAGTTGACATTTTCCTGTGGGGATGAAAAGTTGGCTTGTGATTTAGGTCGCGGACCCGGGGATACAGGACCAATTGATACTGAAGCTAAACCTACGGTACTTATCTATGGCTCCGGTAGACTCAAACTTTCCCATTCAGCAATTTTTCGTGATATCCACTATACCACGCAGGCTTTATCCCGACGCGACCATCCCTGCCGTGCCGGGCAGGATAATCCGCTTGTGCTTGATATTGATGAATTTTTTGTATTGGGAGATAACAGCCCCGCAAGTTCGGATGGCCGATGGTGGGGGTCTCCTGGAAAGGGTAACGGCGGAAAACGGTATCGTCCAGGAATTGTGCCGAGGGACTATTTGGTAGGAAAGGCTATCGTCGTGTATTGGCCAAGCGGATTCCGATTGCCCTGGCCGGACGACCTGAAAAAATTTCTTCGTAAAAGCAGCCGTGAGAACTTGTTCTCTCGTATGGCGTATGGTTTTGTCTCACTGGCCTGTATTCCAAACCTCGGTCAAATGCGTCTCGTCTATGGCGGCTCGGATGAGGAATTTTGAAGCCAAAAAGTGCTTTTAATCGCAGGCATCCAAACTTTATCTGACCAAATCGGCTAAGGTTACACTCAGAAGGTCGGATTACTTACGCGGAAAAATGCTGGTTGGTATGATAAAGGTAAATCGTTATATGCCGACGGTTGTTTCCCTTGTCTATGGGGTTTGGATTTTGCCGATTAACGCGCATTGTGATGACTTGATTAGCTTGGTTAATTCTGTCGCCTTCGAGGTGTCCAGACTGAAAACGACTGCTGCTTGAGCGGATGAAAGGATTTGATTTCGGTCGGGACTGCTCGCCAGATATGGCGAATTTATAAGCACAAGGTCAAATTTCTCCAGTGCCTTTTGTACAAGCAGTCTCAGATTCATCTGTTTCAGTCTCGTGAAATTATGAGCGGGCCAGACCCAAAGGTTCTCAACTTCGGTTCGTGAAGCTTTTACTCTTAACTCTCGTTTATCTTCAATATTGAACACTCTCGCTATCGCATCACGTTTAATATCAAGGTCTATAAGAAGACAGCGGGTTTTGTCTTTTGCCAGCTCCAGTGCCACATTTACCGGAATCGTTACAGGAAGGGATTCGAGGTCCCATGCAGCGAACAAAATAGATTTATATTTCTTCTTTACTTTCCTAAGGCTTTCTATAATGGGTCTATATTTATTAACCTCTTCTTCTCTGACCTGCTTTACTTCCTCTGGTTTCTTTGGTTCTTCTGTTTTTTGTTGTTTTGAGTTTGTTTTTTTATCGCTTTTTGATCGAAGTTTTACCCACAGCAGGCCGATTATCAACAGTAAAAACGCTGTTGCCATTATGCCTAAACCGGTCATAAGCAGAGGATCCCGTAGAATCACTGCTTTCAATCGGCCTGCCATGTGCAGAATCGAACTCATATATCTGCCCGAATTAAGGGTTTACTTCTCACCTACTCCGACGAGCCCCTCCGAGTTTGACTGACTACATATTACAACTTCTGGTTGCTGCACCTTTATTTTCCCCGGCTATCTCCATTTTTGCAAAGTCGTTCGAAGTCTCGCTTCACAATTATTGCAATTATTTCCTGTTTTGCCGAGAAAAACTGTTCCTCTTCACACGTAGACTCCTGCTTTGATTGATATGTTGGTTTATAGTTGCTGTCTTGTTGCTCTTCTATTGAAGAATTTTTCCTGCCGGGAGCTTTGCGTCTGGTTGCCGAGTTTTTTCGCTGCTCTGCCATAATTTGCTCTGCAAGGTCGAATCTCGGCACTTCCCGTCTGTTTGTTCGGTTATTGTCGGATTTCATTGACTTGACTTGTTTGATGAATTCTACTTCGTTGCTCTGAGTATTTTCTGGTTTCTCAATTGGCCTGTCATCTTCCGGTTTTCCTGCAGGATTTATGCCTTCAGTTGCTTTCTTTTTTGCTGTTACAGGCTTTATTTCTGGAGTTTCTTCGTATTTCGTACCATAATCCTCAACTGCACTCGGCAGCTCCTTTTCAATCTTAACCATATCTGCCGATGATTCGGATATACTTTCCGAAGTCGGTGTGGCATTGGTTTGATTCCTATTGGTTTGGTCGATGTGCAGAGTTTTTGTTACGTAACGTGTTTGCTCTCGTGCTGGAAAGCCGCTGTTTATCTCGGTATTTGTTTTTTTCTGTCCGTTAAATAATTGTGTTGGCTTTTCAACAGCGGATGGGCGAATTTGTTCCCCCGAGGACACCTGGGATTCGCTGGTTTGCTCTTTTTTCTTATCCTTGTGTGTCTTTATTTCCGCCCAAGTCTCGCTCTGACGCGCAAGCTCAATATCCTTCTTGCATTGCATAATGTCAATATCAAATCCCTTTGCTCTATCCTTCTGAATCATCCCCGTCGCCTCCTCAGGCCTGCCGGTGTGTAAATTACACTATTATCACCCGGTTCTTAGCCATATAAATTTATACAGCAAATGTACCGATTAAGTTCGCTCGAACAGGGCATAAAATATGCAAAGGCTCGAAATTATAGCTTTTTTATCCTCTTGCCTATACAAGACTTACAATTGTGGACAAGACAAAGATCTATAGTCTTGAACAACTCCAGTTTACCTTAAATTGCCGGAGTAATCAAGAATAATCCATCCTTAGATGCTTTATTATTAAATGCCTTGGGATGGCCCGATTGAAAGCCGTGTGAATTCCCAGGGTTTGAATTCCTTTATTAACTCCCTGATGTCCTTCAGGGTAACTGCTTTAATTGAATCTATGTCATCTTCGATGGTTCGATATTTTTCCAAATACAGCCAGTTTCTACCAAGGTCAATCAGACGGCCCATTGGCAGCTCATTTCTTATTGTAAGCAAACTCAGAACCTTGTTTTTTGACTTTTGCAGCTCTGCTTCGGCTACTCCATTTACAGCAATCTCTTCAAGAATTTGTCTGATTACTTCGTTGACCCTCCCGGCGTTTTCCGGGCTGCAGCGGATATAGCTGCAAAAAATCCCAACCCCATCCATCGCTCCAAGCTGCATCGTTGCTGTCTCTGCCAGGGCTTTATCGACGAGTTCCCAGTAAAATCGAGAGCCCACGTCATCTCCAATTATCACCGCCAGTAACATCGCGCCAAACAGCCTTTCATCCTGTTGTGAGACCGAAGGACTGAAAAGACAGATGTGCTCTCGTGTCAGATTAGCCTTTTGTTCTCGTTTTTTCTCCTTGCTGCCGCTGATGAATTCTATGTTTCGACTGTTTTCCCGGCTTTGCCAATGGCTGCATCCTGCTTGTCCAAGACTACAAAGCTGCTCCCACTCGAAGTTCCCGGCACACACCAGCACCATATTATTTGGTGAATATCGTTTGCTGAAATAATCCCGCATCTGCTCAATCGTTAGATTTGTGATACTCTCATTAGTCCCCAGGACACTCATTCCACATGGATGTCCCCGAAAGTGCAGCTCCTTGCACTTTTCCATAACGTCGAAATGTGGCAGGTCCAGATACATCGCTATCTCTTCCTTGATAACGTTCTTTTCAATCTCGAAGTCTTCCTTTCGAAGCGCCGGCCTCAGCATTTCCGTCCACAGCTTGATGACTTCACTTAGATATTCCGGCAAAACCGCAGCCCAATATACTGTGTTCTCTTCACCAGTAAACGCGTTGAATTTAGCGCCCGTTCTGTCAAATGCCTCGTTAACGGCGAAGGCGCTTAACCTTTCGGTGCCCTTGAATAACATATGTTCCAAAAAGTGTGATACGCCGTTTATCTCCCGGGTCTCATCGCGTGAACCTGTCTTTACGAAAAAACCAACCGCTGAAGATTGCGCTTCTTTATTCACTTCCCCGATAATCGCAAGCCCGTTATCCAGTGTATGTTTTTTAAAATCCATCTCTAATCTCTCATCTTAACGTCTATCGGCCCTATTGTTACGACTGTAAAATCTCGGAACCTGTTATTTCTTAAAAAGCTCAGAACTGAATCCACGGTTCTCTCTTCGATTTTCTCTTTAATTTCACTCAAGCGTCGAACTCTGCCCAGCAGGTAATAATCGCCTGCTATTCCCCCGGCCCGGCTGCTGCTTGACTCACTTTCCATAACAAGTGCACTCTTCAGCTTGACCCTGGCCCTTTCAATCTCCTCTTCGCTGACGCCTTCTGCCAATCGATTAAATTCTCTTAGAATTACATCCAGCGTCTCTTGTGCCTTCTCCGGCGTCGTACCCGCGTAACATACAATGCCCGCCATCTCTTTCAAGCTGTTATATTGAGCTCCGATTGCATAACAAAGCCCTCGCTTTTCACGCACTTCGGTAAACAGCCGAGCGCTCATACCTCCGCTTAATACCGAGACCGCCGCCCGCGCATCATAATAATCTTTGTTACTGACCGGAACTGTCGCTGTCATAACGCCAATATGCACCTGTGCACCATCATGTTGCTCGTGCACATACCTTTTGCCTTTCTGTCCCGGCGTAACCTCCTGCAATCCATCCTGTGGAGTTTCTGCAAACAGCTTCTCAAGCTGACTGCATACCTTATCAAAATCGTACTTGCCTGCCACCGAGAATATCATCTGACCCGGGTCAAGGCTTTGTTTGATTATTTCTTCTGCCTTCTCGGCCGTTAGTTTTCTAAGTTCATCCTCACTTCCCATAGGACTTCTGCCCCAAGGCTGTGGATAAAATTGCTCCCGCAGTTTCAGCCCTACCTTCCCCCGTGGGTCGTCATCCAGCCCCAACAATGCCTGGACCGCCAGTTCCTTTGAAAGCTTGAATTGCTCACTGTCCAGCTTGGGTCTTAGTATGATGTCCGCATATAGTTCCAGAGCCGGCCTCAGATTCTCCGACTCCAACGCCGCCCCAATCGTCATATGTGAGCTACCAATTCCACTGCTGCGGTGCAATCCCAATCCATCCAGGTCATTAATAAGCTCTCTGCTGTCTCTCTTGCCTGCTCCCCGAAATATCAAGTCACTTATAACATTGCCCGCACCACCACAGCCGTCCGGCAGCCTTGCTGCTCCGCTCGGCAGCATAAATCCGAAAGCCACCGACCGAACTGCTTCCATTGGCTCTCCAAGGATTACCATTCCATTTGCAAGGATGTGTTTATCGAGTTTTTCACTCATTACAGTCTCTCCATTTGTTTATAAGACCTGAAGCGAAACCGGATTGTAACCGCAAAACAACCCCGATTCAATCGACAATCCTGAATTTTTAAACAACTGCTATGCAGATGAGTAAATAGGCGACCCACAATGCGAAAATTATCTTGCTTTTTTATATGCTTAATATAAAATTTGACGGTGAAAGTGAAGCAGAATTGTACGTTTTTATGAGTTTTTTTAAACAACCTTAGCTGGAATTATTCAGGAGAAAAGACAATGCCGGACAAAAAAGCAGACCTGGCCGGTCCCGGTATCGGGGACTATGCCGAACTCGAGAAAACCCTACCACAGAATTACAACACTCTACTGAACCCAAAGGAGACACAAATTGCCACTTATGCTGCCAAGGACTATATTGAGCAGAACCTCTGTAAGGAACTGAATCTTATTCGCGTCACCGTCCCTCTTATTGTTGATGTAGAAAGCGGCATCAATGACCTGCTCGACCGCGACGGCTCCAGAACTCCAATCGAGTTTCCCTGCGGCCTTGGTCTCGAAAAACCCATACGGTCACAACTTGTCCAGGCCGCAACGAAATGGAAGCGAATGGCGTTAAAGCAGTTCGATATGGACATCGGCGAGGGCCTGCTCACCGATATGCGGGCCGTGCGAAAAGACTACTTCCTCGACCACGACCACTCCGCTTATGTCGACCAGTGGGACTGGGAGCTGGCAATAACGAAAGAGCAGCGAAATCTACAGTTTCTAAAACAGGTCGTCGAGAAAATATGGAAGGTCTTAAAAGGCGCTGAGCTACACATACAGGAGCTCTTTCCCCAGTTAAAGACCGACAAATACCCCGATATGCCGGACGAGCTGACCTTCATACAAGCAGAAGAAATACTCGAGCGTTTTCCCGACCTGCCCCGCAAACAGCGTGAAACCGAAATGCTTCAGATACACCCCGCAATGTTCATCATCGGCATCGGCTGGGTGCTTAAGGACGGCTATCCACACGAACTCCGTGCCGCCGACTATGACGATTGGGTGACCGACACTAAATCCGAAACCGGTAAAGATACCCACGGCCTTAACGGCGATATCCTCGTCTGGAATCCTGTAACAAAACGCCGGCACGAATTAACCTCAATGGGTATCCGCGTCACTGCCGAAACGTTGAAACAACAGTTGGAAATTTCCAACCAGCTTGATTTCCTGAAACTGCCGTATCATCAGGCAATTTTGAATGATGAAATACCGCTTAGTATCGGCGGCGGCATCGGCCAATCCCGTACCTTTATGCTTTTAATGAAAAAGGCACATATCGGCGAGGTTAGCGCCACCGTCTGGCCGAAAGTCCTTAAGGATATTTCCAAAAAGAAAAATATCCACGTAATAGAATAAATCATTAACGATTAACACTTCATAATATATAGCCCCCACCCCTGTGGTGGGAGGAGTTTCCTTATTGTTTATCCGTCGCCGGAACGGCGACGCAACCGGCTCTCAGGGTATAAATCAAGCCTTAGCTGACCATCTCTTTCTCTTTTATCCGTTCAATGCTTGGCACACGTCGCATCATCCTATTTTTTCGCTTTTTACAACTCCTACAGTTTGCTCTGAGCTTGTCACCTGCAGATCGTTAGAATAGATAATCCCATCCATAGTAAGGGTTGCCTGATAAACGCTGTTTGATATTTTACCCTCCAAATCTGATATGGAAAATTAAAATTTATCCTGTGCAAGCTTGTGGTGGGCGCAGTCGAATTCTTAAAGGGGCTAATAGCCAAGTCGAAAGGCTTGCCTTGAGTGACTTGTGGTGAGCAATGCCGAACCAAATCGAAGGATCGAAAGGCCAAGATATGCTTCACGAGAATCAAGCATTCAGAATCCCCCGTAAGTCCAATAAGTGCGGTGAGCCACACTATGGAAGGTGCCTTACAACGGTTTTTTTTCGTGGAGAAAACACATTCAGGCAGCAGGATTAGAGTATCTATCCTTACACCTTTGGCCTGCAGCCCTTCGTCTTCTGTCTACTGATTTACGCCTTGATTTTAAGGCAGTCCTTTATAAAGCAGCACTTGACCTGGTCGCACGTGCCGTTTGACGTTCCGAAGCAGGGCGTATTACCTTCTGCTCTCTGGATAGAGTGGATAATCTCTACCTTTTTCATTTTGCCGCAGTTTAAGCCGAGTTTTTTCGCTTTTTTCTTGATTTTCTCAATTGTCATACATTTTACCTTTGTTAATTTAGCGATTAAGGTTATGAAATATACAGACATATTTTCGGCCGTTAATGTCAAAAAGTTTAAATTTTCTCTATCATCTGGCTCTTGATATTTTTTCTGTTGATTTAGGACTGAATAGTGGATAGAATTGGTTCAGTATAAACTCCGCTCAGGATCAATTGAATAGAGGATGACAATGCTTAGGAAGATTGCCCTAATTTTGGCTATTCTGCTGGTTGTGTTTCTTTTATGGTTCTCGGTTGTCTGTCCGTACAGCAGCCTTACTACTATAAACGGCCACATTATTACCGGCCCACTCGGCTCCATTCTTGGCGCGATACTTACGGCCGTTATTCTCTTTTGCGTTGCGATACTGTTGGCATTTGTCTTTGCCGGCGTCGGCTTGATAGTCCTCGGCAGTCTTGTTTTAGTGGGATTTGTGCTTGCTTCAGTGGCCCTGCTTTTTTTGCTGCCTATACTGATTCCGCTGTTTATCGTTTGGCTCGTCTGTGTTCTCGCCGGAAAGGCTAAGTCAAAATAGGAATTATTCAGGTAAAAATTAAATCTAAATGTTGCTTGCTACACATATCAGACGTTTTGATGCCGGTTGTTCTTAAGCTTTCCTGACTCCATTTTGCTCTGGGGCCGGCCTCTAAAAGTCAAGCTGCTCATCTTCTTCGTCGATTTTCCACTTATCTGTCTCGTTAAGGTCGTCAAGCTCGTGTTTCATATATTTCATGATTTTGCTTTGCAGCGGCGCCATTTTCTCATACCACTTGAGCATTCCCTGATAAGTGGCAACAAGCATATCAAGCCTGATGAGCTGCCATTTGGCTATGCATTCCGGCTCCTTGATATTCACGAAGGGGTCGCACTTAAATGTCCGTTGGTTGTCCGGCCCTATTTCGCACAGTTCGCAGTCTTTGCACTGAATCATAATTGCACCATAATTTCCAAATTAAAATTTAGAACGATACTTGCTTTTACCCATTCTACCAGATATTTTATAGAGGTCAAATCATTTTGGAAAATATTTAGACCCTTTTTGGAGGTTCATATGGCAAAATCGAGACGAAGGCGTAAAGTCGGAAGTAAAAAAAGACGTGCTCGCTGGAAAGCACGACATCACAAGACATAAACCCAAGAAACTGCCGGTTAAACAAATGAAACATTGCTGCGTAGCCTTCAAACCCGATGGCAAGCGCGTATTCGTTCACGGTGGTGCCACAATTCTCGAAGCGGCGGGCCAGGCGGGCATAATTCTTAATACCGTCTGCGGCAGGCGTGGCATCTGCAAAAAATGCACGGTCGAGCTTGAGCCGGACCGGCGTAAAGTTCTCGCCTGCCAGTACAAAATCGAAAGTGATATTGTCGTTATCATACCGCAGACTTCACGATTCCTCGGACAGCAAATATTAGAGCACGGCACCCGACGGCAGATAAAAATCCGCCAGGCAGTATGCAAAAAATTCATAAAGAACATTCCGAAAGATGTTAAGACTCTGCAGGCTGCACTGCATAATAATACCTCAGCAAAAGACTGCGAATTAACTCCGGTAGCAGCAAAACAATTCGAGCAGCTTAGTACTGCTTCGCAAGCGGTCGGCCTTACGGCCGTTTACCGCAGGAAGGACGCTTCAGATGGATGTATCATTATTGCCCTGGAGCAGGGCGATACTACCGGAAAACTTTACGGCCTGGCAATCGATATAGGAACAACAACAGTAGTCAACAAACTAATCGATTTGACAAATGGCGAGCAAAAAGCAACAACCTCGGCTTTTAATTCTCAAAGCATACATGGTGACGACGTTGTCAGCCGAATAGCTTATGCAAATACGAAACAAAACCTGGCCGAGCTGCATAATCTTATTATAGATTGTATAAACAAACTAACCGCCCAGATTTGCAGCGAGGCCGGAATCCAGCCACAGGACATTTACGAAGCCGTCGTCGTCGCTAATACTACTATGAACCACATACTTTTAAGATTTCCCATAAAGCAGCTTGGCATGGCGCCTTATAAGGCTTATTCGGTTGATGCTCAGGACCGGCCTGCTGGCGAGATGGCTCTGGTTATAAATCCAGTCGCCAATGTCCACACGGTTGAGAACATCTCGGGCTTTGTAGGCTCCGACACTACGGCAGTGGCGCTGGCGGTCGGAATGACAACGGCAGAAAAAATAAGCTTGGCAGTGGATATCGGCACTAACGGCGAGCTTGTTTTAGGAACGGCCAAGCGGCTTTACGCAACAAGCTGTGCGGCAGGGCCGGCCCTTGAGGGCGCAAGGATAGCGCAGGGCAGTAGGGCGGTCGATGGGGCGATACAGCGGCTTTTCGTAAACGGCAATGATATAGATTTGGATGTAATCGGTGCAGGGCCCGCCCGAACAATCTGCGGCAGCGGCCTGATTGACACGGTGGCTGAGCTGCTGAATCTGGGCATTATAGACGCAACCGGCCGATTCGTCCCGGCCAGCCGCCTCGAAGGTAAGCTGCCGCCGGCAATCCTGGCACGAATGATTAGAGACAAAACCGGCCCAGCCTTCTGTCTCGCCTGGAACCGCAAGAATGGGGGGCAGACCGTAATTTTAACGCAAGGGGACATACGCGAAGTGCAGCTCGCCAAAGGTGCTATTCGGGCCGGTATTATTATTCTGCTTAGAAAAATGGGGATTGACGAATCTCAGATAGAGCAGGTTTTCCTTGCAGGGGCCTTCGGCAACTATATTCGGCCGGAAAGTGCGGTCCGGCTCGGCCTTTTGCCGCAGATTCCGCTCGAGCGAATCCATTTCGTTGGCAATGCCGCCGCCAGTGGGGCCGAGATGGTTCTCCTGGATAGTGACTACAGAGTCCTTGCGAGGGACCTTGCCCGCAAAATCGAGTACGTCGAAATCGCCCACGAGCCGAACTTCCAGACCATCTTTGCGGATTCAATGGGATTTTAAGAAGAGGAGTGTGATAAGATAACACGCAGGAGAAGAATAGAGAGGATGCCGGACTGGTCCTTCAGGTTGATGGACCTGATTTTTCACGTCATAGATTACATATACCCATACATAGATAAGCGCGTAGAGAAGTTCGGTATTAGGCCGGGCCTGACAGTCGTGGACTACGGCTGCGGGCCGGGCAGATACACGACAAGATTCGCAAAGCTGGCCGGCGAGCAGGGAAAAGTCTATGCCGTGGATATCCACGAGCTGGCCGTTGAAGAGGTTAAAAAGAAGATTGAACGATACGGATTAAGAAATGTTGTGCCGGTATTGACCGATGGATATAGAACCGGCCTGCCTGATAACACGGCAGACATTGTGAGTGCTATTGATATGTTTCATATGATTTCAAACGCCTCGCAGTTCCTTGCGGAGCTAAAAAGAATAACCAAAGATGACGGTATATTAGTAATTGATGACGGCCATCAACGACGCAGTACTACCAGAAGAGCTATCTTGGAATCCGGTATCTGGGAAATCTTCTCGGAAACAAAAGACCATTTGAAATGCAAACCAAAGTAGGGTGGGGCTTGCCCTACTACCAATCTGAATAATAATGGTATAGGCCGTGACAGTGATATTTATATATATCGGAGAGAAATGAAATGTGCGAGTTCTGCTTGAAACATGGCGAGGGCAGGAAATGGTACCTGCAGGCAAGTAACTACTCCGACGATTTGCTCAGTGATATTCGAAGGCGTAAATTCATCGAAGAGTTCTTCACAAAATCCGACGAAATCGAAAAATATATCGGCCGATTAGACCAGCTTGCCAGGGCACCTGCCATCGTAAGGGCCGTCGTCGCACGGTTCATTACCGCAAGGTCGAAGAAAACCCACTTTGGGCAGGTCGTACCCATCGAGGATATCGAGCAAATCTTCGGTTTTGTAAACTCCATTACTCGAGTGGCCTGCTTCTGCCGCCACATCACACTTAAAAAAGAAAAGCGTTACTGCTACGGCCTGAGTCTTTCACCCGACGGCGGAAAGCTCGGCCAAATCATAAACGGCCTTGATAAGAGCTTTCTCGGCGGGCCCGACAACCTCGCCCTGGAAAAACTGACAAAACAGCAAGCAATTGATGCCTTCAGAGACCATGAGAAAGAGGGCCTGTGCCATACGGTATGGACCTTTTATACGCCGTTCATTGCCGGCATATGCAACTGCGACCGCGCCGACTGCCTCGCGATGCGGTGCACTGTAACGCACCAAATACCCGTTATGTTCCGGGCCGAGTATATTGCCTGTGTTGATCCGGACCGCTGCACCGGCTGCAGAGGATGTATGAGGCTCTGCCAGTTCGGGGCCATCTCTTACAGTGCTGCGAACCAAAAGGCCGTCATCGACAAGACTCGCTGCTATGGCTGCGGAATCTGCCGTTCACTCTGCCCCACGGATGCAATCCATCTCGATAAGAGGGCCGACGTCCCCGCAGCCGCAGAACTTTGGTAGCAAAAGCACAAATCGTGGCAGGGATATACATCTTGTCATTGCGAGGCCTTTAGGCCGCGGCAATCTCATAAATAATTATTTTTCACCAATTACCAATCATTATTTATTAAATGATGTGCTGCCTGCCCCCAAATCCTCACTCCTAAAAAGAAACTATCTGAAATGCAAACTAAAGATGTAGTAGGCGGTTGTTTTTTATTCATAATCTCAATCTCTTTATGTGGTTAAAATATTAACACAAACCTCGGTCATCTGTTCACTTTGACCAATCAATACCTGTTATACTCGACTCGTATTTTTCAAGAACCTCTTTCATTTTTTCGTGTTTGCCTCTGAAAGACTTGAAAATATTTGACTTTTTCACCGCATTGAAATTTCTCACTCTTTGTTCTTTTGAGATGTTATAAGTAGTTCTATAATCTATAGATGCCAAATAGGTGTTAAAGGCCGTTGCGCCGTTTTCATAATTAAAAATTGCTTCGAGTAGTTTTTTATCCCTATCGTCAAAAAGGTTGGACGTGTAAGCAAGGCTCATCGCAGATGTTCTCATTCTTGGCAAAAACCGAGGTTCACCAAGTTTTTCATCATTTAGCAAAAAAACATCCATTCCGTTTAAATTGGCTGTGTTCAATTCCCATTCACGATAAACTGCGGTAATTAAAGCTTTTCTGTGCTCATGATTATCAAGTTGTTTCCATCCTCTTGTGGTTAGAGTTCCACCGATAGCAATAGCGATTGCGAAAATAAGACAAGTTACCTTTCTTCCAATTTTTGAAATAGGCCCCAGCAAACTCCATCCCGAACTTGCTAAAACGAATGAGCCCAAAACAAGTAGAATTGCACCCAAAACGATGTTTGGCCAACCAGACGCGAAGTAATTAGTTTTACTTTGTATCCACCAATACGCTGCAATTAGAAGCACAACAAGCAACAAACTGATGCTTACTCTCAACCAGTTTATTTTGGAAGAATTCATTTTATCACCTTTCAAAAAGTTTGCTTTTACAGAACCATTTTAGAGATTGCCTATTTTAATTATCCTCCCAATTTTCGACTAAGGCAAGCAATTCCCATATCTTGTATCCCGTATCTCGAATATGTTTAGCGGAGAGGGCGATTTTCGATTGAAGATTGCCGCGCTTCGCTCGCAATGACATTGTAAGAAAATGGTGGGGCAATCCCCACCCTACAATATAAAGAAACCAGCCGAATAAATCGGCGGGCTAACAAGCATCGAGTATCTAGAATCAAGAATCGAAAATTAGATATTCTCTGACTTATAAAGATACATAACACAAAACGCGCAGGCGGTTTTTCGTCAATATGGCAAAAAATTAAAAAAATTATCTCCTTCTATAACAAGCAATTAGCATTTTTAGACCACAAAAAAATGCCCGATTTTTCGCCAAAACGCGCAGGTTGAGCCAATAGTGGAGGGACTACTTTTTTTTCGAACCTCCACTATTGGCGAAATCCTGAGTGGACTCGTTCCGAGTAGGGACGAGTGAGTCGAAGGATCAATCTCAGGTGTGTGAGGGGACAGTTTTTTACTGGTCACTCACTATTGGCGGTTTAGCCCCCAGACTTGTTCTGGGGGTCAGAGCCCGGTACAAACCGGTAAGATGGGTTACAGATTATGCTAAGGACATGGGTAACAGTTGTTAGTTTATAATTGCCTCCGAAAGGAGGTCAATTATGCCTTGGACTGAGACCTGTGTTATGGAACAAAGAG
>Ga0315543_1000435_pt1 | contig 50697 bp, 53 predicted proteins | sample SalMarSW160210MG_2_FD_203098 | JGI IMG/M metagenome (GOLD analysis project Ga0315543, IMG submission 203098) | Salt marsh sediment microbial communities from the Plum Island Ecosystem LTER, Massachusetts, United States - Salt Marsh Sediment SW1601-210 ...
ATTTATGCCCAAAAGAAAAGATTTAAAGAAAGTCCTGCTTATAGGCTCTGGGCCGATAGTGATAGGACAGGCCTGTGAATTTGATTATTCCGGGACCCAGGCCTGCAAGGTCTTAAAACAGGAAGGTTATCAGGTGGTGCTGGTAAACAGCAACCCTGCCACCATTATGACTGATCCCGAGTTTGCAGACAGGACCTATATTGAGCCGCTGACCCCCGAGTTTGTTGAAAAAATAATCAAAAGAGAGAGGCCGGATGCAATGCTTCCCGCGCTTGGAGGGCAGACCGGACTTAATATGGCAGCTGCCCTGTCAAAAGAAAAGGTTTTAACCAAATATGGAGTGGAGCTTATAGGGGTTGATATTGATGTCATCAACAGGGCGGAAGACAGGGAACAGTTTAAAGAAGCAATGAACAGGATAGGCCTGTATGTCCCTGCCAGCGGGTATGCGCACAGTTTAAAAGAAGCTTTAAGTTTTAGCGTAAAATTAAAGTTTCCTCTGGTGGTAAGGCCAAGTTATACCCTTGGCGGAATGGGGGGAGGAGTTGCCTTTAATAAAGAGGAGTTTATAGAAATAGTCACCAGGGGGCTTGATATGTCGCCTAAATCAGAGGTGCTGGTGGAAAAATCGGTTGCTGGCTGGAAAGAAATCGAACTGGAGATGATGAGAGATAGAAATGATAATGTGGTCATAGTCTGTTCCATTGAGAATTTTGATACCATGGGAGTGCATACAGGAGACAGTATTTGCGCCGCTCCCGCCCAGACCCTGACCTATAAGGAATATCAGAATATAAGAGATGCCAGCATAAAGATAATGAGGGAGATCGGAGTCAATGCAGGCGGGTCCAATATCCAGTTTGCGATCGATCCTGAAAATGGGAAAGTCGCGGTTATTGAACTGAATCCCAGGGTTTCCAGAAGCAGCGCGCTGGCTTCCAAGGCAACCGGTTATCCTATTGCCAAGATTGCCACCAAACTGGCTATAGGATATACCCTGGATGAGATACCAAATGATATAACCAGAAAGACGCCGGCTTGTTTTGAACCCTCTATTGATTATGTAGTGGTAAAATTTCCCAGGTGGACGTTTGAAAAGTTTCCCGGGAGTGATCCAAGCCTGACCACCAGGATGAAATCAGTGGGCGAGGTACTGGCAATCGGAAGGACTTTTAAAGAAGCTCTCCAGAAATCCATCAGGTCTCTGGAGATTGACAGATACGGGCTTGGCGCCGACGGCAAAAATGACATAAAGGAATCACTTCTAAACAGCAAGTTATCAATTCCTAATCAGGACCGGGTCTTTTATATCAAATACGCTTTTGAAAAGGGGATGAGCATAGAAGAAATATCAAGTTACACCAAGATAGACCCCTGGTTTTTATACAATATAAAGCAGCTGGTAGAGTTTGAAAAAGGTTTTAAGTGCAGTGATATTAAAAATATAACCGCCGGAGATTTACATCAGGCAAAAAAATTAGGGTATTCTGATATCCAGATTGCCAATCTGTGCAGAGCCGGTGAAGACGACGTAAGAGCCATGAGAAAGAAGTTTAATATTAAAGCGACTTTTAAGCCGGTGGATACCTGCGCAGCAGAGTTTGAGGCCTATACACCCTATTATTACTCCACCTATGAGTCCGAAAACGAGGTCATGCCCTCGACCAAGGAAAAGATCATAATTTTGGGCGGAGGCCCCAACCGTATAGGCCAGGGAATAGAATTTGATTACTGCTGTGTCCATGCCTCATTTGCGCTGCATGATGCAGGCTATGAGACCATAATGATAAACTGCAACCCCGAGACTGTCAGTACCGACTATGACACTTCGGACAGGCTTTATTTTGAACCCCTGACCTTTGAGGATGTCTTAAATGTTGTTGACAATGAAAAACCTTTTGGAGTTATTGTGCAATTCGGGGGCCAGACTCCTTTAAAACTTGCCCTCCGTCTGCAGGAAGCAGGAGTAAATATTTTAGGCACATCACCTGACAGCATAGACCTTGCTGAAGACCGGAAGAGGTTCGGCAGCATGCTTAGAAAACTTGATATACCCCAGGCGGAAAACGGAACAGCCATGGATGTGGAGAAGGCAAAAGCAATCGCCAGGAGTATAGGCTATCCGGTTCTGGTAAGGCCTTCCTACGTGCTGGGCGGAAGGGCTATGAACATTGTCTACAATGAAGAGAGTCTTATAAATTACGTGAAAAGCGCTGCAGTGGTATCCTATGATAAGCCCATTCTGATAGACAAGTTTTTGGAGGGTGCAATAGAAATTGATGTTGATGCAATTTTTGACGGTGAAGAACTTTTTATCGGCGGGATACTGGAGCACATTGAGGAAGCAGGTATACATTCCGGGGACAGTGCATGTGTGATACCGCCTTTTACTTTAAAGAAAAAAGTAATTGAGACTATTAGAGAGTACACTTTAAAAATAGCAAAAGAACTTAAAGTGATAGGGCTCATGAATATACAGTATGCCTTAAAGGACTCTATTGTTTACGTGCTGGAAGCAAATCCCAGGGCTTCGCGTACGGTCCCATTTGTAAGCAAATCCATTAATGTTCCCCTGGCAAAGATCGCATCTCTGGTCATGACAGGAAGGAAACTCGCAAGTATTGAGTTTAAAAAAGTAGATCCTACATCACTTGGCTACTACAGCATAAAAGAAGCAGTTCTGCCCTTTAACAGGTTTCCCGGTGTGGATACAATACTGGGTCCGGAAATGAAATCTACCGGCGAGGTGATGGGTATAGACAGCAGTTTCGGAGTAGCTTTTGCCAAGACCCAGATCGCGACCAACCAGGTATTTCCGACTTCGGGCTCGGTATTTATCAGTGTTAATGACAAGGATAAGGAAGCCATAATTGAAATAGCGAAAAACCTGTCGGAGATCGGATTTAATATAATCTCCACAAAAGGTACGGGAGATGTGCTGGAAGAAAAGGGGATCAAATGCCACAAAGTCTTAAAGATCAGAGAGGGAAGGCCCAACGTTCTTGATATGATAAAAAACGGAGAGATAGACCTCATTATAAATACTCCAGAAGGAAGCATTGCGCGTAGTGACGGGTACTATCTCAGGACCGCAGCGGTTCTCCGCAATGTGCCCTCTGTTACCACCATATCGGGTGCTTCGGCTCTGGTCCAGGGAATACAGGAGATGAAAAACAACCCTAAGGTCGGGGTAAAACCCATACAGGAGTACTGATGAAAATATTAAGCGGTGAAATCATTTCTAATGAGAAATACAGCGACAATCTCTACCGGATGGAGGTTTTTTCACCCTATATTTGCAAAAATGCAGGAGCGGGCCAGTTTGTCAATATAAAATGCTCCAGGGATGATATTCTACAGCCTCTCCTGAGGCGCCCCTTCAGTATTTTTTCCGTAGAGGAAAAATTTAATGTTTTTTCCATATTATATGTGGTCAAGGGAGCCGGTACCAAATTTATGTCCGGCCTTGATAGGGGAGATATACTTGACTTTGCAGGGCCGATGGGAAATGGAATAAGTCTGGATGAAATTAAGGACAAGCTGCTCCTGATAGGAGGAGGCATTGGCATAGCTCCCTTAAATTTTGTGGCAAAGCTTGCAGCCGACAGTGAAAAAAGCGTGTTCTTTGCTGCAGGATTTAAGAATAACAATTATAAGAAATGGGAAAAAGATTTGATAGAGCTTAAGGTGGGATACAACATTTGTACCGAGGACGGTTCCTGGGGAGATAAAGGCAGGGTAACTGATTATATAAGAGAGAATTTAAGAACTTTTGATGATTACGATGTTTACTGCTGCGGGCCCAGAAATATGCTGAAAGTCATACAAAGACTTTACAGCCAGGAAAGCAACAGAGTAACAGCATTTCTTGAAGAAAGAATGGCATGCGGGGTAGGTGTCTGTGCAGGATGTGTGGTAAAAATAAGAAAGGGTAAAAAAAGTTTTTCCTACCAAAAAGTATGTCAGGACGGCCCAGCCTTTGACCTTAAGGGGGTAATATTTGACTGATCAGGGCAGTTTGTTTTCACGGGAAACGGGCAGCGGAAAAGATGATACTCCTCTGTCGGTAAGGCTGGGGAGGATAAAGCTGGCAAATCCCATAATTGCCTGTTCCGGGACTTTTAATTTCGGAGTTGAGTACAGCCAGTTTTATGATGTTTCGATGCTGGGTGCTGTTGTCACCAAAAGCTATTCTCTTAAACCAAGACACGGCAATCCTCCGCCCAGGACCTGCGAGACTCCCTGCGGGATGTTGAATTCAATAGGTCTTCAAAATGATGGAATAGATGAGTTTATAAAAAAGCATCTTCCCAGGGCTGAAAAGTTAAACATAAACATTATTTTAAGCGTATTTGGAGAGGATGCAGAAGAGTTTAAAAAGGTGGTCTCAAAAGCAGCGATAATAAAGGAAAGGATCGCTGCTGTGGAGCTGAATCTTTCCTGCCCCAATGTTAAAAAGGGAGGGGTGACTTTCAGCGAGATGCCCGAGGAAGTGCGGAAGATAGTAAAATCAGCCTCTAGGATTATTAAGATACCGGTTATAGCCAAGCTCAGCCCGAACCATAAGAATACAGTGGAGGCGGCTGCTGCAGCTAAAAAAGGAGGAGCAGAGGCGGTGTCACTTATTAATACCGTGGTGGGCATGGCAGTAGATATAGAGACCTTCAGGCCCAGACTTGGAAATGTGCTGGGAGGGCTTTCCGGCCCTGCGGTAAAACCCATTGCCCTGGCAAAAGTCTACTGCCTGGCAAGAGAAAAAATACTTCCTATAATAGGAATGGGGGGAGTATTTGACTGGAAGGATGCCGTAGAGTTCATGGCAGCCGGAGCAAGTGCAGTGGGGATAGGCACGGTCAATTTTGTCCAATACGATGCAGGTAAAAAGATAGTAGAAGGTTTGAAAAACTATGTGGAAGAGAGAAGGATCAGAGATATAAGTGAGATTGTGGGAAGGCTTAAAACATGAAAAGAAAAAAACTTGAGGCCCGGGACAGATTGATAGTAAGCCTGGATGTTGCAGGTAAAAGAGAAGTAATAAGCCTGTGCAGTAAAATTTCCGGAAAGGTGTCCACTTTAAAACTGGGCCTGGAGCTTATATACAGCATTGGTCCTGAAATAGTAAATACGGTAAAGAGCTTTGGCTACGGGGTAATGCTTGATGCCAAGCTTTTTGATATACCAAACACGGTGGCTGGTGCTCTAAAAGCCATCGGAAGGCTGGATGTAAATATGGTGACAATACATACCTTAGGGGGAAGAGCGATGCTTGCCGGTGCGGTAAAAACATTAAAAGAGCAGCGGGAAAATAAGATAAGGCCGCTTCTTCTGGGTGTTACCATACTTACCAGTCTTGATGACTCTGATCTTGATCTTATGGGTTTTAAAAAAAACCATATAAATTCGGTTTTAGACCTGGCAGGTTTCGCGGCAGAAGCAGGACTTGACGGTGTGGTATGTTCGGCTGGTGAGGTTGAAAATATAAGAGAGAAGACCGGCAGCGATTTTTATATTGTGACTCCGGGAATAAGACTTCCGGAGGATGACGTGGGGGATCAGAAAAGAGTGAGTACTCCCCGTGATGCAGTATCAAAAGGAGCGGATTTCATAGTGGTGGGCCGACCCATAACCAGAAATAAGGATATAGGTGGAGCTGTTGACCGGTACCTTGAAGAAATAAGAGGAGCGCTAAAAGATGATTAAGATAATAGACCAGGTCAAGGGGCTTGACATGTATAAAATCCTTGAGGAAACCGGCGCAGTGATGGAAGGTCATTTCAGGCTGACTTCCGGTTACCATTCCAGATATTATCTTCAGTGTGCACAGCTTCTGCAGCATCCTGACATTACTTACAGACTTGCCGCAAGTGCCCTGGATCTTATGAGGAAAAGTATTGATACAGAGAAAATAGATACTGTGGTGTCGCCGGCAGTAGGAGGCATCCTGTGGGGCTATATGCTGGCATATATTGCAGGGTTCAGGATGGTGTTTACAGAAAGGAAACCAGAAAAAATGGAGCTCAGGCGCGGATTTGAACTAAAGAAGAACCAGAAGATAATAGTTGCAGAAGATGTGATTACCACCGGTGGTTCGGTCAAAGAAGTAATAGATATATGTGAAAAAAGAGGGGCGTCTGTAGTGGCAGTGGTAAGTATAGTGGACAGGTCGGATGACCTGGAATTTAAATGCCCTTATTATTATCTTATCAAGCTTGACATAGATATATATAAACCTTCTGAATGCATGTTATGTAAAGAAAAAATTCCTCTCACATACCCCGGCAGCAAGAAAAAAATTGGTGACAATCGATGAAAAATAGTTGATATTAAATATATATATTTGTATACTCTAAAGTATCTCATTTCTTTTAAACAACGGGAAACTTTATGGCTTTAAACAACTTAAATGACAATGACCGAAGAAAGGGTTTAGAGAAAGCCAGGCAGGTAAGAAAAAAGAGAGCAGAAATCAAAGAGCAGCTTAAAAAAGGAAAAACAAACCTAAAATCTCTTTTTAAAGATCAGAAGCTCATTACGGAATATGTATCAAATATGAAGGTCATAAGTCTTATAAGTGCGCTACCTGGGAATGGAAGAGTCAACGCTCTTAAGATATTAAAGGACCTGAAAATAAGCCCCAATAAGAAGATTGGCGGATTGGGCAGAAATCAAAAAGCCAGTTTCTATAATTTTTTCAAAATAACTTAAGGCCGCCAGTTCCGCTACCATATATGACAGCAAGAGGAAAATTATTCATCATCTCCGGACCTTCGGGTTCAGGGAAAACCAGCCTGATTGATGATGTACTTAGCAAGTCCATTGATTTTATAAGATCCGTTTCTGTTACCACAAGACCCATAAGAAAAGGTGAGACCGGCGGCAGTCACTACCATTTTATAAGCAGAGATGAGTTTAATGAACTTATAGAAAAAGATATGCTTCTTGAGTGGGCGCCCTATGCAGGTTATCTTTACGGTACTCCAAAAAAGTTTGTAGAAGAAGAACTAAACCAGGGTAAAAACGTCATTTTAGTAATCGAGGTCAAGGGCGCCATGCAGGTGGTAAAAAAAGCAAAAGATGCCTATCTTATTTTTATAACCACCTCTTCCTATGAAGAACTGGAAGAAAGGATTAAAAAGAGGGGTACCGACAGTCCTGAGGAAATGGAAAAAAGACTGAAGACTGCAAAAGAAGAACTTGATTATATGAAATATTATGATTGCATAATTGTAAATAATAATTATAATGAAGCTTTGCTAAATTTAAAAAAAGTTTTAAATACCAAAAGGAAAGGAAGACAGGCAAGTGAAGGTAGAGTATGTTGATGAGTACAAAAATAGAATGAACAGCAAGTATAAATTATGTATGGCAGCGGCCAAGAGAGCAAGGGAACTGGGAAATTACCTCTCCGCACAAAAAAACATGGAGAGAATCGATGTGATAAAGCCGCTGGTTGATATTGAATCGCACGATCCGCTGGAAATTGCCTTTAGTGAAATAAAAGAAGGAAAAGTAGTTTTTGAAGAGAAAAAAAAGGAAACTAAGTAGCCTTGGTTTTAGATAAATCCATATTTGCAAAAAAAAAGATTGTTCTTGGTATTACTGCTTCTATTGCAGCATATAAGGCAGCTTCGATCTGCAGCAGGCTTACAAATATGGGTGCAAAGGTGATCCCGGTAATGACTCCCAATGCACAGAATTTTATAGGCCCTCTCACTTTTAGTTCCATAAGCGGTAACAAGACTATTGTGGAACAATTTGTCAATCAGGATAAAATTTATCACATTTCACTTTCTCACAGTGCAGATATTTTTTTAATTGCTCCTGCTTCAGCAGATATCATTTCAAAATTATCCTACGGAGTATGTGATAATTTCCTTACCACTTCTGCAGTTTCTGCAAGCTGTCCTGTTCTTATCGCTCCGGCTATGAATGAAAGCATGTATCTTGATCCGGTAGTTAAAAAAAATATCTCCAGGCTGAAAGAGGAAGGCAAGTATTTTTTTATAGGGCCAAAGACTGGAAATCTTGCCTGCGGTGAGAAAGGTCTGGGAAGGCTGGAAGAAGAGGATGTCATTCTTGAAAGGCTGGGAGAACTTTTATCATATAGTAAAGAACTTAAGGGCAAGAAAGTAATAATAACTGCAGGCGGAACCAGGGAATTTATTGATACCGTAAGATATATTTCCAACAGATCCAGCGGTAAAATGGGGTATGCCCTGGCTGAAGAAGCGTTCTTCAGGGGTGCGAAAAAAGTGCTGCTGGTAAGTGCAGCCAGAGATCTTCCGAGGCCTTATGGAGTAGAGATAAAATATGTTGAAGGCAGCAGCCAGATGAAAAAGGAAATACTAAAGGTTTTTGAGGACAGTGATATTACCATTATGGCTGCTGCGGTAAGTGATATTGTACCTAAGAAAAAATATGATTTTAAGTTAGAGAAAAAAAATGGTATATTATCCAAAATAAAGTTTAAAGAAAACGAAAACATTTTAAGTTGCTTATCCGAAAATAAAAAAAGAGGCCAGTATCTGGTTGGCTTTGCTGCAGAAAACGGTATCAGTGTCAGAAAGGTTTTAGAGAAAGTCAAAGATAAAAGCATTGACATGATGGTAGCAAACGATATCTCCAAAGAGGGGATAGGGATGGAAAGCGACTACAACCGGGTGGAAATAATAAGAAAAGACGGCACGGTAAAGAAACTGGCCAGAGATAGGAAAAGAGTTATTGCCAGAGGTATCTGGGACGAGGTTATAAAAGATTTAGACTGACTTTAAAAGTATTGTTAGGAGGAATGATGCCAAAGAAAAAAGAATTTTTATTTACATCGGAATCGGTGACCGAAGGCCATCCAGACAAGATGGCGGACCAGATTTCAGATGCGATTCTCGATGCTATTATAGTAGATGATCCCCAATGCAGGACTGCCATAGAGACCTTACTCAAAACCGGAATTGTGATAGTGGCAGGAGAAGTAACCACTTCTACCTATGTTGAAATACCTAATATCGTGCGGGAAGTCGTTAAAAACATCGGATATACCAGGGCAAAATACGGTTTTGACTATGAGACCTGCGGTGTTATCACTTCTATCGGAAAACAGTCACCAAATATTGCCCAGGGTGTCACCAGTGCTTATGAGACCAGAGTAGGTGAAGGATATGAGAATGAGTTTGACAGCCAGGGTGCCGGTGACCAGGGGATGATGTTTGGTTATGCCTGTAATGAGACCGAAGATTTTATGCCCCTTCCCATTCAGCTGGCTCACAAGCTGGCTCACCGTCTGTCCGAAGTAAGAAAAGCAGGTTTACTGTCCTATCTAAGACCTGACGGAAAATCACAGGTGACTGTTAAATATGAAAACGGAAAACCAGTTTCTGTTGAGACTATAGTGATAGCCACACAGCACGCCCCCAATATCGATCCGGAGACACAAATAGAGCCTGATGTTAGGGAATTTATAGTAAAACCTATCATACCTGATAAGTATATAAGCAAGAATTTAAAATTATTTGTAAATCCTACCGGAGAATTCACAGTCGGCGGACCTATGGGAGATACCGGCGTTACAGGAAGGAAAATAATCGTAGATACTTACGGCGGAATGGCAAGGCACGGCGGGGGATGTTTTTCGGGAAAGGACCCCTCAAAAGTTGACAGGTCCGCTTCATATGAAGCAAGACACGTTGCAAAAAACCTGGTAGCAAGCGGGGCTGCCGACAGACTGGAGATCGAGATAGCGTATGCTATTGGAGTATCACACCCGGTATCGGTTATGGTGGACACCTTTGGCACTGAAAAAGTGGATATCAAAAAAATTGAGAATGCAGTAAAAGAAATATTTGACTTGAGACCGGCAGCAATTATTAAGAACCTGGATCTTCTAAGGCCGATCTACAGAAAAACTGCTACTTATGGACATTTCGGAAGGCATGATAGAGATTTCACATGGGAAAAACTGGATAAGGTTGATGAGATCAAGAGCATGCTGGGCCTCAAATAATTATTGTGTTTTAGATGGGCATAAAAAATAAATATGCAGAGGTTTATGTAGATATAAAAGCCTTTGATATAGATCATGCATTTGACTACAGGATTCCTCCCAATTTATATTCAGACATTTATACCGGAAAAGTTGTTCTTGTCCCCTTTAAAAACAGGACCGAAGTCGGCTACATCGTAAGGACCAAAGACAGCTCCGAAATTGAAAATAAGGATATAAAAGAGATTTTTAAGGTAGCAGAAAGCAGGCCGATTTTTGATGCCGGGAAGCTGGATCTGATACGATGGATCAGCGGTTATTATATCCAGCCGTTGGGCAGCGTGATAAAGTTTTTCCTTCCCCCGGGAGAAAAATATAAACAGGCAATAATAAGTCCCAGGGTGAGATTTAAATACAGGGATTATATAGATTTAAATCATGATGAATATCAAGAGCTGAAAGAGGGCATAGACTGGAAAAGGAATTCTTCTCAGAAAAAAATAATTGATTATCTGTTAAAAAAGGGCGCTACTTCAAAGGGAAAACTTATAAAAGATACCGGTGCAGGCTATTCAAGCCTGGCTGCCCTTTCAGATAAAAAAATAATATCAGTGGTAAGAAAAAGAGAGAAGAGGGATTTTAGATATGACTACAGCACCGGGGACCTAAGCAAACAAAAGATAATTTTAAACTCATATCAAAAAAATGCCTTAGAATCAATAGATGACTCTATTCAAAAAGGTGTTTTTCACAAGTTTTTAATAGAGGGAGTAGCAGGAAGCGGAAAGACTGATATTTATATCGCGGCCTGTAAGAAGGTGCTTGAGAAAAAAAGAAGGGCGCTGGTCCTTACTCCGGAAATATCTCTGATACCCCAGCTTTTTTCAAGGTTTGAAAATGAATTCGGAGCAAGGGTATGTGTGTATCATTCCAATATGAACCAGGCGGAAAGATACGAAAGATGGCTGGATATACTGGAAGGAAGATTTGACATAATAATAGGGACAAGGTCTGTAATTTTTACCCCTGTCAGCAATATAGGCATAATAATAATAGACGAGGAGCATGACCCATCCTATAAGGAAGGGACCCGGGTAAGATATAATACCAGGGATGTTGCTGTAAAACTGGGGAAAATACTGAGTATTCCGATAGTTATGGGCAGTGCAACACCGTCAATTGTGACCAGGTATAGAGCCGAAAGGGAAAGCGGCTTTACGCTTATTAAGATACCGGTCAAAGCCCGGACCAGTGTACCTCTTGATATGGAAGTAGTAGACCTTAAAAAAATAGACCGGTTTAAAGAAGATATCGATATCACGAAAAAATTATTTACTGCTGTCAGGGAGGAACTGGATAAAGACAATAAGGTAATAATATTTTTAAACCGAAGGGGATTCAGTAACTTTGTCATATGCAGAAGCTGCGGAAATGTCCCAAAGTGCCCCGCATGTGATCTTTCCTATAATTATCACAGTGACAGGAAAAAATTAGTATGCCATCACTGCGGAAGGGAACAGGATTATACAGGAAAGTGCCAGGTATGCGGTGGAAATAATATCTTTTTATACGGTACGGGAATACAGAGGATCCAATCAAAACTCAAGACGAGATTTAAAGATACCCCGGTACTGAGGATGGATTCGGATATAACCAGAAAAAGAAAATCACATCAGGAGATACTGAAGAAATTCATAACGCCAGGCAGGTCCATCCTTATCGGTACCCAGATGATAGCAAAGGGCCTGGACATAGGAGATGTGACTTTAGTAGGGGTTGTAAACTGTGATGTGATGATGGGACTTCCGGATTATCATATGAATGAAAGAGTTTATCAGCTTATCACACAGGTTTCAGGAAGAGCCGGCAGGGAAAAAAAGAAAGGAAAGGTCGTGATACAGACCTACAATCCCGGATCCAGTGTGGTGAAAAATATACTGAATATGGATTATGAGTCATTTTACAAAAAAGAGCTTGAAGACAGAAAAGAGCTCCGCTATCCACCCTTTTCAAATGTAGTCAATATTATAATTTCCGGAAAGAATGAAGACAGGGTGAAGAAGGATATTAAAGAATTATTTGCAGAAATAAGCAAAGCTATTAAAATTGATAGTAGAGTCCTGGGGCCGGCACCTGCTCCTTTTTACAAAATAAATTTGTTTTACCGCTGGCATATGATGATAAAGTCGCAAGATATGGAAGTCATGGCTGAAAAACTTGCCGCGGTACTGAGGAGATTTAAAAAGTCTGGTGAGAACAAGATAATCGTAGATGTAGATCCGGTATGGATATTATAAATTCAAGTGAGGTTTAAAAATGGCAGTTAAAGAAGTCAGAAAAATAGGAGACCCTGTTCTCAGGGAGAAAAGCAAAAAGGTGAAAAAAATAGATGAAAGTATCATGCAGCTTGTCAGGGATTTGACTGACACATTAAAGGAGACGGGCGGGGTAGGTATGGCTGCTCCCCAGATCGGAATAACCAGAAGAGTGTTCATTGTAAATGTTGATAATAAGATACATGTGTTTATAAATCCGGAGATTGAAGTCCTGGATGATCAAAAAATAAAGAGTGACGAGGGCTGCCTGAGTATTTATTCCATAAAGGATTTTAATGTTAAAAGGTTTTCCAAAGTAAAGGTAAGGGCAAAGAATTTGAAATGGAAGGATGTGGAGATCATAGCAGAAGGCCTTTTGGCAAGGATATTCCAGCATGAAATCGATCATCTAAGCGGGGTATTGTTTATGGATCACCTTGACCGGAAATCAAAACAAGAACTCCTGTCCAGGGTCAATGATATAAAATTAAATATTTGCGACAGAGGGAGCATTTGATTGAACATATTATTTTTTGGTTCTTCGGAGATCTCAGTACCTTTTCTGGAAGAAATTAACAGGTCCCGGCATAAGATATCTTCGGTTGTGACTACAAATGACAAGCATGCCGGCAGGGGAAGAAAGGTCACCCCCAATGTAGTAAAAACCAGGGCTCTTGAACTGGGAGAAGGGCTTATACAGGTTGAAAAATTTGATGAGGGCTTTTACTCTAAATTTAAAAAGCTTAATTTTGATACTGCACTGGTAGTATCATTCGGAAAGATAATCCCTGCTAAGATGTTTGGACTCAAACCAGCAGGGTGGCTTAACGTCCACCCCTCGCTTCTGCCTAAATACAGGGGGCCAACACCTGTTATGAGCACTCTGCTAAATGGTGATGAGACCGGAGGGGTCAGTATAATAGAGGTGGTACCCGAAGTTGATGCTGGACCTATTTATGCCCAGGTAAGTTTTACAGTAGAAGCATCCGATAACAGGGACAGCATGGAGCGAAAGTCGGTAGTATTTGGAAAATCGCTGCTGATGGCAGTTTTGGATTTAATAGAGGACGGATCATTAAAACCATATCCCCAAGATGAAAGCGGTGTTGTTTACTGCAGTAAAATAAAAAAGGAAGACTTGAAGGTGAACTGGGAAAATACAGCCCGGGAGATAGTAAATAAAATAAGAGCCTTCAGCTCCAAACCGGGAGCTTACTGCCTGTGGAGAGGTATAAGGATAAAGTTACTTAAGGCGCAAATCCTTTCCGGTGATGAAAAAAGTATGTACCTTAATGGCATCAAAAGCGGCGGCAGGAACGGCCTTGTTGCAAAAGCTGATAAAAAAACAGGGATCTTGATCAAGTGCAGTAAAAATGATCTGATCAGGATAGAAAAACTGCAGCCGCAGGGTAAAAAAGAAATGTCGTCAGTAGATTTTATTAACGGCTACAGATTAAAAACCGGTGAAAATTTTGAGTGATAAAAAAGACGGTACCAGTCCCAGGAAAATCGCGTTTCTTATTCTAAACCGGTATTTTAAGACTCAAAAATCATTAAAAATCATAATAAACCGCTGCCTTGAAAAATACAGCCTGTCCGGTCTTGACAGGCGTTTTATTTTTAATTTGGTCAAGGGAACGGTAAGGTATTTTTTAAAGATAGATTTTTTACTCTCTCTTTTTTCAGATAAAAAAATAAAAGATATTGATTTTAAAGTACTTAATATTCTCCGCATGGGGACTTATCAGCTTATGTATATGGATAAGATACCTTCATATTCTGCAGTAGACGAATGCGTAAAACTGGCAATAAAAGAGGTTTTCAGATCCTCTTCAAAATTTGTAAATGCGGTGTTGCGCAGGGTAAGTTCTGTTTCAGATCCGGAGCTGCTGGTAGAAGAGAAATTGAGTAAATCAGCCCGGAAGGATGCAGATAAATTAAGCCTGAAATATTCTTACCCTGCCTGGCTGGTAAGATACTGGCTTGAATGGTATGGAAAGGAAAAGACGGTTTTGATCTGCAGGTCGCTTAATGAAAATCCGCATTTTTATCTGAGGTTTGATAAAGAAAGGATCTCAAAAAAAATACTTGCTACAAAGGTTAAAATGGTACCGGCCGGGCGGAGCCATACGGCCGGGGATATAATGGAAGGCGCAGCAGAAGTCTTAAGTGTCCAGGATATCTCTGGAACAGATATCTACAGAGAAGGTCTTATCTCTGTCCAGGATCTTTCTTCACAGATTGCGGTTAGGTATTTTCTTGACCCCCGGGAAAATGAAAAAGTACTGGACTTGTGCGCGGCACCGGGAGGCAAAACTGCCTATATCTCGGAACTGGTGGGAAGCAAGGGAGAAGTCTTTTCAATTGATATCAGCAGGGAGAGGCTTAAGGTGCTTAGAAGCAACCTTGACAGGCTAAAGATAAGAAACGTAAAAATTTTATGGGCTGATGCGGCGGAACCGGATTTTTTAAATAAGAGCCGGGATATGGAGGGTAAAAAACAATTGGGAAAAGAAGCAGAGCCCGAGGATTATGAGAGATACTTTGACAAGGTATTAATAGATGCTCCCTGCAGTGCTTTTGGGACTATTTCAAAGGATCCCGATGTAAAATACAATAAGACTGTGAGTGATATAGCACGGCTTTCAAGTATGTCTTACAGAATGATGGTAAACTGCGACAGATATCTTAAGGCAGGGGGAAGGATAGTATTTTATACCTGCACGCTGTCTCCGCTGGAAAATCAGAAAATCATAGAAAAATTTTTAAAGAATTTTAAGGACAGTCACAGACAGGAAAGACCTGAGAGTCTTGGCAGCCTGCTGTCAGCTTCGGGAATAAAGGAAGACGATGCCAGTTTAAATGGAAAAAGCTTTTTTGAAATAATGCCCTATTATTTTAAAAGCGAGGGCGGCTTTGTTTCCAGCATCATTAAGAAAAAAACTGGTTAAGAGCTTTTCCAGCAGTTATATCCTTTTAGACTTTATTAATAATATTTAGTAATATTTATTCTATATATTGATTCAAGGAGTGAAACAAGGAAATGAGTATTGATCTGCTGATAAAACATCTGCAGGATCCTAAGAACGTGATATTAATCGCGGTTGCATTTCAATATTTGTTCTTTGCTGTTTTTCTCTTCAGTCAGAGAAAAGCCAGGTTTATCAGCAATAACTTATTTGCAGCTTACATGCTTTTTAACGGATGGGTCCTTGTAGGGTGGTTTTTGATTAATTTTGAGAATATCATGCAGAGATATCCCTATCCTATTTTAATATCTGAAAATTCGATTTATTTTTTAATTCCTCCCATGTTTTTCTTATATGTGGTCTCGCTTACCCGTAAGGATTTTGAATTTAAAAAAATCCATCTTGTTCATATGATCCCATTCCTGATAGATTTTATACATCTCACTGTAAGATATTTCTCCAATAGCTCTGTTTTCATCAGCAATCTGACAAATTACCAGTGTTTTTTTAGTTCCGGTGAGCAGCTGGTCCGTGACATAATCTTAAATATTCAATTCATAGGTTACCTGATTGCTTCACTGTATGTAATAGAGATGTATAGGTCACGGATAAGAAAAATTTTTTCTTCCATAAAAAAGATAAACCTGTCATGGCTTAAGACTGTCATTATATGCATGCTGGTAATAAGGTCAGTAGATATTGCAAATGCTTATATTTTTGAGCAGGCAGGTTTCACCGGATCGTTTTTGACCTTTTTCTTGCTTATAAGCCAGTATATACTGGCAATCATTATAATATATAAAGGTCCGAGACAGCCTGTTGTTTTTCCGGAAGCTGATGGGGACTTGGAATAAAATATAAGTAATTAAATACGGAGGTAAATAATGGGATTTTTTAGGAGAAGGAGTGGAAAAGGACAAGAAGAAGTATTATCTCCTGATGAAAAGAAAGAACTTTCACTAAATTTATCGGACCTTCAATTTATAAGCATTCTAAAGCTCTCAGAAGAAGTAAAGAAGAGGGTAAGCGATGCAAGAGAAATGCTAAAGAAAAAGGCACTTGAAATATGTGGAACTGCACCTGGAACTGACGAATTCAAGGACATAGTAAGGATGCAGACACTTGTAAGCTCAGACCCAAAGACTGCAGAACTTATAAGCCAGGCAAAGCAGACCTACAGATGTGTTTACGGGCTCAATGTCATTATGAGCTTTACCAGAAAAGAGATAGAGGAGATGATCGAATCTTCAAAATCGATTTACGGTTCATGGGGAGATGATACGAGAAATAAACTGTCAAAAGCAATAAGTAAAAAGTAAAGTTAGTAGGTTTAAATTACCTTTTTAACCTTACCTGACTTAAGACATTTAGTACATATGTTCATGGTCCTGATCTTACCCTGGTATTCGACCTTTGCCTTGTGGATATTGGATTTAAAGGTTCTTTTAGTTTTCCTATGTGAATGGCTTACAATATTTCCAAAAGCTGTTTTTTTACCGCAGATTTCACAAACACCGGACATTTTCTCTCCCCGTATATTATAAAAATTATATTAATTATTCTTTTTATATTTGATATCATTCATAAATAAGTCAGCAAGGAATATTAGCATTTTATTATTTAATTTTCAAGGTCAGTGAAGAAGTAAATAAAAATGGCAAGAAACAATTTTTATTAAAAGTAGTCTTAATTTGTGTAAAAATATATTAAAATATCTGTATGAAACTGGCCGCAATAGGTTCGTGATATATTAAAATATTTTTAGTGCGATTTTTAATTTTAACAGGAAGTTAAGATGGCAAAGATAGATAAGATAAATAACGAAAACCTAAAAAAGGTCGTTGACATAATACTGGAGAATTTCAAAAAAAATGAGGGCAAGATCAATGACCTGAATGTATTCCCTGTTCCCGATGGAGATACCGGGACCAATATGCTGCTTACCCTTAAATCGGTCAGGGAAGAGCTTTTAAAACTTAAAGACTTTTCAGTGAAAAGTGTACTGGATACAGCTTCTTTCGGTGCTCTTATGGGAGCCAGGGGTAATTCTGGCGTAATATTGTCTCAGATACTAAAGGGTTTTTTCGATATAATAGTCAAAAGTAATAATTTGAGCCTGGATGTAATAAAAGAGGCGTTAAAATCATCAAAAGATCTGGCTTACAGTTCTGTACAGGACCCGACTGAAGGTACTATGCTCACAACCATTAAGGATATTCACAGGTTTGTTGAGGAACTGACAGACAACACTGAAAAAATAAAATTAATAGAGCTTTTAAATAGGATTATTTATGAGGCTGAAAAGTCTGTTGAGAGGAGCACTTTTCTTCTTCCGGTATTAAAAAAAGCCGATGTAGTAGATGCAGGAGCACAGGGTATTTTAGACATATTAAAAGGAACCAGAGTAGCCCTTAATAAAATTGAAAGTGCCAACGGTGAGTTGAAAAGGACAACAGGTAGTACTAAAAAAAACAAAACTTCAGAATCAAATAGCAAAAATAGGCCAGGAAGCGGTGATCCGGGCAGTGATCCCAAAAGCAGTGCTGAAAAAACTGCAAAAGACAGATTAAAAGAAGTAAAAGCCACCTACGATATTAAATATACTTACTGTACAGAATTTCTACTGAAGGGCAGTAATATAGATGTGGAGAGATTGAAGGAGCGTATAGAGACTTTTGGAGATAGTGCAATGGTTGTTGGAAATGATAGTTTGGTAAAAATACATGTGCACACCAATAATCCGCATAAAGTTTTAAAAAGAGCAATAAAGGAAGGGTCTCTCCATGAGATCCAAATACATAATATGAAAGATCAGAGAGAAGAAGAAGTAGAAGAAATGGAGGGAGCGGAACAAAAAACAAAGGAAGAAGAGGAAGCAGGAGAAGTGAAAAAGAAGGCTGCTTTGATCGCAGTTGTCAGCGGAGAAGAATTAAAAGAAATATTTAAGAGTATCGGGACAGATGTTATTATAAGCGGCGGGCAGAGTATGAACCCGTCAACATATGATATAGTCAAGGCTATAAACAGTATAGATGCAACAGAAATTATTATATTCCCAAATAATAAAAATATTATACTTACCGCAAATCAGGCCAGGAAGATTGTAAGGGACAGAAATGTTTATGTGGTCCCGACTAAAGCTATTCCGGCAGGGATATCGGCCATACTAAGATATAATCCTGATTCAGATATGGAAGAAAATCTAAGTAATATGGAAGAAGCGGCCGGCAAAACCAAAAGCGGTGAGGTAACTGAGGCGGTCAGAGATGCTAATCTTAAGGTCGGTGAAATAAAGAAAGGCGAATATATAGGACTGTCCAATGGTAAATTAAAGGTAATCTCGGATGATATTGTGGATGCGACTGTCGAACTTATAAGAGATGTTGCTGAAGGGTCCGAAGAAGTCATCACCTTTTATACCGGAGTGGATGCTTTACCTGAAGACATGGAAAATATTAAGAAAAAGCTTAAAAAATATTATTCCAAAATGGATATAGAAATGCACAGAGGGGGACAGCCCTTATATCCCTATATATTTTCAATAGAATAATAACGCTAAACGGTGGTAAGCTATTAGAATTATTTCCGGCAAATTCAAGGGTAGAAAATTAAAGCCTCCTTCGGATTTTAAAATAAGACCTACTTTGGACAGTGTAAAAGAGAGCATTTTTAATGTTATCGGTGAAAGGATAGAAGGTTCAAATGTACTGGATCTTTTTTCAGGTACAGGGTCACTGGGAGTTGAATCTTTAAGCAGGGACTGCAGCCTGGTATATTTTGTGGATAACAGCCACGAGTCAATAAATCTTATTAAGTATAATACCAAGTTTATTAAAGATGCCGTTAAAAGATACAAGATAATGAGGAGTGATGTTTTAAAATTTATAAAATCCTGCAGCAGCCCAAAGTGGGATATTATTTTTCTGGATCCACCATACAAAATTGAAAGTGGTATAATGAAAGAAATATTTGATGCTCTGGCATATAAGAAAATTACCAAACCTGATTCTCTTATTATATATGAGTACTTTTTTAAAAAAGATACAAGTACAGAGACAGAAAAATTAAAGAAGATAAAAGAATCATATTTCGGCGATAAAAAAGTGATTTATCTCTCGCCTTATTAAAGCAAAAAAGATAGGATTTATTATGGAGAAAATAGCATTATGTCCGGGAACATATGACCCTTTGACCGAGGGACATAAAGATATAATTAAAAGGTGTTCAAAGATTTTTTCCAAAGTAATAGTGGCTGTATCAAAAAACAACAGAAAGAAACCATTTTATTCAATAGATAAGAGAGTTGATTTTGTAAAGAGGTCTCTGCGCGACCTGGGCAACATAGAAGTGATAACTTTCGAGGGGCTTCTGGTGGATCTCGCCAAAAAAGAAAATGCATCGGTCATAATAAAGGGCCTCAGGGCCATATCGGATTTTGAATACGAGTTTCAGATGGCGCAGATAAACAAAAAATTAAATCCGGAAGTAGAGACCATGTTTATGGTGACCAATCCTAAATTTGCCTACCTTAGTTCCAGTGCAGTAAAAGAGGTAGCAAGATTTAAAGGTTGTATAAAAGGACTGGTTCCGGATGAGATCGAAAAGGATATCTCGGAAAGTTTTAAAAAAAATGATTAATCAGAAAAAAAGATATGGAGCACAGTATGAATGTAATTGAAATTGTAGACAGAATAGAGGAATTTCTGGAAAAGAGCAAAAGAATCCCGTTTTCATCTAATATAATTGTTAATGAAAACGAGATATTTGATCTGCTAGATGAACTCAGAAGTGTACTGCCTGAAGAATTCAAGCAATCCAGATGGATTGTGAAGGAAAGAGAGAATATGATCGAGGAAGCCAAGAGGTATTCCGAAAGGATAGTATCTGAAGCAAGAGAAAAAGCTAAGATGCTTGTAAGTGAAACCGAGATATTAAAAAATGCTAACAGAGAGTCAGAAGAAATAATGTCTGCTGCAGAAGCAAAGGCAAGGACCATCAGGCTGGAAGCCGAGGATTATGCGGACGAAAAACTTGCCAATCTGGAGGCTGTACTGCATAAACTGATAACAGCAATTGAAAAGGGAAGGGAGCAGTTTAGAAGAAGTGTGGATTCTGGAGAGAAATAATATTTATTGAATAATTGTTATTTTATGTTATATTAAGATGTTTATTTTTTTATAACAAGTTTATAACGATATAACATGTAGGAGGAAAAGCATTGGCGGTTCCCAAGAGAAAAACATCAAAGTCTAAAAGAGACAAGCGCAGGACTCATCATAAATTAAAATTACTCTCAATAGTAGAGTGTCCCAGATGTCACAGTAAAAAGATTTCCCACAGGGTTTGTGAGAACTGTGGATATTATGCCGAGCATGAGATTATAATATTCGAAGAAAAAGGCAAAGAAAAAGGCAAAGAAAAAGGCAAAGCAGAAGGCAAGAAAGAAACCACAGAAGCAAGCAAGAAAAAATGAGTCATATAACTGAAATTGGAGGTCTGTGATTTGAGTTTGCACCATCTTTTTTGTCCTAAATCTGTGGCAGTAATAGGAGCTGCTAGAGGAAAAAGAAAAGTAGGTCACATCATCCTCAGCAACATAATAAGTTCAGGATATAAGGGCAAATTATTTCCAATAAATCCAAAAGCAGAGAAAATAGGTGGTGTCAAGTGCTATCCGTCGGTCCTGAATGTCCCCTGTGATATTGATTTAGCAATAATAGTGATACCTTCCGTGCTCGTGATGGGAGTCCTTGAAGAGTGTTCGAAAAAGAATGTAAAGTGGTCTATTATTATTTCTTCAGGGTTTAAGGAATCCGGCATAGACGGAGTGAGAAGAGAGAGACAGTTAATTGAGAAGGTAAAGAATTACGGGATCAGGATACTTGGGCCGAACTGCCTTGGTATAATAGACACAAGCTGTCCTATAAATGCTTCTTTTTCATCCAGTATGCCGCCCAGAGGTAGTATAGGTTTTATATCACAGTCAGGGGCGCTTGGAGTAGCGATACTGGATTGGGCAAAGACTAATAATATTGGATTTTCAAAGTTTGTATCCTTGGGTAATAAAGCTGATATTTCAGAGAACGACTTTATTGAAAAATGGGAGAATGAGAAAGACACTGATGTCATTACTGCTTATCTTGAAGGAGTAAAATATGGAAGGGAATTTATAAAGATATCTTCAAAAGTTTCTAAAAAGAAGCCTATAATTGTAATAAAATCCGGTAATACCGATGCCGGAGCAAGGGCTGTGTCTTCTCATACCGGGACGCTTGCCGGTTCAGCAAGAGCTTATGAAGCAGCCTTCAAGCAGGCAGGAATAATAAGAGCGTATACCATAAGAGATCTTTTTAATTATGCTTCTGCTTTTTCCTATCAACCATTGCCTAAAGGTAAAAAAGTTGTAATAATAACAAATGCAGGTGGGCCCGGTATCATGGCTACTGACGCGTGTGAGAAAAATGATATACTGCTGGCCGGTTTTGGAAATAAAACTATAGACAACTTGAAGAAATTTTTACCGAAGGCGGCAAATCTATATAATCCTGTTGATATATTAGGGGATGCTCTGGCAGACAGGTATAGGAAAACACTGGAAACTGTAATAGAGGATGCTAATATCGACGCTGTAGTAGTAATTCTTACACCGCAGGGTATGACTCAATCTTTAGAAACGGCCAGGGCAATTGTACAGGTAATAAAAGACAGCAGGAACCCAGTTCCGGTCCTGACAAGTTTTATGGGGGGTTTTGAAGTAGAGAAAGCAATAGAGTTTTTAGCTGAAAAAAATATACCTAATTTTAAAATTCCGGAAGAGGCCATAGATACATTAAAAGTGATGATGGATTATAACAAGTGGAAATCGGCAGAAATCTTCACTGTTGAAAAGTTTGATATTGATAACAGAAGGGTCAAAGAGATATTTGAACGGTGCCGCTGTGAAGGCAGGATTGAGTTGGGAGAGATGGAATCGCGGGAAATCCTGAAAATATATGGCATTAGAGTACCAAAAGCAGAGCTTGCGCGTGATATAGGAGGAGCAAAGCAAATAGCAAAAAAAATAGGATACCCGCTGGTGCTGAAGATTGTTTCTCCCAATATTTTGCATAAAACCGATGTCGGCGGTGTCAAAGTAAGGATAGAGGATGAAAAGGACCTTGAAGAAAATTATGATCAGATTCTTTTTAATGTAAAAAAATATATGCCTGGTGCCAATATACGTGGCATTTTGGTTCAGGAATTTATTGAGGATAAAAAAGAGACCATAATTGGAATGAGCGAGGATCCCCAGTTTGGTCCCGTGATTATGTTCGGGCTCGGCGGGATATATGTTGAGGCGCTTAAAGATGTTTCTTTTAGAATTGCTCCTGTCAGCAGGAGGGCTGCTTCTGATATGATAGAAGAGATCAAGGCAGTCAAACTGCTTAAGGGTACCAGGGGTGAGGACCCCTCGGATATTGACAGTATAATTGATATTATACTCAAAGTGTCACAGCTGGTAACAGATTTTTCTGAAATAATGGAAATGGATATAAACCCCCTGTTTGTAAAAAGACAGGGAGAAGGTTCTATAGCAGGAGATGCAAGAATAAGAATAGGAGGTTAAAATGATTCCTTTATTTTTTATTTCAAACCAGCCCTTTTCTGGTAAAAGTTCAATGTGCGTAGGTGTAGGAAAATTATTTGCCGAAAAAGGACTAAAAGTAGGATATATGAAACCGGTGGGTACTCTGCCAACCCGGGTAGGTGGAATAACTACGGATGAAGATGCGCAGTATATTTCCAATATACTTGGTGTCAAGGAGGAACTCGAGGATATATGTCCTATTGTACTGACTCAGCAATACAATAGAGAGGGTCTTAAGGATAAGAATTTTTCAAAAGGATTTATAGATCTTATCAAGAACTCTTATAACAAGATCCAAAAGGGCAAGGATATTATAATTTTGGAAGGAGCCAAGAGCATTGAGGATGGATACTTTTTAGGGATATCTTCGGATAAGATCTGTGAAAGTCTGGGAGCTAAGGCAGTTATGGTGATCAAATACAGTTCTGAGATAGTAGATCAGGTCCTGTATGCCAAGCAGTTCCTGGGCAGCTGTGTGGCAGGAATAATTATAAACTGGGTCCCAAGAAGTCAGCTGGAATATGTCGAAGAGCTGATAGTACCATTCCTGGTGAAAAACAAAATAGAGATCTTTGGCTATATTGTATCGGATAAAATGTTATCTTCGGTGAGTATAAAGGAGATGTCCGAACTTTTAGGAGGGCAGATAATCTGTGCACAGGATAAGGTAGATGAACTTGTTGAGACATTTATGGTCGGTGCAATGGGCCAGGAACAGGCTCTCAAATTTTTTAGAAGAAAAGCAAATAAAGCAGTTATAACCGGTGGAGACAGGGCTGATGTTCAACTGGCTGCTCTTGAAACTCCTACCAAATGTCTTATACTTACCGGTAATTTTCAGCCGAGCACAGTAGTTCTGGGAAGAGCTGAAGAACTGGGTGTTCCCATGATCCTGGTTAATTTTGATACTCTTACTGCAGTGGAAAAAGTGGGAGAGATTATCGGTCATGTAAGGTTTCACGAGATCAAAAAGATAGACAAGATAGTGGATGTGGTAAGAGAGTACGTTGATATAAATAAACTGATGGAAATTTCAAAAAAATAGTATAACTTTTTATAATATGGCGGAATTTGATTTAAATGACCATACGGTGGTTATAGATGCAATGGGAGGGGATTTTGCTCCCGAAGAGATTGTAAAGGGTGCTGTAGAAGCAAAGCATTTTCCTGGAATAAAGATAAAGCTGGTAGGCAGCGGAAAGAGAATAAAGGAAGCTGCTGGTTCCAACAGGCTGGATCTGGAAGGCATTGAGATCATAGAAAGCTCCCAGGAAGTCAGCATGGATGAATCACCGTCGGAAGTGTTGAGAAAAAAAAGAGATTCTTCTATTTTTATAGGTTCACAGCTTGTATCAAAGACCAGCAGAAGTGCTTTTCTTTCTGCCGGCAACACAGGCGCGGTCATGGCATGCTCCCTGTTTAATATAAGAAGAATAGAGAATATAGCAAGGCCAGCTATTGCAGTGGTGGTACCGCTTTCGGACAAAAAATTTGTATTGATAGATGCAGGCGCCAATGCTGATTGCAAGCCCCGTTATCTTTTGCAATTTGCTATAATGGGGAAAGTTTATGCTGAAAACATATTAGGGATAGATAATCCGAGAGTAGCCCTGGTGAATATTGGCGAAGAAGAAAAGAAGGGAAGTGAGCTTGCAGTCGAAAGCCACGGGCTGCTTAAGAGCTGTTCAAATATTAATTTTATGGGGAATATTGAAGGCAGAGAAATGTTTAACGGCGGAGCGGATGTAGCGGTTTGTGACGGCTTTGTAGGAAATGTGATTTTAAAGTCCATAGAAGGTCTGGCAAATCTGTTTTTTAAGGAAATAAAAAGAGTGTTGACCGCCAATTTATTAAGCAAACTCTCGGTCCTTGGTCTTAAGAGCTCTTTTATTAAAATGAAGAAAAAATTTGATTATGAGGAATACGGAGGTGCACAACTCTTAGGACTTAAGGAACTGGTGATCATTTCTCATGGAAGTTCAAAAGCCAGAGCAACTAAGAATGCCATAAAAGTTGCTGTGGAGGGTTTAAATACCAATTTGACTGTAAAAATTGGTAAAGAAATTAATAAAAAATAACTTAAACAAGGACAAAAGGAGTAATAATGGAGAATTTTGACAAGCTTAAAGAAATTCTGGTCGATGTACTTGGTGTTAAGTCAGAAGATATAAAGGCTGAAAGTAAATTCATTGATGACCTTGGAGCTGATTCACTGGATCTGGTTGAGCTTATCATGGCATTAGAAGATAAATTTGATATAGAGATAAGTGATGAGGATGCCGAAAAAATTATTACAGTAAAGGATGCTCTGGACTATATTGAGGCCCATTCCAAGAAGTAAGGGCGTTTTAAAGATATAAAAAAGTTCTGCAGCTAAATAAGGCGGCGAAACTTGTTTAATGAAAAATAGAAAATTGCAGAGGACTAATGTAAAGAACTGGCTGAAAAGCATAGATATCAATGCTGTTGATTTAGATATTTATATACAGAGTTTGACTCACAGATCATATGCACGTCTGATCAACATTAAATCACGGGGGAACGAACAGCTTGAATTCCTGGGTGACAGCATACTTTCTTTTATCATTACATCATACCTGTATAAAGAATACGGCCATTTTACTGAAGGTAAGATGGCTAAAATAAGAGCTTTTTTGATTAATAAGAAGATGCTTTCGGAAATGGCCCGGGAAATAAAAATAGGCCAGCATATACTGTTAAGTGAGAATGAAGAACTATGCGGGGGAAGGGAAAAAGTATCTATCCTGGCAGACTGCTTTGAGGCTCTTATCGGTGCTGTTTATATTAATAAGGGAATTGATTTTGCATTAAACTGGGTTTTAAAAAGGTATAAAAAGAAGATCGAAGACATGATAAAGAAACCGGGGATTTTGGATTACAAGACTTATCTACAGGAAGTCATCCAGGCGGACTATTCCAAGCTTGCCAGATACAAAATGGTCAGATCCAGAGGTCCCGATCATGATAAGTCCTTTTATTCCGCAGTAATGCTTGGTGATAAGATAATCGGGAAAGGTGAAGGTAAAAGCAAAAAGGAATCCGAACAGGATGCTGCGAAAAATACTTTGAAAAAACTATATAATTTAAAATTATAATCTTTGCAAGGATAAAAAATTGTATTTAAAACACATGACTCTCCGGGGGTTTAAATCTTTTAAAAACAAAAGCCAGCTATTCTTTGAACCTGGTATCAGTATAATTGTAGGGCCCAATGGGAGCGGAAAAAGCAATATAGCAGATGCAGTATCCTGGGTTTTAGGAGAACAGAGCCCTAAGTCGCTAAGGGGGAGCTCTATGGGAGATGTCATTTTTAGAAGCAAAGAAGAAGAAATGGGGATTGCAGAAGTCTCTCTAATGTTTGATAACTCTGACAATCTGTTTAATACGGAATTCAGAGATGTCAAATTTACCCGCAGGGTATTTTCAAGAGGGGGAAGTGAATATTTTATTAATTCATCACCATGCAGGTTGCTTGACATCCAGGAGATGACTGCTGACAGCGGGATAGGCAAGGGATTGAATATCATAGTCAATCAGGGACAGATAAATGATATTGCAGTACTTAAACCCGTTGAAAGGAAAATAATAATAGACGAGATACTGGGGATATCAAAACATAAAAACAGGAGAGATAAATCTATAGTCAAGCTTCAGAAAGTAAGAAATGATATTGATAGAGTAAATGATTTGATGGAAGAAATAAAAAGGACTATGGATCCCCTTGAGATCGAGGCAAAAAGAGCCCAAAAGTATGCTGAAATATCAAATTCGCTAAAAAATGAAGAAATATCCCTTTTTATTGCCCGTCTAAAAAGATTAAATAAAAATTGGGAAAGCGAAAATCAAAGCTATGAAGACAGCAAAAGAAAACTGAAAGAAACTGAGGAAGAGATTTTAAGGGTAGAAAATGAAAGAGAAGATCTTTTAAAGCTTATTGATAAAAAGGCCAGCGAGTATGAATTCTGGAAGAATAAGACTGACCGGTTTAATTCAGAAAGGGATCAAATAAGCAGTATTGCAGCTTTGATAGAAAGCAAAAAGAATTTATTTGGTACCTTATACAATATGTTTGATCTGGAACTTGCCGGATTTAAAAGCAGCACAAAAAGTATGGAGGAAGGTACCAGTCAAGAATCAGATAACGCTGGTGTTGCTTATTATAAGGAAATCTCAAAAGGGCTTAAAAAAGTCGACGGGCTTATTTTAAATTTTATGACAAAATTAAAAGAAAAAATAAAAGATGAGAAAATTTCAGATTATATTGAAAATGAAAGCAGATTAATCCAAGAGGAATTAAAAAGTTTAAACAAGAAAGCCGAAAAAGGCCTAAGGGATAGGATTTCAGGAAATCATAGTGAGGAGTTGAATAAAAAAAGCGGAAAGAAAGTAGCTGGTTTTAAGGAAAGGCTGGACCGTGTTAAGGCGGTTAAAGAAATCTGTATGATCAATTTAAAGAGATCGCAAAAGATTTCTTTGATCCTAAATAAGTATATATCAGCTTCGGGAAAAATAAAAAGCAGCCTTTACCCTGAATTTGAGAGAGGAAAAGATTTACTTTCAAACGACAGGAGCAGGATCAGCGAGTTTGATGGTAAGAAAGACCAATTAAATACATTCAGATTAAACCTGGAAAATAATATATATAAAGCTGATCTAAAAAAAGAGCAGATAAAAGAAAAGGTGAAAATAATAACTGACAGTATTTCAGATGATTATAATCTATCGATGGAATATGCTCTTAAAAGCTATAGTCCCTGTTCAGATATAGCACAGTCACAGGAAAGGGTAAAAAAACTTAAAAGCCAAATAAAAAGATACGGAAGCGTAAATCCAAATGCGGCTGTAGAGTACGGCAAAATAAAAAAGAGATTCGACTTTTTAGCAAAGCAGAGACTTGATCTTATTGAAAGCGGGAAGAATCTGGAGGAGCTGATCAAAGATGTTAATAAAAAAATAGCAGATTTCTTTTATAAAAAGTTTGATGAGATAAACAAATGTTTTAGCAACTATTTTAAGATCCTTTTTCCGCTGGGCGGGGGTGAGATGGCGCTGGAGAAAAACCGTGAAGCCGATAGTGACGAAATAGGTATTGATCTTAAGGTAGATATAGGAAATAACAAGTTTGTCCCCATATCGCTACTTTCCGGCGGTGAGAAATCTCTGGTTTCCATGGCCTTTCTTTTCTCTATATATTCTATAAATCCTTCACCTTTTTATGTTTTTGATGAAGTAGATGCTTCACTGGATGATGTCAATATCGGGAGGTTTTTGACTTTAGTAAAAAAATTTTCCGAAAAGCAGCAGATAATAATAATCACTCACCAGAAGCGGACTATGGAAGTAGCAGATACCATTTACGGTGTAACCATGCAGTCAAACGGTATTTCTAAGATAGTTTCGGAAAAGATTGAAAAATATGCGGAAGTTAATTAAAAATCTAAGTCATATATGGAATAAGTTTAAAGATAACCGCCAGTCATTCTGGGACGAGCTTGAAGAACAGATGGTGTCAAGCGATATAAGCATAAATACTGCAGGAAAGATATTGGAAGAAGTAAAAGATCAAGTTTATCGGGAAAACATAAATGATCTGGAAAAAGTAAAAACCCTGCTGAAGAAGCAGATAGTAGGGATCTTGAGCAGTGATGGGACCAGTAAATTAAATCTGTCTCCCAGTCCGCCAACAGTATTTTTAATAGTAGGTGTAAATGGTGTGGGCAAGACAACTGCGGTAGCAAAACTGGCAAATATGTTTAAAAAAGAAGGGAAAAATATATTGATATCAGCAGCTGATACTTACAGATCTGCCGCAGTGGAACAGATACAGCATTATGCGGATAAATTAAAACTGGATATCGTTTACCATCAGAAATTTTCGGATCCAGGAGCAGTAGTCTATGACAGTGTAGAAAAAGCAAAGGCCAGGGGTGTTGACCTAGTTATAATCGATACCGCTGGAAGAATGCAGACGTCCTATAATCTGATGGAGGAGCTTAAGAAGATAAAAAAAGTGGTCAGCAGGAGGATTGACAGGGAAGTTGACGAAATACTGCTGGTAGTTGATTCGACCACAGGTCAGAATGCAAGGATTCAAGCTGAGCTGTTTAACGTAGCACTGGATCTTACAGGGATTATTCTTACCAAGACTGACAGTACTTCAAGAGGGGGAATAGTACTTACTATAAAAAATGACCTGGGTATTCCTATAAAAATGGTGACCAATGGTGAGAAGCTTGAGGACATATCTTATTTTGACCCGGTCAAATTTACCGAGATGATATTTTCCTGATTTTAATCTGTAGATAAGAAGGAGTTTTGTAAGATGTTTGATCTGCTTACAAAAAAATTTGAAGATCTTTTTTCCAAAATAAAAAATAAAGGCAAATTAAACGCCGGCGACCTTGACAGCGCCTTAAGGGAAATCAAACTGACGCTTCTTGAGGCTGATGTAAATTTTAAAGTGGTAAAAGAATTTCTGGATAACGTAAAGGCAAAAGCGCTGGGTGAGAAGATACTGGAGAGCCTGACTCCCTATCAGCAGGTGGTAAAAATAGTGAATGAAGAGATTATAAAAATGCTTGGGTCGAGCAGCGGTAGTATTAATTTTGCTGCAAAGGGTCCTACAATTATAATGACAGTAGGTCTTCAGGGTTCCGGAAAGACTTCATCGGTCATAAAATTAGCTAATTTCTTAAAAACCAAATTTGCCAAAAAGGTATCCATAGTAGCTGCAGATGTGTACCGGCCGGCAGCAGTACTGCAGCTGGAGGATATGGCAAAGGATATAGATGTGGATGTTTATTCCATGGAAAAATCTGATCCTGTGACTATATCAGTAAAGGGCCTGGAATCTTTTAAGAGATCAGGAAGCGATGTGATCATAATAGACACCGCAGGAAGGCTTCATATTGATGAAGATATGATGAACGAGATTGCAAATATAAAGAAAAAGACCAGTCCGCATCAGGTATATCTGGTACTGGATTCCATGACCGGTCAGGAGGCGGTAAATATTGCTTTCAGTTTTAACCGGAAAGTCGAATGTGACGGAATAATACTGACTAAATTAGATAGTGATACCAGGGGAGGCGCTGCATTATCGGTTTACCACGTGGTGAAAAAACCCATAAAATTTATGTCAAACGGAGAGAAGGTTGAAGATTTTGATATATTTCATCCGGATAGAATAGCTTCAAGGATACTGGGCAAGGGAGACGTCCTGACTTTGATCGAAAAGGCGGAAAAGGCAGTAAGCGAAAAAGAAGCAAAGAAGATAGAGGAAAAGATCTATAGAGATGAATTGAATTTTGAGGATTTTGTGGAGCAGCTGAAGAGCATAAAAAAGATAGGTTCACTGGATAAGATATTATCGATGATGCCCATACCCAATAAAAATAAGGTATTTAAAAATGTTAATCTGGATGATTCACAACTGGGCCGCGTAGAAGCTATAATCAATTCTATGACAGTAGAAGAGAGAAGAAAGCCTAATATTATCAACGGCAGCAGGAAAAAGAGGATAGCAAAGGGTAGCGGAAGCTCGGTATCGGAAGTGAACAAACTGCTGAAACAGTTCAGTAAGACCAAACAGATGTTAAAACAATTTTCGGGCTTGAAGGGAAAATTCAATCTTCCTTTCAAAGTTTTTTAGCATAAAAAACATTTTGCAAGTTTTGAAGAAAAATATATAATTATGGAAGCGTGAAGCTATCTATTTTCAGAATGTGGAGGTATTGATTGAGCGTAAAGATAAGATTGACTAGAATCGGTTCGAAGAAGAAGCCCTTTTACAGGATTGTGGTATCTGATATCAGATCACCAAGAGATGGGAGGTTCATTGAAAAAATAGGAATTTATGATCCAAAAACCGATCCTTCAAGAATAGAAGTGGACAAGGAAAAGGCAATCGGCTGGATCAAGAAAGGTGCAAAACCGACAGACACGGTTCAAAAACTTTTCGATATAATTGGTTTAAAGAAGTAGTTATTACAATTTAGACTGGAGGTAAACAGTGAAAGAGCTACTAGAGTACATGGTAAAAGAGTTGGTTGACACCCCGGATACTGTGGAAATCATAGAAGAGGAGGAAGATGACAAAACAGTAATTTTCAAGCTAAAAGTTGCTGAAGATGATCTGGGAAAGGTAATCGGAAAAAAGGGAAGAACCGCAAATGCTCTAAGGGTTATAATGAGAGCTGCATCTGCTAAGAGGGGAAAGTCCTCTATTGTAAAGATTATGGATTGATAATTTAATATATAAATCTAGATAGATTTATTTTTAACAGGCATATAAATGTCAAAAATAAATGTAGATGCAAGGTTGATTGGGATAACCGGTAAGCCGCATGGGATAAGAGGAGAAACAAATGTAATGTTGCTTACTGATTATCCCAAAACCGTTAAAAAGGGGAGTGTTCTTTTTTTTGATAAAAAATGCCAGAGAAAAGCAGAAGTGGAAAGCATCAGGAAGAAGAACATTAAAAAACACTTGACCCTGATAATAAAATTCAAGGGGATAGACAGCAGGAACCAGGCAGAAAAAATAAAAGGTACAAGTATTTTCAGGAATACCAAAGAGAGCCCCAAACTTAAAAAAGGCCAATACTGGGTGGATGATATAGTGGATTGCAGGGTCTACAGTAAAAGTGAAGTATTTATCGGAAGAGTCATAGATGTAGAAAAATTTTCATCCAATGATAATCTTGAAGTAAAAATAGAGAATATAGAATTTAAAATAAAGGGAATAGATAGCGGCATTTTGTATGTTCCGGTCATTGAAAGATATATTGACAGTATAAATATAAAAGAAAAAAAAGTAATATTAAAAAAGATTCCGGAATATGTTTAAATATATATCATAAATCCTTTTTATATCTGCCATGATCAAGATAGATGTAATTACTATTTTTCCTGAAATATTTGATGGTATTACCGCCTTCGGGGTAGTAAAGGAAGCTTTTAAAAAAAATCTCTGTAAGCTTAATATATATAATCTAAGAGATTTCTCAGATTATAAACACGGCAGGGTAGACGACAGGCCTTATGGCGGCGGAACCGGTATGGTATTGATGCCTGAACCTCTGGATAGGGCGGTCAATTTCATCAGGAAAAAAAATAAAGTAGGAAATAAGGAAAAGCAAAAAACATTACTGCTTACCCCCAGGGGTAACAAGCTGAATCAGGCAGGTTTAAAGTATCTTGCCGGTCTGGAAAATATAATACTGATCTGCGGAAGGTATGAAGGTGTAGATCAGAGAGTAATAGAGTCCCTGGTGGATCTGGAACTGTCAATAGGTGATTATGTTCTGACGGGCGGTGAGGTCCCGGCTATGGTCATAATAGACGGGGTAATAAGACTGCTGCCCGGGGTTGTCGGAAAAGAAGAATCTTTAAAAACAGAGTCTTTTGAAAATAACCTGCTTGATTATTCCCAATATACAAGACCTGAAATTTTTAAAGGTATGTCTGTTCCTGGTGTTCTTTTAAGCGGAAACCATAAGAAAATCAAAAAATGGAGAAAAGAAAAGTCGCTTGAGATCACAAGAACAAAGAGGCCTGATTTATTTGACAAAGACAGTTAAATTCATTATATTTGTTTGAGCTTATTAGATTGAAAATGATATGGGCTGGGTATGATATGAAAAAGTTGGATAAAATAGAGAGTAAATATTTAAAGACTGATATTCCTGAATTTAATCCTGGTGACAAGGTAAGAGTAAAAATAAAGATCAGTGAAGAAAATAAAGACAGGATTCAGATATTTGAAGGGATTGTAATAAAAATCAAAGGTTCCGGCATTAATAAAACATTTACGGTAAGAAAAATCTCTTTTAATAATGTGGGGGTTGAAAGAACTTTTCTTTTAAATTCACCTGTGATTCAATCTATCGAACGCGTCAACCAGGGTATAGTTAGAAAAGCTAAACTGTATTATCTTAGAGATAAAGTAGGCAAAAAATCAAAGGTTAAGTTTAAATAAATCTATAATGATCTGATTTTTTTATATTAATGCCGCTCCCAAAAAGACAGGACAAAACTAAAAAGCAAGTCGTTCTGAAAGAAATACTGATGTATACCATAGTAGTCCTGGCAGCGGTTGTCTTAGCCACTCTGATAAGAGTTTTCATATTTGAGCCCTTCATCGTCCCCTCTCCCTCAATGGATCCTACATTAAAAGTCGGCGATAAAGTAATAATAAATAAGATAGCTTACAGGGTCGGCGGTATTGAGAGAGGTGATATTGTCGCATTTCATTCACCGCTGGAAGAAAAAGATCTGGTAAAGAGAGCAGTAGCTGTAGAAGGTGATGAAATCACACTGACCAGTGAAGGTGAAATATATATAAACGGTGAAAGAATCACTGAAAGTTATATACCAGCCGATCAGGCCGTATCCTACATCAACCAGACCGTAACTTTAGGAGAGGATGAAGTATTTGTAATGGGGGATAACAGAAATAACAGTTTCGACAGCAGGTATTTTGGAGCTATTCCCGAAGAGGATGTTTTTGGGGAATTTCTGGTGATATACTGGCCTCCTTCAAGGTGGTAGTAATAGAATTTTAAGTATATATGGAACTAAAAGAAGTCAGAAGACTTATAAATCTATGCAGATATGAGGATGATCTATATATTGCAGGTTACAGAAGAATAGCAGGTGTTGATGAAGTGGGGCGTGGTTCACTGGCAGGCCCTCTAGTGGCTGCGGCTGTTATTATGGACAGAAAAAATTTGATAATTGAAAATATAAATGATTCCAAGAAGATCACCGAGGAAAGAAGAAAACATATTTTTAAAGAAATAATCAAAAGCTGTATGTGCTGGTCTGTAGTCAGGATATCTCCCGCCGAGATCGACAGGCTTTCAATGGCAAGAGCCAATGCCATTGCATTTAAAAGAGCGGTGCGAGGTCTGAAGAAAAAGCCGGATATCATATTATCGGATTTTATCGGTAAAGATTTAGGCGACGAATTTTTGCCCATGGTAAAAGGTGATCAAATCAGTATTTCGATTGCCGCGGCTTCAATAATCGCCAAGGTAATAAGGGATCGGGTAATGTTAAAGTTATCAAAGATTTATCCCGAGTATGGATTTGAACATAATAAGGGTTACGGCACTCAAGAACATTTAAGGGCCCTCCAGAAGTATGGTCCTACCATTATTCACAGGTCTTCTTTCAGGGGTGTTTTAAGTTAGCAGTATAAGTAAAAAAAACACAGGAAAAATAGGGGAGATAACTGCCCTGGAATACCTTAAAAAAGAAGGATACCTTATAATACATCAAAATTATAGAAATAAATGCGGAGAGATAGATCTTATAGCCAGAAAGGACGGTTATCTGGTTTTTATAGAAGTAAAGACCAGGACTGATTTGACCTATGGTAGTCCTCTGGAATCTATTGATTCAACCAAGATCAAAAGAATAAGAAGAGCAGCTGATATCTATATAGCAAGTAATAAAACTACAGGACTGGATATTCGATTTGACGTTATTACAATAATCATAAATAGAGATCTGGCTAAAAAGATATCGAAAGAGGATGGAATTTTAAATAAGAAGCTTAATTTAGATTATTCTGAAAATAATAACTTTTTAGAAATAGAGCATATAAAGGATGCTTTTTAAGAATTTAATTCATTAATATTTTTATTGACGTACTAAAATATTATTAATATTATATATATAAATATAATTTTTATAAAGATATATTTATATTTCTTTATCAAAAGCATTTAAAATATTAGTTTTAATTATTATGTTAAAAGAAAAATCTTTTAAGAAGAAAAGTATAAATGAAAAGACGTTCAGAGAATTGTTTGAACATATAAGCAGCGGCGTGGCCATTTATAAAGTTAAAGGCGACGGGGATGATTTTATCTTCAAGGATATTAACAAGGCTGGAGAGGAAATCGATAAAGTCAAAAAAAAGGATATTGTAGGAAAAAGTGTTTTAAAGTTATTCCCGGAAATAAAAAACTTTGGAGTTTTTGACATCTTTAAAAGGGTCTATAAAACCGGTAAACCGGAGGAACACCACATTTCTTATTACCGTGATAATAGAATTTCCGGGTGGAGGCGAAATTATGTCTATAAGCTGCCCACAGGCGAAATAATATCTGTGTTTGATGATAGGACAAGGCAGAAGGAGACAGAAGAATTACTTAAAATAAGTGAAGAGTTCGGTTCGACTCTTATGAAGAATGCCTCCACACCAATCATGGTTATGAATGCAGATTTTTCTATGAGGTATATGAATCCTGCATTTGAAAAAATCGTAGGCTATAAATTAAACGATATGATAGGTAAAAAACCGCCTTATCCCTGGTGGGAAGAATTAACTCATAAAGAAAGTAATAGATTTATTAAAGAAATATCTAAAAAGAAAGTTAAATATGACTCCATGCGGATTATTACTAAAAGTGGAGAGACCAGGTATTTAGATATTACCGTAAATCCTATTAAGGAAAATGGGAAACTAAAGTACGTAATTGGGACCGGTACGGATGTGACTGAAAAAAAAGAAGCCTTTGATATTATAGAATCTGAGAGAAATAAATTTAAGTCTTTGATAGAAGGTCTCGCAAATACTGAAATCGGAATAGGCATAGTAGGGCTTGATCATAAGATTTATTATCAAAACAGCGTTTTGGAAAAAAAATTCGGTAAATCATTCGGTAAATTATGCTATCAAGTTTATATGGACAGGAATGAACCCTGCGATAAATGTAAGATAAATAATGCGGTAAGGGAAATGAAAGTTTTTGAGATAGAATCAGAGGGTAGCGATAATAGATATTATAGATTAATTTCTGCTCCGTTACCAAACCCAGGCAAGACAATTGACCAGGTAATTGAAGTTGTGATAGATGAAACAGAAAGAAAAAAGATAGATGGAGAAATAATCGAAAATGAAAGAACCCTCAGAGAAGCCCAGAGGGTCGCTCATATAGGATCTTTTAACATGGATTTACAGAATAATAAAATGACTATGTCAGGCGAAGTCTTTAAGATTTTAAAAATCGATCCGGAAAAATTTGATGGAGATTTCGATGTTATAAAGGATTTATTTCATCCGGAGGATAAGGAATTTGTACTTACAGCTCTGGATAATGCAATAAGAAATAAGACTTTTCTTGATATTGAGCACAAGGTCCTACTTAAAGATAAAACCGAGATCTTTATTGGTGTAAAAGCCAAACCTTTTTATGATAAATCCAATAAGCCACAGAGATTAATAGGAACCGTGATGAATATAACCGGAAGGAAAAAAGCAGAAGTTAAATTGCTAAAGAGTGAAGATACACTTAAAAAGACTCTTAATGGTGCTATAAATACGCTGGCAGCGATAGTTGAGACAAAAGACCCCTATACTTACGGTCATCAGCAAAGAGTCTGCAAGCTGGCTACTACTATAGCAGAGGATCTTGGGTTGGATGAAAATAAAGTGGAAGCTATAAGAATAGCATCGTTGATTCATGATTTAGGAAAAGTGAACATACCGGCCTCGATTCTGTCCAAGCCGGGTAAATTGACTGATATTGAATTTGAAATGATAAAAACACATCCCCAGTTAAGTTACAATATGATAAAGAGAATTGAATTCCCTCTTCCTATTGCAGATATTATACTCCAGCATCATGAAAAGATAGATGGTTCAGGGTATCCCAGAGGCTTGAAAGGCAAAGATATAATGTTAGAAGCAAAGATATTAACTGTAGCTGATGTGGTAGAAGCTATGTCTTCTCACAGGCCTTACCGTCCTGCTCTGGGATTGGATGCGGCAATGGATGAGATCAGAAATAATAAGGGTAAACTTTATGATCCAGATATAGTCGATAGCTGTATTAATGTTTTTGCCAAAAAGAAGTTCAAGTTTGATTGATCCTTGAAGAAATTCTTACGCGGTATTATTTTCACGATTATTATCGGTAAAATGTAATTGTAGTATTTAATTAATTTGAGAAAGAAAATGTAATGCCATACTCACATTTATATGATGAAGAATTAAGATGTCGTGTTAAGCAAATTGAGGCAAAAGGCTATAAGGGGACGACTAATCCTCTTCTGCATGCGCTTAATTGTGAACAGACAAACAGATTATCCAACGAAGAGTTGCTATCGCTTATCCGTTCCCGTGCTGCTTCAGGAAAACCTATTGCCAAACTTGCCACAGCAGCAAGAAGAAGAGGTCTTTCTTTCTAACCTCTGCCGCCAGTCAATATAATATTTCTTTTTTTACCTAATATTGTATATAAGGTAATAATCAGGATAAAAATCGTTGATAGGAAATTATTATTTATAGAATAGAATTATATTATGGTAATAAAGATATTATTTCTCTTCCACATTAAATTGATAAACTTTTTTTCTTGTTCGGTAAGTCCATTACGTTTTTCAGTATTAAAGAAGATAAGATATCCATACTGTGATTTTTCAACTTCATTTTTACTGCTCTCAATATAAGCGATTAACTGTCCCAGAGCTACTGCAAATGTTCTAAGCCGAAGTTTGCAGTACTTTACTTCTCCTATGGTATTATATTTTTTACAATATCTTCTTTTCTGGGCAGTAGATTTTCTTTCAAATAGAGACTAAGATTGCTCAATTTATAATAAGTTTTTTGTTTATCCATTTTTTACTATCTAATTATCCTTTAGGTTTTCTTGGGTCCTTTTTACGGGGAAAGGTGCGTTCTTCCTGATAATTATTTGTTAGCTTATTCATAGTATTTTATTATTTGTTTGTTGTATTAACTCTATAAGTATTCTAACAAAATAGTTCATTGTGTCAAGAATTTCTACTTACCAGATTGACAAATATTATTTACATAATATAATTTAAGCAAATGGTTAGAGATTTATATAAAAAAATTAAATTATTGAGAAAAGAAAATGAATTTTCTCAGGAATATATCGCTAAGGAATTATGTATGTCCAGACCTACATATATACAGATAGAAAGTGGAGAACGAGAATTGACTATATCAGAGGCTAAGAAACTTGCAGGTATTTTTGGTATGCAGCTGGAGAGTCTTTTGTTTAAAAAGAAAGCTTCAAAGGCAAAGATTGTTTTAGAAAAAGAAAAAATACCGAAGAGATCTGAAACAAAGGGAGTCCGGGTTATTATTCCACGTGCTGATGTCATAAAATTCAAAGAAATTTTGCTGTATGTTTTAGAAAAAGTAGGAGCAAAACCCAATATTGGTGAAACTGCTTTATATAAAATACTTTATTTTATAGATTTTGACTTTTATGAGAAATTTGAAGAACAACTAACTGGTGCACGGTATATTAAAAATCATTATGGTCCAACTCCGGTAGAATTTAAAAAGATTGTCAGGGAGATGGAAGAAAAGGGTGAGATAGAGAGAGTTAAAAGCAAATATTTTCAGTATGACCAAAAAAAATATCTACCGCACCGCAGCTCTGATTTAGCAAGATTGTCTGCACGGGAAGTAAAGCATATAGATGAAGTACTTGACCGTCTTTCAGGTAAAAGTGCCAATGAATTAACAGAATATTCCCACCATGATGTACCATGGCAGGTTCATAAATTTGGTGAGATCATAAGTTATGAAAGTGTATTTTACCGCGACACAGATCATTCTGTAAGAGATTATGAAGATGAACTTTGATGAAACTAGTGAATTTTCTAAAGATTTCAAGCGATTATCAAAGAAATATAAATCATTGGCTGATGATTTAGTTGAATTTAAAAAAGTTGTTTCAAAATTTCCACTTGGCGTTGGCAAACATTTTGCAGTAATAATAGAAAGGGAAACGATCAAAGTTGTAAAAGGGCGTCTTTTTTGCCGTTGTTTAAGAGGTTCTTCATTACGAATTATTTATAGTTATTGTGAAAGTAAAAATAGGATCGTGTTTATACAGTTATATTTCAAAGGTGATAAAGAGAGCGAAGACCGTAAAAGAATCAAAAATCATCTGTATGATTTTTAAAAGTAAATATCTATATATAAATACCAACAAATTAGAAAAATTTAAATCCCCTGCTGAAATTCTTCATAGTATGAGTAATTGACTATATGTGTATATGCATATATAATTGACTTATGTTCTTCAAACTGGACAGCTTTACCCTGACAGGTATAGATGCCATAAAGGTATCGGTAGAAATACATATATCAAGAGGTCTTCCTGATTTTATTATTGTAGGACTGCCGGGTAAAGCAGTAAGCGAGTCAAGGCAAAGGGTAAGATCTGCTATTATTAACAGCGGGTTTGATTTTCCTGTCAAAAAAATCATTGTAAATCTATCGCCTGCAGATATAAAAAAGGACGGCTCCTTTTATGATTTGCCTATAGCACTTTCGATTCTTGCTGTAAGCGGCCAGATCGGACACAGTCTTTTTAAAGATTCATGTTTCATAGGAGAGCTTTCACTAGACGGCAATATAAATCCTGTAAAGGGCCTTATATCAATGGCAGAGGAGGCACGGGCTATCGGAAAGAAATTTTTTTTTGTGCCTTTTAGGAGTGCCAGACAGGCATCATTTATTCCAGAGATAAATATTATAGCGTGTAAAAACCTGACCGAAAACGCAGAAGCGCTTTCCGGCGAAAAGCAAATGATCAAGTTCATATATAAAAATAAAGGGGTTTCCAATGATGCAAGTCCCGGCGGTCAGGATTTTAAAGATGTGAAGGGACAGCTTAAAGCAAAAAGAGCATTGGAGATAGCGGTAAGCGGCAGGCATAACATAATGTTGATAGGCCCTCCAGGAAGTGGTAAAACCATGCTGGCTCAGAGAGCTGTCTCTATAATGCCGGTTCTAAGCTTAGAAGAATGTGTAGAAGTCACCAAGATTTACAGTTTATATGAAAAATATGTCAATCATTTAATATGGCAGAGGCCGTTTCGAAACCCGCACCATACCGTAAGCAGGATGGGACTAGTAGGGGGCGGGGTAAATCCCAGACCGGGCGAGATCAGCCTAGCTCATAAAGGGATTCTGTTTTTAGATGAATTTTCGCAGTTTTCTAAAAATCTTATTGAGGACTTAAGACAGCCGCTTGAAAATAAAAAAATAGTTATAACCAGAAATCATATGTCTTACAGCTTTCCCTGTAATTTTATGTTGATCGCAGCGGTAAATCCCTGTTACTGCGGGTATTTTGGGGATGAGTCAGGTAAATGTATATGCAGCCTGAGGGAAGTGAAAAAGTTCTGGAAGAAAATGTCCGGCCCTGTGATGGACAGGATAGATATGAGGGTCACAGTATCAAGGCTGCCGGAAGGCGATTTTATAAAAATGGAATATGCCGAAAATTCCGATAACATAAGAAACCGCGTTAAAAGAAGTATAGATATACAGAGCGAGAGGTTTAAGGGTAAAGACATAAACTACAATTCAGAGATAAAGATAGATACTGTAAATAAGTGGATGAAAGATAACCAAAAAATAAGGGAGTTAATATACACCATCTCAAAAAAATATAATTTAACTGCCAGGGGAACAGTCAGTATTTTAAAAGTATCCAGGACCATAGCAGATTTAGAAGAAAGCAAATTTATTAATGACAATCATATTACTGAGGCTGTACATTACCGCGTCGGTTCCAGCTGTAATCCGGAGGGCATTATCGGTATATGAAAAATAAAAACAGTGTAAAGATCTTATATCTTCTAATTGAAAAAAGAGTGAGGCCTACAAGGTTTATAGAAATTTACCGGAAAAATTCCGGAAATATTAACAAAACTTTAAACTATTTCTACCAATATAGCCAATTAAAAATTGAAAGCCAAGAGGTCAAAAAAAATTTCTCCAGTCCCGGCAGCAGCTTCTATAAGAAAGCAGTAAGTTTTATTTTAGAAAATAAAGTGGGCCTGCTTGATATCGGTCAGGACAGTTACCCAGATATATTAAGACAGATATACTGCCCGCCACCTTTACTTTTTTTTAGGGGTGATAAAATAAAAAGTGCAGATTTTTGTGTTGCTGTTGTAGGCAGCAGGAAGTGCAGTGCTTACGGTAGAGATGCAGCGGAATATATCGGCAGGAATTTATCCGGAATAGGAATAACGGTGGTAAGCGGCCTTGCTGTAGGGATTGACAGCTATGCACAAAAAGCAGCATTGACAGAGAAGGGTGGAAGTATAGGTGTACTTGGCTGTGGTATTGATATAGTCTATCCTCCGGAGAATAGAGACCTTTATCAAAATATACAGGAAAACGGCAGCATAATAACTGAATTTCTTCCCAAAACCCCTCCCCTTAAATCTAATTTTCCGGTTAGAAATAGAATAATAAGCGGCCTCTGCAGGGGTGTAGTTGTAATAGAGGCTGGTGACAGGAGTGGAGCAATTATAACAAGCGAGATGGCGTTGAAACAAAACCGGGAAGTATTTGCTGTCCCTGGAAGTATCTTTAGTCCTATGAGCAGTAGCTGCCATAAGCTGATAAAAAGCGGTGCGAAATTAACAGCTGGTATTGATGACATACTGGAAGAATTTTCCGAGTATCAAAAGCAGACTTTAAATATATCTAACAGAAGCAGACACGATAAAACAAGGAAAGATGACGACAGCCGCAGTAAAAAACTGACATCCGACGAGTCCAGAGTCTATGAATTCATAGGGTTCAGACCGAAAAGCATAGAAGAAATAGTAAAATACAGTGGACTGGAGGTCAGCAGCACTTTAAGGGTTTTGACCTCACTGGAAATAAAGCAACTTATCAAAGAAGATTGTTTTAATAAGTACAGCAGATTGTTTTAGATTTTGTAATAGGATAGAATTTTTATTAGAATAATAATGTATTTTCTAACAAATTAATAGCGGGGAGCAGGAAAAATGGCACTATTCAGAAAGAAGAAAGTAGGAAAGCCCAGAAACCCTCTGGGGAATGCTTTATTTGAATATGATACTATAATAAAAAAGAGTCTGCAGGAGATTATTAATGGTGTGAGATCTAAAAGAAGACTTAATCCCAGGAAAACAGAAAAGATTTTAGAAGATGTTTACAGAAAATTTGATAATATAACTGACAGAATATCCAAGGAAAATTTAAAAATCGATTACAGATCAGATAAAACAAGATACATAATTATAGATATGATAAGTAGGCTCAAGGCTCTTTTTAAAAAAGCAGAAGAACAAGACTTTGACCATTTGAAATTTAACAGTGATAAGACTGCTTCTGAAATTGATAATATTGAAAATATCAGAGAGACCCTGAAAAAAAAGATGAAAGAAATTGAAAGTGATTATTTATAGTTATGGAATTATTTGATTGCCTTGAACTTTATATAAAATACTTGAAATATGAGAAAAATTTAAGCTTAAATTCCATAAACGCCTACCGGAAAGATGTTTTACAGCTCTTAAATTTTTTAAAACAAAGAAATATCACCAGCCCTGCTGAACTTGATTTGAGTATTTTCAGGGCTTTTTTAAAATCTCTGGACAGCCATAACTATTCAAACAGGACTATTATCAGAAAATATTCTTCCTTTATAAATTTCTTTAGATTTCTTGAAAGAAATGACTATATCAGTTTTCAGCTGACGCAGGCTATAAATCCGCCCCGGAAGCGACAGAGGTTTTATTCTTTTATGTCTGTAGCTGAGGTGGAAAAACTGTTTAAAAGCCTCAAGACCGGTAAAGATTCGGAAATAAGAGACAGAGCGATAATCGAACTTTTTTATGCAACAGGGGCAAGGATCAGCGAGGTTGAGAATGTAAAGATCAGTGATATCGATCTCAAAGATAATGAAATTGTGGTCACCGGTAAAGGCAGAAAGCAGAGATTGGTTTACTTAAACCAGGCAGCAGTTTTTTGGATAGAAAAGTATCTGGAGGTAAGAGATAAAGCAACTTATAAGGGCCGCATCGGTAGCAAAAAAGACAGCAATTTATTTTTAAACAAGTATGGGAAAAAATTATCATCACGCAGTATCAGGAATATAGTCAAGAAATGTGTAAAAAAAGCGGTCATTGGAAAAAATATAACACCTCATAGCATAAGGCACAGTTTTGCAACGCATCTTCTTCAGGAAGGAGCAGGGATAAGAGAAGTACAGGAACTCCTGGGGCATGAGAATATAACTACCACACAGATATACTCGCATTTGAACATTAAAAAACTAAAAAAGGACTATAAGAAATTTCACCCCAGAGCAGAATTAAAATGAGAAAGCCTGTTTGCTTACGTATTATAGCTATTTATTATTGATTATTTGATGAAAGAAATGTATTATACTAAACTTGAATACTAAAATCACACACCACTTACGGCATTATGGTGAATAAACACGGCGGTTAAAGTGGTGGAGGAAAACCATAAGAACAAGGGGGTATTATTTTGAGTATCGTTACTATGAAGCAGCTTCTGGAAGTAGGAGTCCACTTCGGCCATCAAACAAAAAAATGGAATCCAAAAATGAAAAAATATATACACACGGACAAAGACGGTATATATATAATCGACCTTCAGAAGACACTTGAACTTCTACTTGAAGCATATGAGTATGTAAGAGGAGCGGTAAGCGAAGGGGCGGTAGTATTATTCGTGGGTACAAAGAAACAAACCCAGGATATAATAGAATCTTATGCTCAGGATTGTGAAATGCCATATGTCAAGAACAGATGGCTGGGAGGCACCCTTACTAATTTTGAGACTATAAGCAGGCGTACGAAAAGGATTGATGAAATTGAGGAAATGGAAAAGTCAGGTATATTTGAGAAACTACCGAAAAAGGAAGTTCTGGGGATAAAGAAAGAGTATGAGAAACTTCTTTTTAATATAGGAGGAATAAGAAATATGAGGAGTCTTCCCGACATACTCTATGTAATTGATCCAAATAAAGAGATTATTGCTGTTAGAGAGGCAATAAAACTGAATATACCTATAGTGGCCATAACAGATACAAATTGTGACCCCGATCTTATTGATTTTGTAATTCCAGGAAATGACGATGCAATACGTTCCTGTGATCTACTGACCAGTGCAATATGCGATGCAGTGAAAAAAGGAAAAGAAGAGAGGGTAAAGCTGGAAAAGGTCGCGGAGGAGAAAAAGAAACCTGTAGAGGAAGAAAAGAGACCTGTAGAAAAGAAACCTGTAGAGGAGAAAGCTGTAGAGGAGAAGAAGGCTGAAAAGAAAGAGCCAGAAGAAAAGAAGTCCGAGGGTAAAAAAACTGAAGCTAAAAAGGCTGAAGAGAAGAAGCCCACGGTAAAAAAACCAAAGGCGAAGAAGTCCGGAGAGAAAAAGACTGAAAGCACTTCTAAGGATACTAAAAGAAATAAAGCATAGGTTTAGAAATAACAGGGAGGAAACAGGGAGGAATAATGGAGATAAATGCTGATTTAGTAAAAAAGTTACGTAAGAAAAGCAGCGCCGGTATGATGGACTGCAAGAAAGCTCTGGTTGAAAGTAAAGGGGATATGGCAAGAGCGGAGGAAATCTTAAAAGAAAAAGGGCTAGTACAGGCTTCAAAAAAAGCTTCAAGGGCTGCAAAAGAAGGTATAATCCACAGTTATATACATCCAGGATCTAAAGTGGGAGTGCTGCTGGAGGTCAATTGTGAAACTGATTTTGTGGCCAGAAATGAGATGTTTAAAAATCTGGTCCATGATATTGCACTTCATATTGCGGCATTGGCTCCATTATATATTTCAAAGGAGGATGTTCCCAAAGATGTTCTGGATAAAGAGAGAGAATTATACAAAAAGCAGGCTTTAAATGAAGGCAAACACGAAAATATTGTAGAAAAGATCGCGGAGGGCAAATTAAAAAAATATTATGAGGAAAATTGCCTGCTGGAGCAACTGTTTGTAAAAGATAGTGATAAAAATATAGGAGACCTCGTGAAAGAGAATATAGCAAAGATCGGTGAGAATATAGTGATCAAAAGGTTTGTAAGATATGTTGTAGGACAAAAAGATGTGGGGCAGGAAGAGTAGCATTTATATGTCTGTTTGAAATATAATAAATAAAATAAATGGAAGAATTAAAATATAACAGAGTGTTATTAAAAATAAGCGGCGAAGCGCTGCTCGGTGATTTGGACTATGGTATAGACCCGGGAGTCATAAATAATATATCAAGCCAGATCAAAGAAGTGACGAAACTTGGTGTTGAAGTCGCGATAGTTGTAGGCGGTGGAAATTTTTGGAGGGGTGTTACTGCCAGTGCAAACGGTATGGACAGGACTACTGCAGATTATATTGGGATGCTGGCTACAGTAATGAATGCACTAGGCCTGCAGAATGCACTGGAAAGAATGGGTATAATAACCAGGGTTCAAACTGCCATATCTATGAAAGAGATTGCTGAGCCATTTATAAGAAGAAGGGCAGTCAGGCACCTGGAAAAGAAAAGAGTAGTAATATTTGCCGGTGGGACCGGTAATCCTTATTTTACTACTGATACAGCTGCTGCTTTGAGAGCACTTGAGATAGAAGCTGAGATAATATTTAAAGCTACAAAAGTCGACGGTGTATATGATAAGGATCCTTTAAAGTTCAAGGATGCAAAAAAATTTACCAGGCTGACTTTCCTGGATGTTTTAAAAAAGAACCTGAGGGTTCTTGATTCTACGGCAACGTCTCTGTGTATGGAAAATAATTTACCTATAGTGGTCTTTGATATTACCAAGCCCGGTAATATAAAGGGAGTTATAATTGGTAAAAAAATTGGAACTTTAGTCACAAAGGAGTGAAAGATGAAAGACAAATTAATGGTTGAGACCAAAAAAAGGATGAATCAATCTCTTGAAAGTACTCAACACGAATTTAATACCATTAGGACCGGAAGGGCATCGGCAACTCTACTGGATAATATTTATATTGATTATTACGGCAGCAAAACCTTACTAAAATATATGTCTAACATAAGCATACCTGAACCGAGGGTTATACTTATCTCTCCTTACGACCCGAAGTTCTTAAAAGAAATAGAAACGCAGATAATCAAATCTGACCTGGGAATAAATCCTTCCAATGATGGAAAAGTCATCCGGTTGAATATACCGGCTTTAAATGAGGAAAGAAGAATAGAACTGGTAAAATTGGTCAAAAAGATTGCAGAAGACGGAAGAGTAGCCATTAGAAATATCAGAAGAGAAATAAATGATGAATTTAAAAAACTGGAAAGTGACAGCGTGATAACTGAAGACGATCTTATAAAGTCTCAAAAGGAAGTCCAGGAATTAACCGATGAATTTATAGAGAAAATCAATAGTTCTCTTGATCAGAAAGAAAAAGAGATTATGGAAGTGTAGGTAAGAAGTATTGGGTTTATTTTCTTCTTTTTTTTCTCCAGTAAGAGTTCCAAATATTAAAGAGTTAAAAAAAAACAGCCTACCCGAGCATATAGCAATTATAATGGATGGAAACGGCAGGTGGGCAGCCAGGAAAAAACTGCCGCGATCTGCAGGTCATAATGCGGGAGTAGAGGCTCTGAGAGAGGTTGTAAATACATGCCTGGAACTGGGTGTAAAGTTCTTAACAGTCTATTCATTTTCAAGTGAAAACTGGCAGAGGCCGCAGGATGAAGTCAATTTTCTATTAAACCTGTTTTTGGAATCATTAAAAAATGAACTCGAGGAGCTGCATAAAAGAGGTGTAAGAGTATCATTGATCGGAGAGAGAAAGACAATCCCTCCAAAAGTGCTTGAAGCTTTTAAAAATGCAGAAAAGAAAACCAGTAAGAATAAAAAGCTTTTTTTTAATATTGCTTTTAATTACGGCTCAAGAAAGGAAATAATAAGTGCGGTTAAAAATGTGTGCAGAGCAGCTAAAAAAAATGATATAGACATCGAGAAGCTGGATGAAAAGATTTTTTCGGAATATCTGCTTACACAGGGTTGTCCTGACCCTGATCTATTGATAAGGACCAGCGGCGAGTACAGAGTAAGCAATTTTCTACTGTGGCAGATAGCATATACTGAATTTTATTTTACAAAGACACTATGGCCGGATTTCAAAGAAAAAGAGCTTTTAAAAGCAGTTTATTATTACCAGAAAAGAAACAGGAGATTTGGCAGGTTGTGATTTCTTATGCAAGTACTGATCACTATTTTTCAATATATCCTGGCGATAATAGGATTGTCATTGATTATAATAGTTCATGAGTTCGGGCACTTCTTAGCAGCAAAAGCAAGCGGGATATATGTTGAAGAGTTTTTTATAGGTATTGGACCCAAGATTTTTAAGATCAAATCAAAGAGCGGCACTTCTTACGGCATAAGCGCCATACCGGTAGGAGGATATAATAAATTACTGGGAATGGATAGAAGTGAGGCCGTGCCTGCCGGTATGGAAGAAAAAGCTTTTCATAATAAGTCTTTTTTTAAAAAGTTTTTAGTATGCGTAAGCGGATCAGGATTTAATATAGTCTTTGCCGTAATATTGATAATGATTTTTTTAAGTATGGGCGTAATGGCACCCAGCACCACTATTGAGTATATTCAGCCAGATTCACCTGCAGATTTAAGCGGTTTTGAAGAAGGGGATGATGTTATTGCTTTAAACGGCAGAAAGATTGAAAGCTGGGATGACTTTTCAACTATGACCAAAGAATACCCCGGCGAGGAAGTGACCTATACTATTATCCGTGATGGAGAAGAGATGGAGCTGGAAGCAGAACTGGAAAATTTGGAAGGTCAGGGGTTTCTAGGAATAAGCCCCCTTTATGTTAAGGAAAGACTTGGTTTTTCTGAAATAGTAAAAGAGAGTTTTAAGATATTGTGGGATGTATGTGTCTTTTTTGTAAAAGCAATCGGAATGCTTTTCAGGGGTGAGATTTCATTCAGTGAAGCAAGGCCTGTTTCACCGGTAGGGGTAGTGAGTATATTTCAGCAGTCGGTAAAATTGGGTTTTCAAGATTTTATTTTTTTTGTTGCGCTGGTTTCTATTATGCTGGGTTTTGGAAATCTGCTTCCGATTCTTCCCCTGGACGGAGGAAATATTGTGTTGGTAGCAGTGGAATCCATAAGGAAAAAACCTGTTCCCAAAAAAGTTTTTGAGATATTCAATTCCATAGGTATATTTATCCTGGTATCCATTCTAATAATAGGTTTTGTCTTTGATATAATAACCCCTTTTGATATAACTAATATTTAATGATTTAAAATGGAAATAAAAAGAAGAAAAACAAAAGTAATAAAGGTGGGGCAGCTCAAAATAGGAGGCAGAAGCCCTATCTCTGTTCAATCTATGACCAAAAGCAAGCTCGAGGATTCAGCAGGTATCAGAAATGAAATAAAAAACCTGATATATTGCGGCTGTGAGCTGGTAAGGATAGCAGTACCGGAAAAGAAGTCTGTTATTTATTTAAAGGAACTAATCGATGAAGGGATTTTTTCCATTCCGGTTGTTGGAGATATTCAATTTGATTACCGGCTGGCTCTGGAATGCATGGATGCAGGAGTAGACGGAATAAGGATAAACCCGGGCAATATAGGGGGACTTGATAGGACTGCAGAGGTCATTAAAAAAGCAAAAGAAACAAATACCGCTGTAAGGATCGGGATCAACTCGGGCTCCATAGATAAAAAAATCCTTAAAAAAAATAAAGGAAATATTGTCGATTCAATGGTTGAAAGTGCATTGGAAAATGTTAAACTTTTAGAAAGCCTGAAGTTCAATAATTTTAAGATATCCGCAAAGGCGTCATCAGTCCTTGATACAGTAAATGCATATGAGGCAATATCGGATAAGGTTGACTACCCGCTGCACCTTGGTGTGACCGAAGCAGGACCGCTGATGCGGGGGAGCATAAAGTCAGCAGTGGGTATGGGTATCCTGCTATCAGAAGGAATAGGTGATACTATAAGAGTCTCTCTTACCGACAAGTCTGTTGAAGAAGTAAAGGCTGCTTATATGATCCTTAACAGCCTTAAGCTCAGAAAAAAAGGAGTGGATATCATATCGTGCCCTGCTTGTGGAAGGACGACGATAGACTTAAATAAAATTGTCTACGAAGTAGAAAAACTAACCGCAGGAATAAGAAAGAATCTAAAGCTGGCACTGATGGGCTGTATTGTAAACGGTCCTGGTGAAGCAAAAGATGCGGACTTGGGGATAGCATTCGGCAGGAAGAAGGCAGCAGTTTTTTTAAAGGGTAAAGTACTAAAAAGAGTAGATAAAGATGCTGCTTTAAAAGTATTTGAAAAAGAATTGGAAAAATTAATATAAGCTGTTAAAAGGAGTTTGATTTGAAATTTTCAAGATTTTATATCCCTACATTAAAGGAGGAGCCCAGTGAGGCTGATATACCGAGCCATTCTCTGGCATTGAGAGCAGGGCTGATCAGGAAAGTCGCATCGGGTATCTATTCTATTATGCCCTTGGGTTTTAAAGTCCTAAAAAAGATAGAGGGAATAGTCAGGGAAGAGATGAACGGCGCCGGTGCCGTAGAGTTGTTTTTACCTGTCATGCAGCCCTCGGATCTGTGGAAAAAAACAGGAAGATGGGAAGAATACGGCCCCGATATGTTCAGGTTAAAGGACAGAAACAAGAGGGATTTTTGCCTGGGCCCTACTCATGAAGAGCTTATAACCTATATGGCATATATGGATATAAAATCATATAAGGATTTGCCGGTAAATCTATATCAGATACAGGTCAAATTCAGGGATGAGATAAGGCCACGATACGGGCTGCTCAGGGCCAGGGAGTTTATCATGAAAGACGCCTACAGTTTTTGCAGAAACGATGATGACTCAAAGGCCGTTTATAAGGATATGTATGATGCTTACTGCAGAATAATAGAAAGGATCGGCCTTGAGTATAAAGTGGTTGAAGCCGCCACAGGAGTCATAGGAGGGAAATTTTCTCATGAGTTTATAGTGCTTGCTGAAAACGGTGAAGAAAAACTGGTATTATGCCCTGAATGCGGCTACTGTGCAAATTATGAGATGTCGGAGTTTGTAGCTGCTTCCGGTAAGAATAAAAAAGATACCCATCCCTCGAAGGGTGACAGATGTATTAAATGCAAAAAGGAACTAAAGTTTGCGAAAGGCATTGAAATAGGTCATATTTTCATGCTGGGCAAAAAGTACAGCGACAGTCTGGATGCAAAGTTTTTAGATATAGATGGAAAGTTAAAATCACTGGTAATGGGCTGTTACGGAATAGGTATAAGCAGGATGCTTTCTGCGGCTATAGAACAGCTGCATGACGACAGGGGGATAATATGGCCGCTTTCCATTGCCCCTTTTACCATAGACCTTATAAGTACCACCTCAAAAAACAAAGAATTGTCCAGTGCCTGTGAAAAGATATATCAGATATTAGAGGATTCAGATGTAGAAGTCCTTTATGATGACAGGGATGTAAGTGCGGGTATAAAGTTTAAAGATTCGGATCTTATAGGGATCCCAGTAAGATTTATCATAGGCCAGAAATTTTTAAAGGATAAGCTGATCGATGTTGAATATAGAAAAGACGGCAGGGCCGAAGAGATATCAGTAGATCATGTAACTAAGTTTGTAAAAAAGTTCAAAATCAAAAACAGCCCCAGATAACCTCAAAAAATGAATGACCAGAGCATCAAAATCAGAGGTACCTTAGAAAGAATTGTTTTTAGGAATACCGAGACCGGCTATATGGTCGGAAGGTTGAGACTTGAAGACAAAAGCCTTACAACAATCGTGGGAAATGCCTTTGAACTTCAGTGCGGTGAGAAACTTGAAGTGACCGGCAGGTGGGTAGTAAATAAAAATTACGGACAGCAGTTTGAAATCGAAAGCGTCAAAACCGCGGTACCCAGTACTATTGCCGGGATTGAAAATTATCTTGGCTCCGGCCTGATAAAGGGCATCGGGC